>JAEIGA010018851.1_pt1 | contig 10515 bp, 7 predicted proteins | sample 9270691 | NCBI WGS metagenome assembly JAEIGA01 (sample SAMN17057246, study PRJNA624740) | gut metagenome | biome: biome; isolation source: fecal sample | host: Bos grunniens | place: China: Xizang | collected 2019
CGGGCTCCGCAACTTCCGCAGCCGCCTTCGTCGCAGGCTACAGGTTTGCCGTCCTTATCCTTCTTGCCCCATAATTTTATCTCATCCTCCTTGGCGCACTTGATTCCTCTCTTGCGCATTTCAATATTGTTCTCGATCTCAGTTTCAGGAAACTTTCCGTCCTTCCTGAAGATGATGTTGAAGCAAAGTCCGAATACGCAAAGTCCGACAAGAACCAGGGCAGCAAGCAGGATTTCCATCTTAGTTTATGAAACTAGAGCTGATTTCTTCGTAATTGTAGACCTTGTTGATGATGCTTGCAAACATGTCGGTCATTGTAAGGACAGTGATCTTGCTCTTGTCCTTTGCAGGATCCGGATTCAGCGGAAGTGTATCCGAAACGATAACCTCCTCAAGTGCTGATTCAGCGATCTTGTCATATGCCGGACCTGAGAAGACAGGATGTGTCGCACATGCCCTTACGCTGTTGGCTCCCATCTCCTTAAGTACATTTGCAGCCTTGGCGAGAGTACCAGCGGTATCTACCATGTCGTCGACGATCACGACATCCTTTCCGGCAACGTCTCCTATGGCAGTGATCGATCCCACTACATTCGCTCTTTCGCGAGACTTGTGGCAGATGATCACAGGACATTCGAGATATCTTGCATAGGCATTTGCTCTCTTTGCACCACCCATGTCAGGAGCAGCGATCGCCAGGTTCTCGATATTCATGGCCTTGAGGTATGGGAGGAATACAGCGCTTGCGTAGATGTGATCTACAGGGATGTCAAAGAAGCCCTGGATCTGGTCTGCATGAAGGTCGCATGTCATCACGCGGTCGCAACCTGCAGCCTCAAGCATGTTGGCAACAAGCTTCGCTCCGATAGAAACTCTTGGCTTGTCCTTGCGGTCCTGTCTTGCCCAACCGAAGTATGGCATTACAGCGATGACCTTGTGTGCAGATGCTCTCTTTGCTGCGTCAATCATCAGAAGAAGCTCGAACAGATTGTCTGTAGGGGGGAATGTCGACTGGATGATGAATACTGTAGCTCCTCTGACGCTCTCGTTGTAACATGGCGCGAATTCGCCGTCACTGAAAGTGAGTACGTCTGATGCGCCTACCTTGAGGCCGAGTTTCATTGCTACCTTTTCAGCAAAGTCCTTGGATGCTTTGCAGGTAAATACCTTGATTTTGTGTTCGTCGTGCATTTTTATGAGGGTTTGAGTTATTTTTCCATTGAGTTAAGTACGGATTCTATATATCCAAGGATTTCATCCCTTCCGAGTCCGGTCTCTGCAGAGCTTACGAATGTCGGAGGAAGTTCTTCCCAGAACTCGAGAATCTGTTTCTTGTTCTTTTCGATCTGCGCAGCCAATGCATTCGGACCGTTTTTGTCTCCCTTTGTGAAAATGATTGCAAAAGGAATCTGTCCCATACCGAGTTCCTGAAGGAAGTCCATATCCACCTGTCCGATGTCGTGCCTTGAGTCTATCAGGACAAAAAGCATGACCATTTCCTGTGAAAGATTGATATAGTTTCGGATTACCTGCTCCAGCTTCTGCTTGCCGGTAGCAGACATTTTTGCATAACCGTATCCTGGAAGATCGACCAGATACCACTGTCTGTTGATGAGAAAATGATTTACGAGCTTGGTCTTGCCAGGCTTGCTGGATGTCATCGCAAGCTTTTTGTTCTTGCATAACATGTTGATTAAGGATGACTTACCTACATTGGATCTGCCAATGAAAGCAAACTCCGGAAACTTCTGCTTGGGCTTCTCGGAAATCCTCGTGCTGCTGCCTGAAAATAATGCTTCTGTGATTTTCATTTTATACCAGTGCAAATCAGCCGACAAAGATAGAAAATCTTTTTATAAAAGATATAGCGTTATAATTATATCTTGTAAGATATTATCAGTATCTTCGCACGTTATTAATTTAAACAGGAACCCATGAGTATTATTACAGCTATCAAATCATTTTATCGTATATCAGAGGCCTCCAAGGTGCAGGTCGAAGGTGAGAAGGCTGCCAGAATGTTCCGTAATTTCGGTCTTCAGTCTTTCCTCGCCGGTACTATCGGCTACAGCCTGTATTATGTGTGCCGTACCAGCCTTAATGTCGTAAAGAAGCCTATCCTCGACAGTGGAATGCTTGATGCGAGCCAGCTCGGACTTATAGGCTCTGTGCTTCTATTTGCTTATGCCATAGGTAAGTTCGTGAACGGTTTTCTCGCAGATCACTGCAATATCAAGCGCTTCATGGCCACAGGACTCATCGTATCGGCAGCTGCAAATTTCATCATGGGAATCCTTGGATTTGCAGGCTCGTCATTGCCGACAGCCTTGCTTTTCATCATGTTTGCAATAGTCTGGGGAATCAACGGATGGTCACAGTCAATGGGTGCTCCACCTGCAATCATCGCATTGTCAAGGTGGTTTCCTCTCAGCCGCAGAGGTACATTCTACGGATTCTTCAGCTTGAGTCATAATCTCGGAGAGTGGCTGTCGTTCCTCTTTGTCGGTATTCTCGTCTCTGTCGCCGGATGGCAGTGGGGATTCATCGGATCGTCTATTGCCGGTGTTCTCGGTGTGATCGTCATCGTGTTCCTGATGCATGACAATCCTGAGAGCAAGGGGCTTCCTACAGTCGAGCAGATGGCGGGCGAGACAGTGGAAAAGGCTGAAAAGGCAGAGTCGACAGGCGCTCTTCAGAAACTTGTGCTCAAGACTCCTGCGGTATGGGTACTTGCTGCTGCCAGTGCATTCATGTATATCGCAAGATATGCAATCAACGGCTGGGGTGTGCTGTTCCTTCAGGAAGAAAAGGGATTCTCACTTACAGAAGCCACTACAATCATTTCGATCAACGCTCTTCTCGGAATCTTCGGTACTGTACTTTCAGGATGGGTTTCTGACAAACTCTTCAAGTCGGACCGTTATGTTCCTGCATTGATTTTCGGAGTAATGAACTTCGTGGCTCTCGTGCTTTTCCTTTTTGGAGGCGACTCTTGGGCTATCAACGTTACGGCTATGGTGCTCTTCGGTATCTCGATCGGAGTGCTGATCTGCTTTCTCGGTGGTCTGATGGCTGTGGATATCGTGCCGCGTAAGGCTACAGGAGCAGCCCTTGGAGTTGTCGGTGCCGCAAGTTATGTGGCCGCAGGTATTCAGGACATCGCGAGCGGCTGGCTCATTGACGGCAACTCTACAGTGGTTGAAAGACTTGACGAGGCTACAGGCCAAATGGTACAGGCAACACAGTACGACTTTACTCCTGTTGCAATCTTCTGGATTGTGGCATCTGTAATATCGTTCATGCTCCCGGTATTCAACTGGAAATACAGAAAGAACAAATAATCCTCTTACAATATGAAATACCTGATTTTCTTGCTTTTCTCTGCGCTCACACTCAATGCGGAGGATCTGACGAAAGGCCCGTGGTTCAACCAATATGTCAATGGTGTTGACCGTGAACCGGCTCGCGCCACCTCTTATTCTTTCGCTACCGCAGAAGATGCTCTCGCATGTGACAGAGATGCTTCAAGAATGGTTTCTCTGAACGGTACATGGAAATTTGCTTTTGCGGAGGATCTGTCCAAGGCTCCCAAAGGTTTTTATGCAGAGGGCTATGATGTGTCTGCATGGAACGATATTCCCGTACCTTCATGCTGGGACGTACAGGGATATGGATATCCGATATATCTGAACACCCGATATCCGTTCCAATATAATCCTCCTTTTATTGACAGACCTAATCCTGTGGGTTCTTATGTCCGTACATTCACAGTGCCGCAGGACTGGAATGGAGGTCGTGTGATCCTGCATTTCGGTGGTGTGTATTCAGGCCACCAGGTGTGGGTAAACGGTCAGGAAGCCGGATATTCAGAGGATAGCTGCCTCCCGAGCGAATTTGATATAACAGACCTTCTCCGTGAGGGTGAGAATACCGTGTCGGTTCGTGTGTTCAAGTGGACGGACGGAAGTTATCTGGAGAATGCGGACCACTGGAGAATGGCAGGTATACACAGGGAGGTTCTCCTTTTCTGGAGACCGGATGTCACAATCTATGACTTCGGTGTAAGGACCAAGCTGGATCCGGATTATAAGGATGCGAGTCTTTGGGTGCGCCCTGTAATAGATGTCTGCGGTAAAGTCGAGACAAAGGGATGGAAGGTCAGCGGACAGTTGTATGGGCCTGACGGAGCTGCGGTAGGCTCACCGACTGAAATCACTGTCAATGAAATCCTTACCGAACGTTATCCGCAGCGTGACAATGTATATTATCCGTTGCTCGAGCAGAAGGTGGAGAATCCGCAGAAGTGGACCGCAGAGACACCGATACTATATACATTGGTGCTTTCGCTCTTTGATGACAAAGCCAATCTGGTCGAGGCACGCAGCTGCAAGGTGGGATTCCGCGAAGTGAGGGTTGACGGCCAGAGACTTCTTGTCAATGGAGTGCCTGTGAAGCTTTATGGTGTGAACCGTCACGACCACAGCGAGTTCGGAGGTAAGGCTGTGACCAGAGAAGAGATGGAGATGGATGTGCGCCTGATGAAGCAGTTCAACTTCAATTCAGTAAGGACATCGCATTATCCTAACGACCCTTATTTTCTTGATCTTTGCGACAAGTATGGACTTTATGTGATGGATGAAGCTAACCTTGAGACACACCAGGCCGGTGGAAGGGTTTCCAATGACTTTACATTTGTAGGTGCGTTCATGGAGCGTGCTACACGAATGGTCATGAGAGACAGAAACCATCCGTCTGTCATCATCTGGTCTCTTGGTAATGAGTCAGGAATGGGACCGAACCATGCGGCGATGTCAGGATGGATGAAGGATTTTGACCCTACTCGTCCTGTTCACTATGAAGGTGCGCAGGGACAGCCTGAACATCCTCTGTACGAGCCACGCAGGCGTTCTGCAAAGGTGGTGTTTACAAGCGATGAGCAGAAAGTGAAAAAGGATAAGAAATATAACTCCCTTCCTCCTTTGAATCTGACGAAGTGGTCAAAGCCGACCGACCCTGAATATGTCGATATCATCAGCCGCATGTATCCGCGTGTCGAGGAACTTGAGGCAATGGCTCTTGATCCTCTGCACGACAGACCTATATACATGTGTGAATATGCCCACTCGATGGGTAATTCCACCGGCAGCATGAAGGATTACTGGGATGTGATCCGCAAGTATGACAACTGTCTTGGAGGACACATCTGGGACTGGAAGGATCAGGGAATCGCAGCGGTGAACGAGCAGGGCGTAAGGTATTGGAAGTATGGTGGAGACTTTGAACCGGAATGGGAAAAACATGATGGAAACTTCCTTATCAATGGTGTGGTTTTCCCTGATGGTACTCCGAAGCCGGCGATGTATACATGTAAATATATATATCAGCCAGTGGAGTTTGCCATGGTGGATGCGGACTTATACAAGATTTCTCTCAAGAACCGCAATTTCCATATGACTACTGCTGATTATGCGTATTCATGGGAGATCAAGGATGAAAAGGGAATGCTCCAGAAAGGCGTTTTCCAAGCTCCTGTCCTTGCACCTGGAGAAAGCGCGGAAGTTGTGATTCCGGCGAAGAAGATTACATATAAGCCTGGCAAGGCATATATGCTTGAAGTTTATGCCTGTGAGACAAGGGATCTCCCTTATGCATCTGCAGGACATGTCAATTCAAGCGAGCAGTTTGTGCTTTCTGAAATGCCTGTACAGTTGGCAGTCGCCAAGGGTAAGGCTCCTGTTGTGACTGAAGACGACAAGAAGGTTTCGGTGAAGGCGGGAAAGGTGACTGTGTCGGTTGACAAGGCTTCAGGATATCTTTCAGGCTATCATGACGGTTCGCGTCAGCTTGTTGCAGAACCTTTTGCTCCTAACTTCTGGCGTGCGTCTTTGGACAATGACTGGAGAGGATGGAAACCTGGTGTCTATCTTTCGGATTGGAAGACGGCTCCTGAATATCTTGCTGCTGCAACTGCCGATGTCAAGACTGCTGTTGAGGGTAATGTGGCTGTGATCAATGTTATCAGAGACATACACAACGGAAAGGCTTTGCTTGGCCTGACATACTCTGTCTATCCGGATGGCAAGGTCAAGGTTTCGTATGATCTGAAGATAGGGGATAATACTCCTGAACCGTTGAGAGTGGGTCTTCAGGGACAGATCGCCGGTGTGGATATGGTCACATATTTCGGTCGTGGACCTCAGGAGAACTATTCGGATAGGAATGACGGTATTTTCCTCGGCACATGGACCTCGTCTGTTGCCGAAATGATGATGCAGTATGTATTCCCTCAGGAGAACGGCAACAGGACTGATGTGCGCTGGATCAGGCTTTCTGATGCAAAGGGAAAAGGACTGAAGGTGACCGGTGAACAGCCTTTGAGCGTCTCCGTGTGGAATACGACTCAAGACGAGCTTGACAAAGCCAAGCATATAGGTGAGGCAAAGATGCTGGAAGGCTCTGTAGTACTCAATGTGGACCTTGTACAGACAGGTGTCGGAGGAACGGATTCGTGGAGTCAGAAAGCCAGACCTTATGACCGATATCGTCTGACAAAGAAGGAATATTCATATAGTTTCTGGCTGTCTTTACAGTAAAGAAATTAGTGGTTCTGTTTTATTTGATTATTTAAAATTTTTATTAAATTTGTCTCCGTTGAAAGACGAAGACTATGGAGAAAGATTTTATTGACCTTTTTGAGTTGCAGAACAGACTGAAGAAGGGGGTAGATTTGCTTTTTCCGAACCGTATATGGGTGATGGCCGAAGTTAGCGCACTTAAGGCGCGTAACGGAGGCCATTGCTATTTGGAGCTCTCACAAAGCGATGACAAGGGTCTTGTGGCCAAGGCTTCTGCTATCATCTGGAGCTCGAAGTATCGCATGCTGGCTCCTTTTTTCGAGTCAGTGACAGGTTCTCCATTGCAGGAGGGTATGACTGTTCTCGTGCATGTGCAGGTAAACTATAGCGAACTGTACGGAATGTCGCTGATCGTAAATGATATAGATCCGGAGTATTCGCTTGGTGTGAAGGAACTGGAAAGACAGAAGACCATCGAAAGACTCCAGAAGGAAGGACTGATGGGGCTTCAGAAGGCGCTGGTTCTTCCACTACTGCCGTACAGACTTGCTGTGGTGTCGGCGGAAGATGCGGCCGGCTATCGCGATTTCATGCGCCATCTTGAGGAGAATCCTTATGGATTCATGGTAGAACCGGTGCTTTTTCCTGCTTTGATGCAGGGAACGGACTGCCCGTCTTCCATCATATCTGCCATGGATGCTGTTCTCGAGGATGGCAGGGACTGGGATGCTGTCCTGATCCTGCGTGGAGGTGGAGCGAAACTTGATCTCGCCTGTTTCGACGACTATTCGCTTGCGGCAGTGATTGCCCAATATCCTCTTCCTGTGCTTACCGCAATCGGTCATGATCAGGATTTCCATGTATGTGATATGGTAGCATACGAGTTTCTTAAGACTCCTACTGCGCTTGCAGACTATATAATGGATATCTATGAGTCTGAAGATGAAAGGATATCTTCCTTCGAGACACGTATAAGATTGGCAGTCTCAAACAGGTTTTATCGTGAGGAGTCCCTGCTTGGGACTTTGGTGACCCGTATCAGGGGAGGCTTTGCGCTCAAGATCCAGAGAATGGAGTCTGAACTGAACCTTCTGCAGGCAAGGATAGAGGCGGCAGACCCGAGAAAGATATTGGAGCGTGGATATGCGCTGGCTGTGGATGAGGACGGCGTGGTGTTGAGGGGAGCTTCCGGCAGAAGCGTCGGCGACAGGGTGTCGGTAATGTTCTCTGACGGATCGCTCAGCTGTACAGTGGATAGCATTACCACCAGTCATTCTGAACCACCCATCTGTCATCCTGAACGAAGTGAAGGATCTTTTAAACTAAAATAAATGAAAATGCAGGAAAAATTTGACTATACAAAAGCAATGGAGGAACTCGAGGCCATTGCGGCAAAAGTAGAGGATCCGAAGACAGGGATCGGTGATATAGATAAATATATGAAGCGTTCACAGGAACTGGTGAATGCATGCCGCGAATACCTGCGCGGAGTGCGCGAAGAATCTTTACAGTAAATACATAAGGACTGAAATATGTGTGCAAAGAAGAAAAGCATGATCTATGACTCTGACAAGTGGCTAAAGCCATATAAGAGTGTCATTGACAGAAGAAACAGGATGATCATGGATCTCAAGGCCCGTTACAGCGTGGACGGGTCGTTGGCCGCAGGTATAAACAACCATGTCTATTATGGAATGCATAAGGACGGTAAAGGCAACTGGGTCTTCCGCGAATGGGCTCCGAATGCAAACAAGATATACCTGATCGGAGACTTCAATAATTGGAAACGTACGGAAGCCTATGCACTCAAGCCTGTGGGTGGGGGAAATTGGGAGATAACACTCCCTGAAATGTTTCTGGATCACTGCACATTGTATAAACTGTACATTGAGTGGCCTGGTGGAGGTGCAGAAAGAATACCTGCCTATACTACGAGAGCGGTGCAGGATCCTGTGAGCAAGCAGTTCTGTGCCCAGGTATGGGATCCTCAACCATATGAGTGGCGCAATCCGAGTCCTGGCAAGCGCCCTCATCCGCTCATCTATGAGTGCCATATCGGTATGGCTACTGAAGAACTGAAGGTCGGAACATTCGAGGAGTTCAGGCTGAATGTGCTGCCGAAGGTAGCTGAACTTGGATATGATACGCTTCAGATCATGGCCCTGCAGGAGCATCCTTACTATGGCTCGTTCGGATATCAGGTCGCCAATTTCTTTGCACTCAGTTCGCGTTTCGGTACACCTGAGGAGTTCAAGGCCCTCGTGGATGATGCACATGGTCTCGGCATAGCTGTCGTAATGGATATAGTCCATTCACATTCTGTTGACAATGAGGCGGAAGGACTCGGACTCTTCGACGGCAAGGAGACTCTCTATTTCTATGACGGCTGGCAGGGACATCACCCGGCATGGGGATCGCGCTGCTTCGATTACGGCAAGGACGAGACAAAATATTTCCTTCTGTCCAACTGCAAGTTCTGGATGGAGGAGTACCATATAGACGGATTCCGTTTTGACGGTGTGACAAGCATGCTGTACTGGGATCACGGTCTCGAAAAGGCATTCACCGGATATGAAAACTATTTCGATCAGGGTGTGGATGATAACGCGATAGCATATCTTGCCCTGGCAAACATCTTGACCCATGAAATGAATCCGGATGCGTTTACAATAGCAGAGGATGTAAGCGGAATGGCGGGCCTTGCGGCTCCGATAGAAAAAGGCGGTGTGGGCTTTGATTTCCGTATGAGCATGGGCGTTGCCGATAACTGGATCAAATGGATAAAGGAACTGTCGGATGACCAGTGGAGCATGGGAGAGATGTGGTGGCAGCTTACCAACAAGCGTGCGGATGAAAAGACCATCAGTTATGCGGAATGTCATGATCAGGCCATGGTAGGTGACAAGACAATCGCATTCCGCCTCATGGATGCCGAGATGTATACGTCAATGAACAAGGAATCACAGTCTCCTGTGGTCGATAGGGGTATGGCTCTTCACAAGATGATCCGCCTCGTGACGTTGGCTACATGTGGCAACGGATATCTCACTTTCATGGGTAACGAATTTGGCCATCCTGAATGGATAGATTTCCCTCGCGAAGGAAACGGCTGGTCTCATCAGCATGCCCGCAGACAATGGTCTTTAGCAGAGCCTGACTATTTGAGATATAGATATTTAAGAAATTTTGACAAGGCAATGATACATCTGGCGCAGCAGGAGGCGGTTTTGGACGAAGCGCCTGAGCTTTTTGTGCAGGATGAAGAAAAAAAGATACTGATTTTCAAAAGAAAAAATTGTATCTTTGCACTCAACTTCAACCCCACTGCATCGTTCTCCGATTATGGCTTTGCCGCCCCTGCGGGAAAGTACGAGGCAGTACTTAATACAGACGAAAACGAATTTGACGGCTTCTCCAGAATAAAGACTGGAGAGGTGCATTTTAGTATGTCGTCTAAAAGTGAAAACGGTAACGGAAAGTATGATGACAGTCTTTCGTTATACCTGCCAAGCCGTACGGCTATTGTGTTGAAGAAAATAGATTAAATGTCATCCTGAGCTTAGTCGAAGGATCTTAATGAATTATTTTAAAACAACAATATAATATGGCTTTTTTGAAATTCAACAAGTCAGAACTCGTCAATCTGGAATATTCGCTCAAGCGTGAGATTCTTGCGGCGAATGAGACCGGAGCGTATTGCAATACGTCCATCGTGACCTGCAATACGAGACGATATCATGGACTTCTCGCCGTACCTGTGCAGGAACTGGGCGGTGGAAAGTACATGCTGCTTTCATCCCTGGATGAGAGTCTGCTTCTTCGTGGAAAGCAGTTCAACCTCGGTATCCACTGCTACGGAGATACCTATGACCCTAAGGGACATAAGTATATCGTGGACTTTGATGCCGATCCGGTGCCGGTGGTGACCTACAAGGTCGGA
>JAEIGA010018852.1_pt1 | contig 10515 bp, 6 predicted proteins | sample 9270691 | NCBI WGS metagenome assembly JAEIGA01 (sample SAMN17057246, study PRJNA624740) | gut metagenome | biome: biome; isolation source: fecal sample | host: Bos grunniens | place: China: Xizang | collected 2019
ATGCTGTTTCTTATAATGATTTTATTAATGAAGGTGAAAGAGTGAAGGTCGTTAAATATGAGAATTCACAACTTTACGTATTGAAAGTATAAAACAGATAAATTATGAATAAATTGAAATATATAGGTATTATACCTGCTAGATATGATTCTACTCGTTTCCCAGGTAAACCTTTGGCAATGATTGGTGGTAAAATGATGATTCAGCGAGTCTGGGAACGTGTAAGTAGTGTATTGGAACATGTAATTGTTGCTACCGATGATGAACGAATTATTAAAGCAGTTGAGTCGTTTGGAGGTGAGGCCGTTATGACTTCAAAAGAGCATCGTAGTGGAACTGATCGCTGTAATGAAGCTTATATCAAAGCTGGTAATGGCGAAGATGTAATTATAAATATTCAAGGTGATGAGCCATTTATTATGCCTGAGCAAATAACCGGAGTGATGAAGTGTTTTGATGATTCAACAACACAAATAGCTACTCTTGTGCGACCATTCTCGGCTGAAAGATCTTATCAGGAGTTGGAAGACTGGACTACACCGAAGGTTGTTGTAAGTGAAGATATGACAGCATTATATTTTTCTCGATCTGTAATACCTTTTGTGAGGGGCAAAGAAGTTAAAGATTGGGCTCAAGTACATCAATTTTACACACATGTAGGAATGTATGCATATCGTGCTGAAGTCTTAAATGAAATTACAAAATTACCTCAATCTACATTAGAATTAGCTGAATCACTTGAGCAATTGCGTTGGTTGCAAAATGGATATAAGATAAAAGTTGGCACAACAGATTGTCCGACAATTGGAATTGATACTCCTGAAGATTTACAAAAAGCTGAATCACTGTTGATTGATAAAAAAATATAAAGTAATGCTTGATAGAAGTATTTCTCCCAAGATAACTTCATTTACAGACTTGAAGTTTGATTATCCGGGCTTTGTAACATTGTCAAATGGAGTGAAATTATATGTTCTGAACAATGGTGATCAGGAAGTAAATAAATTTGAAGTGATATATAGAGGAGGCTTGTTGGAAGAAACCAAACCACTTCAATCATTTGTATTGGCATCTATGTTGATACATGGCAGTGCAGAGTATTCATCGCAAGATGTAGCTGAGATTTTAGATTATAATGGTTCTCAGTTTAGTGCTACTAATCACGATAATTTCACTCATATTAGTCTAAATTCTTTAAATAAAAACTTTGACACAGTATTACCAGTGTTGAAGTCCATTATACATGCTCCGTCAATACCGGAAAGAGAATATGAGTTGTTGTGTTCTCAAATAAAAAGTGCATATCATACAGCCCGTCAACGAGTGAAGTATTTATCTCAAATGGCCGGCAGAAAGTTGTATTTTGGAGAGAAACATCCATTTTCTCATATGATATGTGATGAAGATGTTGATAATTTGGCTATAGAAGACATAATGTCGTTTCATCGTAAATACTATAAACCGGAGAATTGTGTTATGGTGTTATCTGGTAAAGTGGATGAAAAAGAAATAGCTTTAATTGATAAATACTTTGGACAAGCTCCCAAACTCAGTGATATAAGTGAATTTGTTGAGTGTGAAAGAATATCTTCAGCAACAAAAAATATAGTTGTGAATAAAGAAGGTGCATTGCAGTCATCTGTCTATATGTTACAAGAAGCTATACCACGCAATCATCCTGATTATATTAAATTGAGAATATTGGTAACAGCTCTAGGAGGGTATTTCGGAAGTCGACTAATGCAAAATATAAGGGAAGATAAAGGGTATACTTATGGAATTAATGCAATGCTTGTTGGTCGGCGTAGTGGTGCTAAAATTGTTATAACGAGTGAATGTGACACAGCATACACTTATTTGTTGGTGAAAGAGGTGGAGAATGAGATAAGGCGAATTCAAGATAAATTGATGAGTGAAGAGGAGTTGGATACAGTAAAGAATAATATGCTTAGTGATCTGGCTAAGACTCTTGATTCACCTTTTTCAATGGCTTCATGTGTGAGCTCAAATATAATATTCTCAACAGGAGAAGATTATTATAACCGACAGATTGCTGAAATAACAAAAATTACAACGAAAGAATTACAAGAAGTTGCAAATAAGTATCTGGATGTTAGCAAATTCTATACAGCAATAGCCGGTGATGAAAAACAATTAAAATTATACGGCAAATAATATTGCGTTAGTCAGTTTTTTTTACGAAATTTGCACAAAATATATAAAATTGAAAGAAATAAACTAAAGAATAAGACAAATGGCTAAAAAAAGTGCTTTACAAACAGCTCGTGCTACTTATCAACCAAAATTGCCTTCAGTGTTGTGGGGTAATGTTGAAGTAGTAGAAGGTGAATCAACTCAATCAGTAGCAGACCAAGAAGCAATCAAGGAATTATTCCCAAATACTTATGGTCTTCCAATGCTTACATTTGAAAAGGCAGCAAAGGGTGTGAAATCTCATGCGCCAATTAACGTAGGTGTAATTTTATCAGGAGGTCAAGCTCCTGGTGGACACAATGTGATTAGTGGTCTATTTGATGGAATTAAAGCCGTTAATAAAGAAAGTAGACTTTATGGCTTTTTGATGGGACCTGGTGGCTTTGTTGATCATAATTACATGGAATTAACTTCAGAAATTATTGATGAATATCGCAATACCGGTGGTTTTGATATTATTGGTTCAGGTCGTACAAAATTAGAAAAAACTGAACAATTTGATAAAGGTCTTGAAATCCTTAAAGAATTAAATATTTCGGCACTTGTAATTATCGGTGGTGATGACTCAAACACTAATGCATGTGTATTGGCAGAATATTACAAATCTATTAATGCCGGTGTTCAAGTGATAGGTTGTCCTAAGACTATTGATGGTGACTTGAAGAATGAAATGATTGAAACATCTTTTGGCTTTGACACAGCAACAAAAGTGTATTCAGAAGTTATTGGTAATATTGAACGTGACTGTAATTCAGCTAAAAAATATTGGCATTTCATTAAGTTGATGGGTCGTTCTGCTTCTCACATTGCTTTGGAATGCGCATTGCAAACACAACCTAACTACTGTATCATTTCAGAAGAAGTTGAAGCTAAGAAAATGACTTTGAATGAAATTGTTGATGATATTGCAAAGGTTGTTGCTAAACGTGCTGAAAAGGGTGCTAATTTTGGTATCGTGTTGATTCCTGAAGGTCTTGTAGAATTTGTTCCAGCAATGAAGGCTTTGATTGCAGAACTTAATGACCTATTGGCGCATACAGCTGATTTTGCAGAAAAGACTCCGGCTGCTCAGCGTGAATTTATTCTTGCTAATTTGAGTGCAGAAAATGCTGCAACTTATGCAAGCTTGCCAGAAGGTGTTGCACGCCAACTTACTCTTGATCGTGACCCTCATGGTAATGTACAAGTATCTCTTATCGAAACAGAAAAGATGTTGAGTGAGATGGTTGGTAAGCGCTTGAAAGAAATGGCTGAAGCTGGTGAATTCGTTGGTAAATTTGCAGCTCAACACCACTTCTTTGGTTATGAAGGTCGTTGCGCTGACCCATCAAACTTTGATGCTGACTATTGCTATGCATTGGGTTATAATGCGGCTCAACTTATTAAGTGTGGTGCAACAGGATATATGTCTTCTGTTCGCAATTTGACATGTCCTTCTGTTCAATGGATTGCCGGTGGTATACCAATTACAATGATGATGAATATGGAACGTCGTCATGGTGAAATGAAACCAGTTATTCAAAAGGCTCTAGTTGATCTTGACGGAAAACCATTTAAATATTTCGCAAAACATCGTGCTGAGTGGGCTGAAAATACATGCTACACATATCCAGGTCCTATTCAATATTTTGGACCAACTGAAGTTTGCGATCAACCATCACGCACTCTTTACTACGAAAAAGGTGGTAAATAGTATATAAACCTAACTCACAGCTTGCTAAGCCCTCAAGATTTGTCTTGGGGGCTTTTGTTTTAAACAATATATTTAAGACTAAATTTAGCCTCTAAACAGAATGTTGGCTAAATAGAATAAATACCTATAATGTAATGGTATGTCGGTATAGCTCATTATGTGTTTATTCGACTCAGGGTAAGTGCTTTTCCATCGTCTAAATTGTCGTGGCGATGTGCGAAGCATCTTTATTTTGGCAGTAAATTTTAAATGATTTAAAAATTGTTCATATTTTTGTTCAAAATGATTTTCTTTAAACCACAAAGATAGAAAGTCTGCATACTTTAATCTATCATTTAATTGTCTTTCATGAGAATCGGAAGAAAGTGATTTGTATTCATATTTGCGGTAATGGTAGTAGGGTGTGTTTAGTAAAACGACTTTTGGTTCAAAAGCATATAAACGAGATATAATAGATAAATCTTCCCAGCAATCGACTTTACTCAAAGAATATAGTTGATTATCTTTAATGAGGGAGGTTTTAATTAATTTATTACAAAGAGAAAAATGTTGAAAATCAATTGGAATATGGTTTAAATTGGCAATATCTGTTGATGGGAAATGTAATGTGCTTTCTTTTTCAAATGTATTTGTATAAAATGGTGTAACAACCACATCGGCATTTTGGTATATGATAGTATTGACCATATCTTCTATAGCTGTTGGTTCTGTCCAATCATCGCTGTCGCAAAAATTGATATATTCGCCTGATGCAATATTAAGACCAATATTTCTCGTCTCTGATGAGCCTAAATTATGTGGATTGTTTAGAATAACGGTATTCCGATAGTTATATTTATTTTTGACTTGTTGCAATAGCTGAAGACTTTTGTCGGTAGAAGCATCGTTGATAAAAATATATTCAATGTTAGAGTATGTTTGTTCAAATAAAGATGTAGCGCATTGAGTAATGTATTTTTCTACATTATATACAGGGATGATAATGCTGACTTTTGGGGTTTTAGACATGTTATTTTGCATAATACATTATTTATTATCTATTTCACACATAAATCCCATATATTTATAGATTTCTTGGTTAATATCATCACGTATAGGTATGATGTTGAATTTGAAATAAATCCACATATTTGTTTTAGGTGATAATATTTTAATAGTCTGAATATTAATCTTATCTGATTTATTATTGAATAAGATTATTAGATTATTAAATATGTCTTGTGATTTATCGTCCATTAAATCTATAAAATTATCATCGTCAATACCATATTTGAATGTGAATATGTATGGTATATACATTTGTTCATATTCATTTAAATTATATTCAAATATACCAATGTTATTCATTTCACATATCAAAGTGGCACTTTCTTTAAATTCTTCTAATTCGCGAAGACGTAATAAATTATCTGTTACATTATGATATACACCTATAATTTTATCGCTAGGTTTATCATCATAATAACATGAATGTAGATTTACACTATAATAGTTATATATACTGCTACTACTACTTTTAAATCGAAGAACTAAATATGCATTTTTTAATTTATTTGTTTTTAATTCTGTTAAGATTTCGATGCATTTGTTATAGTCATCGGGGTGTATTGATTTTATTAGTTGTTGCGAATTGTATACTTTATAAGAATTGTCAATTGTTGTAATAGTAAAGTTGTCGGTATTAGGATTATATTCAAGGAATTGATAACCACTTGAATGTAATAGGAAGTTTAAATTGTATTCTAATTCTTTATTTTTTATCACTTCAGCTTGATTAGTGTTTGTTGGTGTTGTGATGAGAGAGATGCCAATCGTCGTATTGGCGTCAATACGTATAGCATTGAGAATCACATCACATGTTTCATATTCTTGTGATGCTAGATTCTGCTTTCTTAAAGTAAGTTTAGCCGTTCTTTTTTCCCCATTAAGAATTGATAAAAATTCTTCGATAAAGAAAGAACGATCTAGTGAATGTATTTGCAATACCCCTTTTTCATATGTTATGCCAGTGTTTTTAACTGTATTTTTACTAAAAATAAAAAACGTATTTTCTTCGGCATCATAGATACTAATATCTAAAAATTTATTGTCGGATATTTGAGATAATGATGTAATATATTTTAAATTGTTATGTTCAGAAACGTGTTGCGCTGTGATGTCATATATGTATGCAAGATATCCATTAAGGGGTATATCATAATTATTTAGTGGAAGAATGAAAATGTTGTATATTCTATTTTTGGGTAATACATAATCTCCTAAATGATTGAAAATGCTATCCTTGCTGATTAAATTATATGTAAAATTTAGAGGCTTGTTATTTTTTAAATTTTCAATCATTTCATCGTTTAGTATGGTGTGATTGAAAATGGAGTGATTTTCCATATAGAGTTTTGATTTCCTAGATGTATTTACTAAATCGTGAGCAGCTTTATTTATGAATTTAATATGTCCCAATGAGTCAAAATATACAGTAGCCGTAGGGTTGGAATCATAAATTTTCCTCATCTTAGCTATAATAGGGGCTGTGTCTAAAAGAGATAAAGCCGTTTTTTCCTTTTCTGATTTGTACAGTCTGTGAATATATATTACATAAATAATAAGTATCATAAAAAATGCTACACAAATGATTATTATCCATAATACAAATGCTTTAAAAGATTTGTTTTCCTTTGGATAAAAGCGATTGGAATATATATAATCATATGTTCCATTTGCTTTGATAGAATGTAGTGCATTGTTGATTTTTTTAATTACAATTCTATTTTTTGGAGAGTCTATCATGACAAACCTAATTGCGTGAGGTTGTATGTATAAAGGTCTTATCGATAAGTTTTTTATTTCATGTTTGTTGATGTAAAAGGATGCAACTTCGTTGTTACTAATCATGGCATCGTAATCGCCAGACGATAAAAGATCTAATCCCTCTGGTATGTTCTTGATAAAAGTGAAATTTACGTTTATATTATATTTGTTAAAATGTGAAATTATAGGTGAATCTTTAGTAATTAGAACGCTTTTGTCTTTTAAGTCGTTCCAACTATTAATGTCGGAATAGATATGAGTAATTAGATTATTGTCGATATATCCGAATGGTTCGGATGCAATAAATTTACTATTTAAAGGGATTGAGTCAATAGATGTAACTAGTTCGGTGCTATCTATAGCTGTAGAATATATGTTGAGAACTATTGAGTCTGATTTTATATTGAAATCAAACTTATTTATGAGATTGATAGCTTTAAATATGTCTATGGTAAAACCTGTAGGCTTACCATTGTTGTTAATATATTCATAGGGTGCATATGATTCATTTATGCGTAGGGTTATGTGATGTCCGCTAAAGCAAGTTAAACTTAGGTTGAGAGCAACTATTAGTATCAGTATATATTTGAGTTTATGCACAATAAATTAATTTTATGAAAAATAATTATACAAACTTAACAATTATAGCTTTAAAAAACAAATGAATGTACAAAATTCCTTTAATCATGAATAAATGTTGTGAATATCATTTTCAATTGCTAATTTTGAAGAAAATAAAGATATATCATTATGGATTATGGATTTTTACGTGTAGCAGCTGTAGTTCCGAAGGTGAATGTAGCTGATTGTGAGCAAAATGTAAAAAAAATAATAGAATGTAGTAAAGAAGCAAGCAGTAAAGGTGCAAAATTGATTGTATTCCCGGAATTAAGTGTAACGGCATATACTTGTGGTGATTTGTTTGAACAAACACTATTATTAAATAGTGCATTGAAAGGTCTTTTAGAAATTAAAGAAGCATCAAAAGAAATTGATGGTATAATTGTAGTTGGTGCACCTTTACGTTCAGAGATGTATTTATTTAATTGTGCTGTTGTAATTGTCAAAGGGGAAATTATTGGAGTTGTTCCTAAAACATATCTTCCTAATTATAAGGAATGTCAAGAAAAACGATGGTTTACTTCAGGTGGATTAACCTCAATGTTAAGCATTACAATTGGAGATAAGGAAATACCATTTGGGACGAATTTATTGTTTGTACAAGATGATATTAAGATTTCGATTGAGTTTGGCGCCGACTTGTGTGCGACAATACCGCCAAGTTCATATGCCGTATTAAGTGGAGCAAATGTTATTGTAAATCTTTCAGCTACCAATGAATCGGTTGGTGAGGACCAATATAAAAGAGATCTTATTAAATATCAATCAAGTAAATGTATTACAAGCTATGTATATGCGTCGGCAGGGAATGGAGAGTCTACTACAGATTTGGTTTTTGCCGGAAGTGCTATTATAGCTGAGAATGGAATAATTCTGGATGAATCAGAACGTTATGCGCTTGATGGAACAATGTCCATAGCTGATGTTGATATTGAGAGAATCAATAGTGAACGAAGACAGAATACAACTTTTGCTGATAGTGCAATAGAAAATCATAAAATATTTGTAGAAACATCAATAATGGGGGTTGATTTAAATGGAAGAGAACAACACAACCTATTAAGGATTATAGATAAACACCCATTTATTCCTGTAGATGCGTATGAATTAAATAAACGATGTGAAGATGTTGTTAATATACAAGTTGCGGGTTTAATTAAGAGACTGACATTTACCGGTATGAAAACCATTGTGTTAGGAGTATCTGGAGGTTTGGATTCAACTCTAGCATTGTTAGTGTGTCATAAAGCGTTTTCAAAATTAGGCTATGATTTAAAAAATATAGTTGGTATAACAATGCCTGGTTTTGGAACTACAGATAGGACATATACTAATGCATTGGATTTAATGACAGAACTAGGGATAACTCAACATGAAATATCAATAAAGAAGTCGGTTTTACAACATTTTGAGGATATAGGACATGATGTAAACGTACATGATACAACTTATGAAAACAGTCAAGCCAGAGAGCGTACACAGATACTGATGGATTATGCTAATAGGTGTAATGGAATGGTTATTGGAACAGGTGATTTGTCTGAATTAGCATTGGGATGGGCTACTTATAATGGTGATCATATGTCAATGTATGGTATAAATGGAGGAGTCCCAAAAACTCTTGTACGATATCTTGTTCGTTGGTTTGCTTTAAACTTTGAAGGGAAGAAGAAAGATATATTATTGGATATTGTTGATACTCCAATAAGTCCGGAACTAGTTCCAGCAGATGAGCAAGGAAATATTAAACAAAAAACAGAGGACCTAGTTGGGCCATACGAATTGCATGATTTCTTTTTATATAACATGTTGAGATGTGGATTTTCTCCTCGAAAAATCTATTATCTAGCCAAACAAGCATTTGAAAAAGATTATGATAATGAAATCATAAAGAAATGGTTGTGTACTTTTTGCCGAAGATTTTTTCAACAACAATTTAAACGTTCATGTCTTCCTGATGGTCCTAAAATTGGAAGTGTTGGACTATCTCCAAGAGGTGATTGGCGTATGCCAAGTGACGCTTCAGCGAAGATGTGGCTAAAGGAATGTGAAGATTTACTCGATTAAACTCAGATAATCGTTAAAATGGGACTTAATAAAGAATCAAATTTCTAAGATTTATTGGGGATTTGGTTCTTTATGTTTACCTTTGTAGTGATTATTTATGAAATCAGTTTTATATAATATATATAAGGTATTTAGAGCAATAATTGTCATGGGGATTGTAGCTTTAGTTACGATTTTTGTGGCATTGTATTTGGTTCTATTGATACCATCGGTACAAAATTCAATAAAATCTACGGCAGAAAAAGAGTTGGCAAAAGTTTTGGACACGAAAGTGGAAATAAACAGATTGTCAATAGCTCCTTTTAATCAAGTGGTATTGTATGATGTAGAGGTTCCTGATAAATATGGTGAGACTTTGATGAAAGTTGAAAAAATAGGTGCCGGGCTGAGTTTATATAATTTACTTATAAAAGGACGTTTGGTCTTTACTTATGCTGAATTGGTTGGGGTATATGGAAATATATATAAGCAGACACCTGAATCTCAAACAAATATTCAGTTTCTAATAGATGTTTTATCTCCAAAAGATAAAAATAAACCGCCAACAAAATTTGATTTAGCAATATATAATATTGTCTTAAGAAAAAGTTGTGTTACATATAATGTTTTAAGTGAATCTGAAAGCAAAGACAAATTTGACGTAAATCATATAAAAATTAAAGATTTACGAGCTGATATTGCATTGCCTAGATTGAAAAATGATGATTTCAAGGTAAAAATAAAAAGACTTTCGTTTATTGAACAAAGTGGATTTAGTCTTAAAAATCTAACGGTAAATACAATTATTAATAATAAGTGTATTAGCGTTTCCGATTTTAGAGTGGAGTTACCCGAAACCTATATTGCTACAGAGGATTTTGCTGTTTCATTTAATAGTTTAAAAACATTAGGCTCAGAATTTAGAAATCTTAAATTGGATATTTGTACTAGAGATTCTTATATATCATTAAAAGATTTCTCTGCTATTATTCCTAGTTTAACAAAAATTACGGAACCAATAAAAATTAATATGCATGTAACAGGTTCTGTGAAAGATTTGAATGTATCTACTTTGAATTTGAGAACAAAAAATGAAAAAAATCTTGTCTCAATAAATGGTACAATTAAAAACGTGA
>JAEIGA010018853.1_pt1 | contig 10515 bp, 2 predicted proteins | sample 9270691 | NCBI WGS metagenome assembly JAEIGA01 (sample SAMN17057246, study PRJNA624740) | gut metagenome | biome: biome; isolation source: fecal sample | host: Bos grunniens | place: China: Xizang | collected 2019
AACATAATACAAGGTATCTGTAAAGGTATCAGTGATAATAAGGTAGACCTTCAGGAAGCATTTAGTACAGCTATTAAGAAGGCTTGTAAATTTATAGGTGATAACTCTGAAGCAATAGGGCAAGCCGGCAGAGATATCCTAGACGCTTTAGCTAATGCTATTAGAGAGAATGAGGATGTAATCAAGGGTGCTTTAGATGACCTGATGGGCATAATTACTGAATGGGCTAAAGGTGGAGCTAATCTTACTAGTGCTATGGGGCTATTTGCTGATAGTATGATAAATGCCCTTGTCGACCAAGCCATAGTAAAAGCTACCGGTAGAGGTGGAGAAATATGGAATGCTTTATTCTCTGGGGTAACTTTGGAGGATGGGGCAAACATTAAAAACGGTCAAGGGTCAGGCGGACTTGGTGGCTGGCTAACTGAAAACACTTCCCAAGGTAGAGGATATAAAGGTTTCGATGAAATGCTAGGGAATGCTAGTAAATATGCAGGACAAAAGCTTAAAGAAGGAGCACACTGGGTAGCTGACGGAGTAAAAAGTTGGTTCACAGGGGAATCCCATGCGGCTGAAGTTGCTGCCGAAGGTGGTAAGACTATAGGGAAAACTACTGGCGAAAATGTTAAAGTAGGTTTTGATGAACAAGGGGTGCCTATAGTAGAATCTGCTACTAAGACAGGAACTGACGCAGCAGCAGGGATACAAGCCGCTTTAGAGGGGATGGATTTACAATACCTACAATCCCTAGGTCAAGAAATGTCGAATCTAGGAAATATTACAGCTCAAACATCTGAATCTATGTCATTATCATTTAACAATATAGCTAATAGCGCGAGAACATCGTTCGTAAGTTTTGCTAATATAGTTAGAAATCAGATGTTGAATGTATCTAATATAATTAGAAATCAAATGTTAAATGCTACAAATATAGTGAGAAACCAAGCTACTAATATGGCTAATGCCGTTAGAACTGGTTTCGTGAATATGGCGAATATCGCTAGAAATCAATTTGTGAATATAGCTAATATATGTAGAAATCAAATGTTGAATTGTACTAACATAGTTAGAAACCAAACTAAGAATATGACTGACGTAACAAGAACAAATTTCCTTAACATGGCAAACATAGTTAGAAATCAGATGTTAAATTGTACTAACATAGTTAGAAATCAAGCTATGAACATGAGAGGAGCATTGCAACAAGGAATGAGTAATATGGCGGCGGCTGCGGCTAGTGCCATGGCTAAAGTTGTTGCTGCTGTACGAAGTGGTATGGCACAAGCTAGAGCTATTGCTTCACAGCCTATAAGCATTAACATAACTAGTAACATACAAAGAAAGGTGACTACTACACATGTTGCTGGAGGATTAATGCAAACTATGGACGGAATATCAAGAAGTAGCATAACTGTTCCTAGACCTAATGTGATGGCTAGTGGAGGAGCAAGCATAAACAGAATACCTAGCCAACAAGATAAAGGCTATACATTTACTATCCCAGTAATGGTAGATGGTAGAGAAATTGCTAGAGCAACAGCTAAATATAGCCAATCTGAATTAGACAAATTAAGTAAACGTAATTCTAGAAAAAGAGGTGAGTAAATGTATTATCTTAAATATAATAACATTGACTTAACTCAACTGGTAAAAGTTAGGGAAGTAAATCTTCCCTCTTTACCTTCTATCGAACATAGTGAAATAGATATGTGGGAGATGGATGGAAATCTTTTTAGTAGTTTGAGTTATGGCAATAGGGAAATAACAATATCAGCTATCATTCAACCCCTGAATCCTGATCACCTAAACCTATATGTTAATGATGTGAAAAGGGCTTTCTTTGTCAGAGAGCCTAAACCTTTATTCTTAGGGGATGAAACAAAATACATACTAGCTGTAACTGATGGAGATGTGGAAATAGTTGAGCTAGGGAAAGGCACATGTGAGATAACTGTTACCCTAATAGCATATTCTCCTTATTGGATAGATAAAGAAGTTGTATGTGTGAATTCTAATAGTAAGAATGTAGTTGTGCATAACGAGGGAGATGTTCCCACTACTCCGATATTTGATATAGGGATACAAGGAAATACTACGTTCATCCAGTTGGAGAATAAGAATACAAAAGAACGTATCCTTATAGGCGAACTACCAAGAACTCAAAAGCCTACTATAAAAGCTGATGAAAATGTTCTATTTGATACTTGTCAAACGACTAGCGGTTGGGTTCAATCTCAAGCTGGTATAGATAGTGGATGTGCTACTGGAGGAACTCTAGCGGTTACAAGTACTGGCGGAGGACTATGTATAGGAGGTTTTGGTAGTGGTAGTGGCAATTGGAAAGGGGCATGCTATAGAAGAAATCTAGATACAACTGTTAAAGATTTCAAAGTTACTTGTAACTTCAGTTTCCATAGTGCTGGGCTTAATGGTGACCCCACTAGAGTTGAATATAAAGACTATGGAGGGGATGACCTAGCTCAAGTAAGCGGAGGGGAGATTACCTATAGTTATAAAGTTGCGACTAGTGGCTCCAATTTACATGTAAGAAGTGGACCAAGTACAGGGCATGCCATAATTGGGAAAATAGCTAACGGTACTCAAATTAATGGTGCCGGTAGTGTCGAAAATGGATGGCTATATCATAACCACTTAGGACAGTGGGGATATAGTAGTATGCAATACATTGAAACAACGGCTCATGACAGCAGATGGAGTGATACTATATGTAACTTTGTTACTAATAAGACCACAGCCCTTAGAAGTGCTGCTGATGAATGGTCTAGTGCTTACTGTACAATACCAAGTGGTACAATAGTTAGATGTTATGTAGAAGAAAAAGGAGAAGGCACTAAGTTTAGACAATTAAATCTTACTTATAATGGACACGGGGGGTACGTAAGTGTTTCTGACTTAACTAGGGCTTCCGAGATGGATCCGGTGAAAATAGAGTATACTTTACAAGGAGAAACAGCAGACGACAAGGAAGGAATAATTCAACTATATGGCTTTAGTAATAGTGGAGTACAACTATTTAGCATGTCCCTAATAGATGACAGTCAATGGTATGAAGCTACATATCCACTGATTAAAAAGAATGGTCAAGACTTCCTGTACGACCAAAAGTTTAGCGAGCCTAATCCTAGGCAAAAACAAGTTGAGAGCGGTGGAACTGTTAAATATGAAAACGTACTTAGTGGACAATTGGGACACTGGAATGACTTTGAAGGAGAGTTACATATAGAAAGAGTTAAGGATGTATGGTATGCTTTTGTAAATGCTTATCATAGAAAAATTATACAATCAGCTAAAGTGCGCGATACTACGAACTCTAGTGAGAGCTTAGGTTATTTAGTAATATATATAGGAACTAGTGATACTAATAAACCAAGTGCTATGTCTATAAACGAAATTCGTGTACAAACAGCAACGGACATACCTCCGGCTCAATATAACATCCAAAGGTTCAAAGTGGGAGACTCAGTGGAAATAGATTGTGGAGTGCCATGTGTCAAGTTGAACGGGAAGGAACGTAATGACTTAGTTGACATAGGTTCTCAGTTCTTCGACCTACAGGTTGGTGCTAACGAGATAAAAATTGCTTCAGATAAAGAGGTAAACTTTACAGCATTATTTAATAAGAAATACTTATAAGAGGTGATGTAATGGTAAATACAATGTTTGTTTTAGATAGAACATTGAACACATCTCATATATTGACAGGCAACAAGAATAGCCAAAGTGCCTTTTGGGAAGATACTTATACTCAAGAGTTTGACACAGGAGCTGAAAGTCTTGAGTTTTCTTGTTATGCACATGAAAGTATAAAAGAGGGCAACTATGTTGCCTTCTTCTATAATAGTCAATATAAGATGTTTCAAATAACTGAAATAGAAGAAGTTCATAAGAGTGGCAAATTAGTATCTGAATGTTATTGTGAAACGGCTTCACTACAGCTGTTAAATAGCCATGTAAGACCTTTTAGTGGGGATATGAACTGTATCCAATTCTTTGAACACATCCTAAGTGGCACAGAATGGAGAATAGGGAAATATAGCAACTCATTAAAAGATAAAGTTATGACTATAAATGAAGGTAGTATTGAAAGTGTATGGAGCTTAATAGAGGACTATAAAGACTTGTTTGAGTGCGAAATTAATACCTATGTTACGTATGAAAACGGTCATGTTACAGGGCAATTTATAGATATATTTAGCGAAAAAGGTTTAGGCTCCACTACTTTTAAAAGATTTGAGTATGGTAAAAATGTGACTGGCATAACTAAGTCCAAGGATTTATATGACTGGTGTACAGGAATAATCGTAGACTGTAATTGTGACGTAACTAATACGATTATAGATGAACGCCAAGGCTATGGGTTCGTTAAGGGGGCTGGTGACGTAATACTAGATGATAACCATAACCGTATGTATAATGCCGGTAGAACTCATGTAATCGGTGTATACAGTGGTGATGAAACTGAACCAGTAGAAGCTTGTATCAATGCATGGAAAGAGCTTGAAAAACGCAGTGTACCTAAATTTGACTATAAGGTAACTACAGCATTAAGGGATGACGAGTACGAAGAGATACACCTAGGGGATACGGTATATGTGATAGACCATAGCTATACACCTCCTTTACTATTAGAAGCTAGGGTTGGTAAACTGGAGCTATCATTTACCGATAGAAGCCAAAACACATGTACCTTAACTAACTATAAGGAGATAAAGAGTAAGCTATTGGACGCTGACTATATCAAATTAACTGGGACTATTACTGATATAGTTAATGCCTTCTTCCCTATTACTAGTGAAGGTATAGCAGATGGGGCTATATGTGAAGGAAAAATTGAAACTACTTATTTCCAACAGATAACAGCTGACATAGTATCGGCTGGCATAGGGGCTTTTGAAAACTTATATGTTCAGGGGCTAACTGTTATTAATGCAGATATAGAAAAATTAAACGCGACTAGTGCTGACATAACTGAATTAAAAGCTCAAGTCGCTGATATAGATACTTTAGTAAATGGACACTTAACTAGTGACAATATCCAATCCATGATAATTACTGGTGATAAATTTACAGTGGCTGATGGGTTCATTAAAAATGCTATGATAGACAATATCACGGCTAATAAGATAACTACAGGAAGTATCAATACTGATAATGTTTATATATCTAGTGCTGATGGTAGTATGGTGCTTAATGGTAGCCTACAGCAATTCAAGGACAAGGATGGCAACGTAAGGATACAAATAGGTAAGGACGCTCAAGACAACTTCACATTCAGCCTATTTGATGAAGATGGCACAGGAGTACTTATAAATGAAAAAGGTATCACTGAGAATGCAATAGCAGATGGCTTAATAGTACATGATCATGTGGCAGATGACGCTAATATCAGTGGTAGTAAATTAGATATCAATAGTGTAGTTACTGAGATAAATAACGGCACTACCCTTATTAAAGGTACTAAAGTTATGCTAGATGAAAATAGTCAATCTTTAAGTGTAGCATTTAATTCCTTAGAAACTAAGATTGACGATATAGAAATTGGTGGTACAAACTTATTACTAACAACAAAAGAGTTTGATAATATCAATTACGGAGCTCCTAAAGTAGCAGGGGTTTATAAAGGATTTACTGTAAGGGGAGGAACAAAGGGCAGCGCAGGTAATTATGCCTTAGTAGAAGTAGAATTCCCTAGTGGAAACTTTGACTATGGAGATGTATTTACGTTCAGTTTTTACGCAAGGGCTACTGGTGAGCATACAATAAAAGCTTATTTTTATGGAGGCAGTGGTTATGTAGAAGCAAAACGTTTAGCTAGTAACGGTTCGGAAACAGATGAATCTCCTTATTATAATGATGGTAATGCCCGTTTTCTAAATATAGATAATGAATGGAAAAGATACTGGGTTACTTGGCAACTCAATACTACAGGAGATTTGAATGTAAATAAAAGAATACTACTGAGAGATGAAAGTGCAGGAGCAGGTTATGAAGTATATACATGTGGTTGGAAGTTAGAAAAAGGTAACAAGGCTACAGATTGGACACCAGCACCGGAAGATGTAGATGCTAAGATTGATAGCATAGAAATAGGTGGTAGAAACTTATTTTTGAATTCATCATTTAGAAAAGAATTCCCACATGGTATTTGGGGCACTAATGATATTAGTCTTATATCTTTCGTTACTGAGGATGGAGTGGAGTGCTGTAAAATTGATATGCCTTCTCCTCCGGGTCCAACTGAATATGTAACTTCAGACTTAAAATCCGTACTAATACCTGGGGAAACATATACCGTAAGCGGTTGGGTAAAAACTGAGAATATAATTCGAGGAACTACAAACTTTTCTGCGATGTTCTATATTGATGGAGCTTATATTGTAAATGGTACTCGAACATGGTTCGGTTTTGGAAGTAAAAACTTTACCGTTAATACAGGCGAAGGAGAATGGGAGCATGTAACATATACCTTTGAAGCCAAAGAAGAAAACTTAAAAACAGCAACTTCTTGTACGTTCTATGTGTTTTTAAGGGATTGCGTAGGTCAAGTATATTTCCGTGATTTAAAACTAGAAAAAGGAAATAAGGCTACAGATTGGACACCAGCACCGGAAGATATAGAAGAAAAGATAATATCTAATACTACAGCTATAAATGTACAACAAGGACAAATAGATACTCTGATAACTAACACTACTATTACTAAGGACGGTCAAACTGTAACGCTTAAAGATGATTATAATATCACTAAGAGTACTGTTAATAGTCAAAGTACTAAGATAGGTTCTTTAGAAAGTAGTTTTAATAATCTAAGCATAGGCGGAAAGAACTTAGTTGAAAATAGTAAAACGCTTTCTAGTATCAGAAATTCATCCAATATGTGGCAAGTGGTTGATAGTGAGATAAGTGGATATAAACAAATAGAAATAGATACTACAAATACAAATTGGATAGAAGTATACCTACCTCTTTATCCTCCAATAAATACTTTAGACGGGCTTCTTACTATTTCCTTTGAATATATGGAAAGTGAAGAAGGTTTATTGACAACAGGTTTCGGAGCGTTTAATGATAATTGGAGTAGAAAGAAAGAAGTAGACAATACGTCTGTAAGTCAAAGATTCACAGTTTTAAGTACTATTAATGGATGGAAAAGAGTATATTTTGTAGATAACAGAATAGCCGAGTTTAACAATGTAGAAGGAGCTACTCGATATGGGCTACAATTTAAAAAAGCAGCTGATAAGACTGGTTCTATTAAAATTAGAAAGATACAAGTAGAAAAAGGTAATAAACCGACTGATTATAGTCCAGCAATAGAAGATACGGAAAGTCAAATAGCAAGTGTGACAAGTAAACAGGCTTCTATGGAATTAGACTTAGACGGATTTAGAACTGATGTATCTAAGACTTATGCTACTAAGGGAGAAGTACAAGACGCTGGTGAAGCAAATGATAACTTAATAGTTAATGGTAGATTCCTTGGAGCTGAACCTAATATGCATGGCACAGATTTAGCCCCTTGGTATATGTGGGGGAATATACAAGTATATAGAGATGGTGCATATAATGGAATAGATAAAAACTTAGCTCTACAAATGACTAGTGAAAGTGGAGGTGGAGGGATATATCAAAACTTAGGTAATGATACTGGTAGAAAACCTTCTCGAAATACAAAAGTTACAGCGTCCTTCTATTGTGATTGGCAACAAAATGTGCGAGCTCCATATTTTTCTTTAGAGTATTACTTGAATGATGTCAGAGTAAATGAAGCGATATATACAATTACAAAAGGGGATAATGTTATAACATTTACGACTTATAATGGAGATTTCGATAGATTGGCTATAGTTTTCACTAGTGATGGACTAGTTGCTGGTGCAAATGGTAATTCTATCAAATTGTATCTTAATAAAGTAAAAGTAGAACTAGGAGATAAGGCTACGCCTTGGTCGGAAAATCCTCACTACATAGAAAATACTTACACTACTAAAACAGAATTCCAACAAACTAGCCAAGACTTCACATTCAAGGTGCAACAGGCTGGAGGATATAACTTGATTAAAAATAGTGCTGCGGCTGGAGGTACAAATCTTTGGAGAGTATCGAAAATAGAGGACTTTGCTATTGGGGCTTCTACTACTCCTGAGATTATTGCTACTACTGGAAAATATTTTAAAATTAAGAATACTTCATTGGGTAGTAGTGAAGGATTTGCATTTTCTCCAAGATTTAAACTAAAACCAAATACTACATATAGGCTTTCTATGTGGGTTAGAACACAAGAAAATGTAATAGAAACAGATATATATGCACTGACTTCGGATAGTCTTTATGAAGATTCTACCGAGTATTCCTCTTATTCACATGTACATGAGTTATGGATGACAGTAAATACTGGAAACGCATGGACGTATTTTACTAAGACTTTTACGACAGCTAGTGGAACAAAGAGTGGATTTATCAGAGTAGACCATGACGGATTAAAAACGAACTCGGATACGAATTCTTACGTTCACTGGGGAGGTATGGTACTAACGGAGGGAGAACTTGAAATGCCTTGGTCACCTCATCCTAGCGAAATATATGACGGTATAGTTAAGATAGATAAGGACGGACTAACAGTTCAACATGCTAACAATAAATCTATATTAGATAGTCAAGCATTGAAATTCTATGGCGGTAGCACACTGTATTCAATGGTAGACGGTGGAATATTTAAGTTCATGAATCCCGGCAATGCTTCATCTACCGTAGGAATGGTAGGTCGTTATTCATGGGTTGATAGTGGGGCATTTAACAGCTGTCTAGCGGCTGGACCGGGCTCAAGTTCTTCAATCGGTAGTGTCAGAAATAGTGGAGAAGCGGCTACGTGCATGATAATAGACAGCTCGCAAGCTGGTCATATAACGGGTAGCAATAGATATCTGGAGCAAGGTTTAAATATAATCGTTGCTGAATGTGACACTTTACACTTTAAGCAGAATAAACAACAGGCTAGTAACAAAGAAGAAGGAATAGACGCTCTTACTCTATGGGCTGGAAATTATAACAATGATGGACGCAGAACTGGTATGATATGGTCAGCCGACAGTATAGCTATGGGTATTAATTATGCTGGAATGTATTCCGCTATAAAGATTACAGAAGCGGCTGAACCTTCAAACCACAATATTATAAGTATGTATGGTCCAGTGGACATGAATGGATTTAATATATATAATTGTCAAGCATACAACACTCTTTCAGCGCGTTCTTCATTTACTCAATCTCTGCTTAATAGTGGTAGTAACGAACTATATACTTATGGAGCTTATTCGTTTAGCGAAGGTGAGGTTCGTTGGTGCTGGAAAGAAACAGTCTTTACTTACCCAGAAGCTGATATAGATCCTGAGACTGACGAATGGGTATATACTGGTAGAAATGTCTGCTACATCGAATTACCTATATTCCTAGCTGAAAATATAGAAGCAGATTATCATATCGCTATAGGCAAGATAGGCTGGGGAGATTACAGAATACTAGAAAAAACTCAGTACTATTTCATCCTAGAGAGCCAAGAAGAAGATTTTGCATTTACTTTTGAAATAGTGGCAAAATTAGTAGACGGTGAAACTTTAAGTGCTAATACTAGCTTATCTAGTATGTCGACTACAGCTAACCCAGCGATGGGAGCTGTACCTCCTGAACCTGATGACGGTATAATAATAGAAGGCTCAGAAGAAGCATTTAAGGATATGGAAATCTTAGAGGAAGAAGTAGTGATAGAAATACAAGATAACATTATTACAGGAGAGGATTAATTTCCTCTCCAATTTCTTAAAAAGGAGTGATTAAATGTCAAATACTAACAGGGACTTATTAATGCAAGTAGATGTGAAGAACTCCTCTGTAAAAGGAGGAGGGTTCAATTTCTACATCACAGATAAGAACACTAGTAACTTCTTCGTTCAATTAGTAATTGATATGTCTACCAATCCGGTTATACATAAATATGTAGCGATAGAAAATGCTAGTGACTATAAGTTAATCCTTAAATGTATAAAACCTAACGGACAGCTATTAAGTATAGAAGGTACTCTGATGAATGAAGAAGAGTCCTTATTTCAGTACAATTTGACAGAGGAGCAAAAGGACGTAGTAGGTGCTTACCAGTGTGAGTATTGGATTTATTCGACTGTTAATGAACAAGAAGAAATAATTACAACAGCTCCATTTAATTTTACGGTTAAAGAGTCAATCATTAATAAACTAGACGGCGTAATAGAAGATAGTGAAGATTACCCTATCTTATTAGACCTAATAGAAGAAGTTAGAGAGTTGCAAGCGAATGGTGGTGGAGGTGCTAGTGGAGGTGCTAGTGGAGGTGAAACTCATAGCCATGACAACAAAGAAACCCTAGATACTATCACAACTGAAAAAGTAGAGAAATGGGATAATCCTGTAATTGATGATTATGGGGATACTATATTAGTTAATATCCCTGTTGACACTATT
>JAEIGA010018854.1_pt1 | contig 10514 bp, 6 predicted proteins | sample 9270691 | NCBI WGS metagenome assembly JAEIGA01 (sample SAMN17057246, study PRJNA624740) | gut metagenome | biome: biome; isolation source: fecal sample | host: Bos grunniens | place: China: Xizang | collected 2019
AACTACCTGGTTCGTGTAGAGTCCAAGTCTGCTACCTTCTCTGCGACTACGGCCGCAAACTAATTCAAAAAAAGGGGAGGGTAACTCCTCCCCGATCTTAACAGGAGGCTATTATGGCTACTACTACCGAAAATACTACTACCGAAAAGGCTACCACTCCCGAAAAGGCTACCAAGGGCGGGAAGAAGGTAACCATCCGTATCCCTCGTACGAAGGCAGATCAGGAAGATGTCTTTGTGTCGGTTAATATGGAAACCTACATCATCAAGAGAGGTGTTGAGGTTGAAGTGCCCGACTATGTAGCAGAAGTCCTGAGACATCAGGAAGAGATGCTTGAGAACATCATGCTTTTCAACGAGAAACAAAGCAAGTAACTAAACGCAAGTGGGGAGCATTAAGTCTCCCCATTTCTTGAATAGGAGGTGCTCTTATGACACTTATGGAGGCTCTGTTCCGCATCGATGAGGTAAAGCCCAACAGTTATTCTCAAAGCGAGAAGACCAAGTGGGTATCTACCCTTGACGGAATGATCAAGAGTGAGATTATAGATACTCACGAAGACGGAGATGACATTGTATTCAAAGAATATGATGCTGACTCCGACCTGGCTACCGAGCTGCTCGTACCCCCTCCCTACGATGACATATACATCAGGTGGCTTGAGACACAGATTGACTATGCCAACGGAGAGTATGGGAAGTACAACAACAGCAAGGCTATGTATAATACCGCATACACGGCTTATGCGAATTATTACAACCGCACTCATATGCCGAAGGGCAATAAGTTCAAATTCTTTTAAGGAGGAGAGAGGATGAAATATCCAACATTGCAAGAGTTCAATACATCCAGGCAAATGATAGATGTATTTGGTGGATATAATCACAACCTGCGAATCAAGGAAGGTGAGTTCTATGAAATGACCAACCTCACGTCCGCAGATTACCCAGTCCTCTCGCCTCGCCCCAAAAGAGGAGAATACGCATCACCTACCAAACCGCTATGCATGGTATCGAAAGATGCACTGTGCTATGTGGATGGCAGTGATTTTTATATAAACAAGTACAAGGTTGAAGGACTCAGCCTTGATGATACCTTAGTCCCTAAGTCACTCATATCTATGGGTGCTTACGTCATCATTATGCCCGACAAGGTGTGGGTCAACACTCAGCCCAAGGAAGATGAGGAGCAGTTCGGAAATATAGAGGCAACATTCACGGCATCTACAGGAACCGCTTCGTACACCCTGTGCAAGGTTGATGGCGAGGAGTTCAAGAACAAGGTATACGATGAGGAAGGCAACGTAACTGGAGAGGTTGATGTGCCTGCTACCGCTACCGAGCCTGCCGAGCCTAAGAACCTGGATTTGTGGATCGATACTTCATCTGAACCGCATACCCTGAAGATGTACTCAGAAACAGAGAGGATGTGGGTGGCAATTCCCACAACCTATGTAAAGATAGCCTTCTCCGGCACAACACTTGACCTGACCAAGTTGTTCTCAGAGGGTGATGGACTGACATTCGAGGGCATCGAACCCACGTCCCTCTCGGAGCTTGAAGACACTCCCATCGTGGTATGGGGTGTGGGAAATAATTACCTCATTGTCACAGGCATTCTTGATGCAGTTCACAACCAAGACCTAACGGAAGAGCCTATCACCGTCAAGAGAAGAATTCCCAATATGGACTTCATTATCGAGTCCGAGAACCGCCTGTGGGGATGCAGGTACGGTGTGGCTATCAATGGTGAGGTAGTAAACGAGATATATGCATCCAAGCTCGGAGACTTCAAGAACTGGAACAGCTTCGCAGGGATCAGCACCGACTCCTATGTGGCTTCGGTTGGTACTGACGGACAGTTCACAGGTGCCGTAACCTACCTTGGCTACCCCATCTTCTTCAAAGAGAGCTGTATGCACAAGGTGTATGGCAATTACCCTGCTAACTATCAGATACAGACCACAGCCTGTAGAGGAGTGCAGAAGGATTGCCACAAGAGCCTGGCTATCGTAAACGAGGTGCTGTATTACAAGGCAAGGTCAGCCGTATGTGCTTATGATGGCTCCCTCCCTGTGGAGATATCCTCCGCCCTGGGAGACGTGAACTATAGCAATGCGGTGGCAGGCTGGCTCGGCAACAAGTATTACATCTCCATGGCGGATGATGAAGACTACCACCTCTTCGTATATGACACGCAGAAGGGTATGTGGCACAGAGAAGACAATACCCAGGTGGCGGAGTTCTGTAACTGCCGAGGCAACCTATACTTCATCGACTATGCTGATAACAAGATCAAGACAGTTCGTGAGATCAGCAAGGACAATGGCGAGAACCCTGCTCTTATGAAGTGGCAGGCTATCACAGGAGTGATCGGCACCGATTCTCCCGATAAGAAGTACATCTCAAGGCTGAATGTAAGGCTTTATACCGAGGTGGGTGCAACCGTGACCCTCTACGCAGAGTATGACTCAAGCGGTGAGTGGGAGCATCTCTTCACCAAGTCAGGCATCAAACTCGGTAGCTTCACCATCCCAGTGCGGCCGAAACGATGCGACCATATGCGACTGCGTATCGATGGGACAGGTGTGGCAAAGATATATTCAATCTGCAAGACCATAGAGCAAGGAAGTGATGTTTGATGTCTGCTAATCTTCGTTTACCTAACATCCCTGACGGAACTCCTCAGGAGCAGATGAAGTATATGCGTAGTTATATGTACCAGCTCGTGGAGCAACTCCAGTGGGCTTTGGATAACATTAGTACGCAGATGAGTCCCACCACTACCACTGTAGTCCAGGCAGGCTCTACATCCAAGCCAACAATCCCATCCGCATCCTCCACTATTGATGCAGAGGCTACCTTCAATGCGATTAAGTCCCTCATCATAAAGTCTGCGGACATAGTCGATGCCTATTATGAAGAAGTGAGCCGTAAACTTGAGGGCGAGTATGTGGCTGAGTCGGACTTCGGTGTGTATTCGGAAAACACCTCTCAGGAGATCGTTGAGAACTCCACAAACATCAATAGAACATTCAACAGCACCCGAGAGATCAGGACTAACGTGAATGAATCTCTTGGCTCGCTTGAGGGCAAGGTTGGTCAGGTTGACTCCAAGGTCGATGGGGTAAAGACTGAGCTTGCAACCGACATCAAATCTGTGCAGGAGCAGGTTGGTGATCTCAGTTATCTTGTAGATGTAAAGGCTCACATCAATATGGGTGTTGTTGATACTGTCAACGGCTCACCTGTCTATGGCATTGAGGTGGGGCAGAGTACATCTGAGGATGGTGAACTTGTCTACGATAAGTTCGCTCGGTTCACAGCAGACAGGCTTTCCTTCTATGACGGAGGAAATGAGGTGGCTTATATAAGTGACTATAAGCTGCATATTACTAACGCAGAAATCGCAGGTAATCTCCAATTAGGTGGACTCGTCTCTACCGTGTTGCCAAGTGGTGATGTCGTGGAAAAATGGGTAGGAAGGAGATAAAGCATGGCAGTAATACAGACTCTAACCGTAACAAGTGTAAGTGGTAGTGTTGATGCCGCTTCAAATACATCCAAGGTACGCATCCAGTGGACATCAACTCAGACAGGGGATAGCTGGAACGGATACAAAAGGCAGGCAAAGCTATATATCTCCTACAATGGCGGTGCTGAAAGTGAGCAAGACATATCCTACACGTTGCCTAAAGCATCTACTGTTACCATCGTGGATACAACTGTGACGGTAAAGCATAGGGATGATGGTACTGGGACAATAAGTGTAAGTACGTGGATGGATACAGGCATTAGTGCAGGTGTTGTGCAGAAGTTCAAGTCCCTTACCCTACCGCAGATACCGAGAGCCTCCACCATTACAAGTGCGAGTGTCAAGACTCTTGGAGAAGCCTGTTCGGTGGCTTGGGTTCCAAAGGCAAGCACCTTTACATATAAACTCGTGTTCACCCACGGTGGTATCAGTGATGAAACACCTGTTATCAAGCCAAACACCACCTCCCTATATACATACAGTTTATTCCGCCTCCCCCTTGATGTCGCTTGGCGGATGCCTAACGAAACTCAAGGAACGGTCGAGGTATCTCTGTACACCTACTCGGATAGCGATGGCAAAGTACAGGTAGGGTCTCCGTCCACTCAATACTGCACCACAACGGTGCCTAACAATGAGCGAACCAAGCCTTCGGTATCAATGCCACTAACCAATGTCATCTCCCTTGGAAGCCCATTCAATGCATTTTACATCCAGGGGAAGAGCAGAGTAAAGGCGGATCTTTCGGGAGAAGGTCAGTATGGTGCCACGATTACCGCCACGGAGCTGTATGTCGATGGCAAGAGAAACGGCACCCTCGTATCGGATTACCTTTCCAAATCGGGCAAGGTAACGGTCAAAGGCAGGGTGTTCGATTCAAGAGGCTTCTATAACGAGGCTACCCAAGAGATCGATGTGATCCCTTACAGCACACCACAGGTTAGACCTGCCACAGATCAGAAGGAGGTCATTGCAGCTCGATGCGATAAAGACGGAAACATCAGCAGTGATGGCACATACCTCGTTATCAAGGCTAAGAGACACTATAGCCTCGTTCAGTCGGGTGACACCAAGTACAACCAATGCCAGTTAAGGTACCGATACAAGGAAGAGGGTGGCGAGTACAATGCCTGGACAACCATCCTGGATTATTCAGCCACGAGTGATGAGGTAGTGACCAGTCCCTTACTTGATGGCGGACTGAATACGCAGAAGACCTACTTTGTTCAGGTAGAGGCGGTGGATAAACTTCTTGGAAGCTCTGTCACCACCATCGATGTACCCACAGACAAGGCTTATCTGCATAAGGCAGGCAACATTAACTCTCTTGGCATCGGCAAGTATGTCACAGAGGAGAATGCGGTTGACATTGCCGAAGACATCGAGGTAATAGCCAGGGGCGGATTCCGTGGTATCGAGATCCCTGAATCCACTGACCTTAACTCCCTGACTAAGCCTAACAATTACTTTGGCAAACCTGTCAATGCTTCAAGTTATGCAAATTGCCCAATAGGTCCAGAGAAGACCTCTACTTTTGCACTTGAGGTTATTAGCCTGGGCGGTGGAGATCAGATATTGCAGAGGCTAACTGTATGCTCCGACTTGGCAACCGTATATGAACGGCAATACTATAGCGGAAAGTGGGTAGTGCCGTGGGAATGTGTCAACCCTCCCCTGTATACATGGGTAGAGTACCGCACCAAGGAACGATACAACGGTCAAGCGGTATATACGAAGCTCGTAGACCTCGGCAATCTTCCCAATGCAACAAGAAAAGAGGTTGCACATGGTGTGAGTGCAGAACAGGTGATTAGGTGCTGTGGACAGACATCGAATGGTGTCAGTCTACCTTTCCACTATGACAATACTGACTGGGCAGAAATATATGCAAACGGTACTAACATAGTGGTACTCACAGGCAATGACCAATCAGCAAGTACCGCTATCGCACAGATATGGTATATAAAGTAACACAAACAGGAGGAAAAACAAGCTATGTACGAAGAATACACCATAAAAGAAGGGGATACCCTTTCAGCTCTTGCCAAGACGTACGGCACAACTGTTGAAGAATTGGCATCTCTCAACGGCATCAAAAATCCAAACCTAATTTATGAAGGCTCCCAAATCAAAATTCCCTCTTCGACCACAGGCAGTAGCACTGATAGCGGTAGCACAGGTGGGTCGACTGATACCAGCCTTGCTATTCCCACATACAACAACACATCCTATGACGATACGGAGCAGGGACAGGCAGACCTTGCGAACAAGAACAGTGCCTATGATGCCTTGATGGGTTATGGTGACTTCACCTGGGGTAACCAGGAAGCCTTCGAAAGCTGGCTCGACAAGGCTCTCAACAGAGACGAATTCTCCTATGACTTCAATGCGGATGCTCTCTATCAGCAGTACAAGGACAAGTACATTCAGCAGGGCAAGATGGCTATGGCTGATGCAATCGGACAGGCTTCTGCTATGACTGGTGGCTATGGCAACTCCTATGCGGCCACCGTGGGGAATCAGGCATATCAGGCATCCCTTCAGAACCTCAATGACATCGTCCCGGAACTGTATGCTATGGCATATGACCGCTACAATCAGGAGGGGCAGGATATCCGCAACAACATTTCCCTGCTCTTGGCTGACAGGGAGCAGGCACTGAGTGATTGGCAGCTCGATTATGACAAACTCTCTAATGCGTATAACCTGGCTAACAACACCTACCTCACTAATACTGACATCTACAATACCGAGAGGGACAACACCAATAGCCTCTTGGATTTGGCTTATCAGAATGCTTACAAGGCGGAACAGGATGCTATAACCAATGACCTCAATGAGAGACAGACGCAGATGCAGGAAGAGGCTTGGGCTTATGAACAGGCCGCTTATGAAAATGCTGGCTACAAGTTGGTTATTGGCGAAGATGGTAAACCCAAGGTGGTTTATACTCAGCCCGAGAACAGTGGTAGCTCCAGTAGCGGTTCAAGTGGAGGCTCAAGCGGTGGCTCTACAGGTGGCACAGGTAGCACTGGTGGAACTGGCAGTGGCGGTTCGATTCCTGCCGAAGTTAAAGATAAGGCTTCCAAGATTACGAGCAACAGAGAACTTGAGGCATTTTTGGAGGGACAGATTGCGGCAGGTGCAATTGACCGCACAGGGGCGAAGAAATTACTGGCACAGTATCTTGACCACAACGAATCGAATATAACCAAAAAGATAAAAGACGATGGCACAATCGAATACACATATGAAGATAAGACATATGAGGAGATGGTTCAGAGCACTTCCGGGTGGACGGTTATTGACGGTGGCGGTGGCAACTGGTTAGGCATAGATAAGAATGCAATAGTTATGGCTCCTAATGGTCAGAAGTTGACATTAAAGCAGTTAAGAGACAAACTCAATGATGAGAAAGTGTCGAATAGCAAGGCTAATAAACTCATCAAGGCATTACAGCAAAACTTGGGTATATCAACAAACTGGATGTTTGGATGGTAAGGAGGTTAAACTATGGGATTGTTGGATGAATACTATAAAGAACGAGAAGAGAAATTTCGCCTCGGCTTGCTTGAGGAATATGCACTGGATCAGCAGATAGGTGACACCAACTACGAGGTGAACCAAGACTTCATCAACTCCTTTTTTACGGATGCTAAAAGTTATCTCGATACTGCCGAGTCTGATTATGGGAGTCTTGGATGGAGTACCGCTTCGCCCGCTTATGAGAGCAGGAACAGCAAGTGGTTAGACCTCTATGCAAGGTCATCTGCGATTCGCAAGTGGCTTGATTCCAACAAGAGCAACTTTGATAAAGAGACCTATAGCAACCTTAGTACGTCTCTTGACAGTTTCGTGAACGGTGCATACTCGGTTAATAATATCTTCAAGAGTGCGAAGGATGAATATGCACAGTGGGAAACCGAGGATGCATACAATGCTTGGTACGAAAAGAAAAAGAAGCAGGAAGAGGAGTTCTCGGCTGTCCTTCGTGCAAATGACTTTGACAAGTATTACCTAAAAGGCAACGAGTACGGCAAGGAGTTAACCTTTAAAGACAAGCTCACAAACAGAACCTATAACTCAGTTGCCCATATGCGTAACGATCCAAAAGCACTTGAACTGTATGAGAATAGTGCGAAAAGTTCCAACGGAGCATCTTGGGGAACTTCTGAAAGAATCCTCCGCAACCAAATAGAGTACAAAGCAGCCAAGTATATGACCAATGATGAATTCTCGGTCTATAACTACTACTTTGGCAAGGACATGGAAAACGGTACAGACACGGCAGAGAAATTTCTTGAGTCAATCGAGGAGACTTTGAACATTAGAGCTGCAAACGAGAAGTTTGCCGACATTGAGGGGCGAGTATTCCAGGAGATTTTGTTCGGTATCTCGGCAGGGCTTGACAAGTTTGAGACGGGTCTCATCAACTTGTTTGACACCAAGAGCGACTATATCCCTGCATCTCCGATTCAAATGACATCGGGTATGGTAAGAGAAGACCTTGCCGACAATGGGTTTAAGCTACCTGATTGGATGGGAGGTGGCTCTATTGGGCAGATGGTATACGACATTGTAGACTCAACGTCTAATATGCTTCCTTCCATTTTTGCATCGGCAGTAGCAAATTCGATTGTTCCCGGTTCGGGTAGATTTGTGGGTGCAGGACTTCTCGGTGCATCCGCATCGGGTAATGCCTATGCCGAGATGCTGAACGATGGGTATGACAAGGGACAAGCGAGATCATACTCGCTTCTTGTAGGTGCATCCGAGGCGGCACTTCAGTACGCACTCGGTGGTATCAGCAAACTTGGTGGTAAGGTAACTGGCGGTGCTGTTAATAAGTTCGTCTCAAGCCTTGACAATGCCATTGCAAAGGTAGCAATCAAACTTGGCGGAAGTATGGCATCGGAAGGTTTGGAAGAGGCTATTCAGACCGCCATTGAGCCTGTGTTCAAGGCTATCGTTACAGGAGAAGACCTTGAAGCCGCTACTATGGAGGATATTCTGTACTCGGCATTGCTTGGCTCACTGTCCGCAGGTGTGCTTGAGGGCGGTGGTACAATCGCAGGCGAGATAAGTGCGGATACAAGAGCAAAGAAACTCTATGGCAATGGCTCTACCCTTATCGATGAGGCTCTCAGTGTTGCACCTGAGGGAAGTGGTTTGAGCAACCTTGCTACCAAGTACAAGGGCAAACTCGATGGTGGAAAGAGCCTGTCGGGATCTCAGATCGTTCATCTCGATGAGGCAATGGCGAAAAACGATATCGCAATGATTAAGGCTGCGGTTGAGACAAGACTTACCAAACTTGGAGAGACCGAGAATGTAAGCGAGTTAGCCGATATCTTAACGAAGCAGGCTACTGGGGAAAAACTCTCCCTGGCTGAAAAGGCTACTCTCAAGAACAGCAAATTCGGGCAGAGAGTTTCCAACGAACTCAATGCAGAGAATATCAAGTCGGGCGAATACTCCAGTGCGTGGGCAGAGGAAATCGGCACAAGGCGAGTCAATCCTGAGGTGTATAACAAGAACCTGTACGATCTCGCCAAAGCCGTATCGGGTGTGGTTGAGGCTACGGAAAAAGCATCCGTGGAAAAGACCCTTTCCGAGTCTGAGACCGAAACAGTAACGAATGTAGAGGTATCCGACAACGGCAAGACTATGTACTATGATGCCGAGACCGATTCCACTACCGAGGTAGAGATTAAGAAAATTGTCTCCACCGATGGCGGTATTATGGTCGAGCTTGACAACGGCAAGACCGCCAGCATCAAGGACGTGAGACTCGGTACCCAGGAAGAGGGACTTGTATACGAGATGATCTCTCGTATGAATGTCACCCCTGAAACCGCCAATGTATTCCTTAACGCATTCAAGCCTGGCAATGTTAAGCAGGCATCGATGTACTTCACGGCTGTTCCTCTTGCATATCGTTATGGACAGATGAATTATGAGGCAGGGCTGAAGAATATCAGTCTCTCAGAGGCTGATAAACGCATCGCATTCAACCAGGGCAGAATGGATGCAATGGCCGCAGATAAAGCCAATACCAAGACCGCACCGAAGAATGGGAAGGCTACCACATCTACCAAGAAGGGTGGCATTATCTTTGAGGGTGATTTCGTATATGACGAATCCACCGCCAATGAGTTGCAGAAGGCTTCTATGGCAGGTATCGAGGTAATGGACAAGATGTCCAACCTTGAGTTCCACGTCTTCAAGTCAAGGGTGGTCGATGGCAAGCGAGTGGCAGAAATTAACGGCAAGACCGTATCTGCTCCTAACGGATACTTTGTTGATGGCAACAAGGTATACATCGACTTTGAGTCAGGCAACGGTGGCGAAGGTGCTATGCTCTATACGATGTCTCACGAGGTTCTCCACTATATTCGCAAGTGGAACCCCAAGGGCTTCAGGGAACTTGCTGACTTCCTAATTGCCGAGTTTGGTAAGCAAGGTGTTCCTGTCAATGCACTTCTTGAGGCACAGAAGGATAAAATCAAGAAGAGATACACCGAGGAGGGCAAGCCCCTTCCGAGCGAGGCAAAGCTCTTCGATATGGCTTACGAGGAACTCGTTGCTGATGCTATGTCGGATATGCTCACCGACCCCAAAGCATACGAGAAACTCGCCAAACTGAAGCAGAAGAACCGCACACTGTGGGAGAAACTGGGCGAGGCTATCAAGGCTCTTCTTGATAAAATCAAGAACGTCTTGGGAGTATACAAGACCAAAAACCCTGCGGTGGCTCGTGAGGCTATGGAGGTAAGAGGCTTCTCTGCGGATGTTTACAACAAACTCCAAGACCTTTATCTCAAGGCTTTCGCCCAGGCGGATAACAATTACAGCACCGCAGAGAAAGTTCTTGTAGAGAACGGAGTTGCTGTTAACCCTGAGACCGAGTCCGCATCTCTTATGTCTGTAAGAGATGTTCTGACTGATAAACAACGTGAGAAGGTTTCGACAGCCCTTGC
>JAEIGA010018855.1_pt1 | contig 10514 bp, 8 predicted proteins | sample 9270691 | NCBI WGS metagenome assembly JAEIGA01 (sample SAMN17057246, study PRJNA624740) | gut metagenome | biome: biome; isolation source: fecal sample | host: Bos grunniens | place: China: Xizang | collected 2019
CATAAGCTATACGGTGTGACAAATCTTCGAACTCTGGATGTCAGGCAACGTATTGCTCTTGGAAAGGAACTGCGAAGGGAATACCGCTGTTCGATGAAGCAGATAGCCAGGATTATCCATCTGGATCCTAAGTATCTTAAGGAACTGCTGTGACCTGCCATGTTGTTGTTTTCAATGCGCTGGTAATCAATCTTTTATGAATTGGCGTCTGTCAGGCCTATGCTTTAAAGCGAGGGGCTGACAGGTGTATTTTTGTAATATATTGGTTTTCAATTTGTTATGACGGCGAAGCTGTCAGGCTCTTGGGGAATTATCGGCTCCAAGTAGGTTTTTAGTAAAAATCTTACTAATTTTGAATGTTACTGATGGGAATGAAACTGGGAATGGGGTTTTCCCGTCTTTCATCCTGAAATCAATATGAGAATTATGAGAAAAATTTTCGTTTCCCTGCTGCTTGCGTCAGCGTCAATAGTTATGTCGGCCCAGCCACATTTCAAGGTTACATCCAATCCGGACATCCTTCGCCATTACGGACAGATCTTTCCGGAGAGGACCAATATTGTCTTGCCACAGGTCAATGGCTATAATGTGTACAAGGCTGAACTCCATATACATACGATTTATTCGGATGCCCATGTGACTCCGGAATTCCGTGTCCAGGAAGCATGGTATGATGGTCTCGACGTGCTTGCAATCACTGAGCATATCGAGTACAGGGGCCTGGAACCTGCCATGATGCAGTTCATGAAACCTTATTTCAAGGAGGGCGCGCAGCCTGTAAACTGGAGCATAGTGGAGAAGCCGGCGGATGAGAGAGGAATCCAGAGCGACCTTGATATGTCTGTCAGACTCGCACAGAAGGAGGCGAAGAAGTATGATATTACAATTATTCCGGGAGCGGAGATCTCCAGGACTCCGGAGACCATAGGCCATTTCAACGCGCTGTTTACAACAGACAACGATGCCATATATGATCCTGATCCTGTCCAGTCGTTCAGGAACGCCCGTGCGCAGGGGGCTCTCATAATGCATAATCATCCCGGATGGAGGCGCCCGTCTCTTGACATGATCGAATTCGATAAGAAAGTATATCCGGCCGGACTGATTGACGGAATAGAAGTGATGAATCATCTTGATTTCTACCCTAGGGCTATCGACAGGGCAGAGGAGTATGGGCTGTTCATGTCTTCCAATTCAGACCTCCATACCGCAAGCTGGGAGTATTACGGAAACAACGGATCATATCGTAATATGACCTTCATCTTCGCGAAGGATAAGTCTCTTGAATCGCTCAAGGAGGCTCTCAAGGCTCGCAGGACGCTGGCATATTCCTTTGGAACAATAGCAGGAGAACGTCAGCTGCTGGAGGACTTCTTCAAGGCCTCTGTAAGATGTGTTCCTGTCCAGACCACGTCAGGCGGTGACAGGACAGTTATGGTAGTGAATGAGAGTTCATTGCCGTACTATCTTAACTATAATGGCGATCCTATGAAGCTCAATCCGTTTGGAGCATTAAGCGTGACTGTGAAGAAGGGCGCATCGCTTAAAATGACAGTCGAGAATATGTGGCATGGCTCGACTGACCGTCTTGAGGTGGAATACAAATTTTAACCACGATAGTTATGAGAAGAACCATCCTTTTGGCAGCGGCACTGTTCTTCAGCATCAGTGCATCTGCGCAGTTCTATTATCAGGACGCAGCCAATGAGGATATGCTTCGTCACGCAAGACAGACTTCCGGGGAAAGAAAAGAAGTCATGGTGCCGAAGGAAATCAATGGCTATAATGTGTATAAGGTTGACCTTCATATGCATACAATGTTCTCAGATGGAGCTGTAACCCCTGAATTCCGTGTGCGCGAGGCATGGCTAGATGGTCTTGATGCCATTGCCATAACCGAGCATGTCGAAGCCCGCAGCTATGAGCAGAAGATGCTGAATTTTCTCAAAGGCTATGTAGGAGAGGGCACTAAAGCGATCAACAGCAGGGTAGTGGACAAGCCGGCAGATGAAAGAGGCTTTCAGGCTGATCTGGACCTCCCTGTCAAGCTTGCGCAGGATGCTGCTGAAGCCTATGGCATACTTGTCATACCGGGTGCGGAAATCTCGAGACCGCCAAGCACACATGGACATTATAATGCCCTTTTTACGACAGATAACGACGATATTTACGATCCCGATCCTGAAACATCGTTCCGCAAGGCGCGTGCCCAGGGTGCGGTCATCATGCAGAACCATCCGGGTTGGAGAAGAAGTGAGATAACATACCTTGACTTTGAGAGGGATGTGTACTCAAAGGGCCTTATTGATGGCGTTGAGGTCATGAATGGCGCGGGTGTGCATATAGAGTCCATGACCAGGGCTGCGGAATACAACCTTTTCGTCACTTCGACAACAGATGCACATGATACTAATCTGGAGCGATATCGCATGAACGGTGCAGTCAGGAACATGACTCTGGTTCTGGCCGATGACTGTTCGCTGGAATCTCTGAAGGAGGCTTTGCTTTCACACAGGTGCATAGCATATTCATTCGAAACCTTTGCAGGCGAAAGATCGCTTCTTGTGGATTTCTTCAAGGCTTCAGTCAAGTGTGAAGTGATAAATGTCGATGCGAAAGGTCGAAAGACAGTGAAGATGACCAATATGACTTCATTCCCTTTCTTGCTTGATTTCGGAGGGAACCCTGTTATCTTCAGCCCGTTCACTTCTGTTCTAAGGACTGTAGGTCCGGACGGAAACATGAAGATGAAAGTTCTCAACATGTGGCAGGCCAGGGATGTCAACCCTGATGTCGAGTATAAATTCTGAAACTAGTTTAAATAACCAATCATATGAAAAGAAGCATCATCATTGCTGCAGCGCTTCTTGCAAGCCTCAGCGCCTCCGCTCAGTTCTATTATCAGGACGCAGCTAACGTGGACATGCTCCGCCATTCGAGACAGACATCTCCTGAGAGAATAGAGATCATGCTCCCTCAGGTGAACGGCTATAATGTGTATAAGGCTGATCTTCATCTTCATACAATCTTCTCAGACGGAAGCGTCACTCCGGAATATCGTGTGCGTGAGGCGTGGTATGACGGCCTTGATGTCGTAGCTTCTACCGAACACGTGGAGGTCCGTCCATATGAGGGTAAGATGGTTACCTTCCTCAAAGGTTATGTACCGGAAGGAACAAAGGCGTTCAATACAGGTATCTCAGTGAAACCTGCGGACGACAGGGGAATCCAGGTGGACCTTAACTATTCGACCAAGCTTTATCAGCAGGCAGCGCCGGGATATGGCATAACCGTCATTCCGGGAATCGAGATCACACGCGATCCGAAGACCATAGGCCATTACAATGCCCTTTTCGTGAAGGATAACAATACTATCTATGACGCAGATCCTGCCCAGTCTATCCGTAATGCGAAGGCTCAGGGCGCTCTTATCATGCAGAACCATCCGGGCTGGAGGCGTACAGATCTGTCTATGCTCGAATTCGAGAAGAAGGTTTATGGCGAAGGTCTGATCGACGGTATCGAGATCATGAATGGTGCCGAGTTCTATCCTAAGGCAATAGACAGAGCCATGACCAACGGTTTCTTCATGGCCTCGAATACAGATGCGCATAACTCGACATACGAGTCATACCGTCTCAACGGAACATTCCGAAACATGACCCTCATCCTCGCAAAGGATAAGTCTCTTGAGTCTCTCAGAGAGGCCCTCCTTGCACATCGTACGCTTGCATATGCATACGGCTCGCTCGCAGGTGAGGAGCAGCTCCTCAAGGACTTCGCCGAGGCTGCCCTGGCTGTGAAGGTTCTCAGCACCGATGCGAAAGGCAAGAAGACAGTAGCTCTTACCAACACTACTTCTTTCCCTTATCTTCTTCGTTTCGGAAATGCTAATCCTGTGATCCTCAATCCATTCTGCACGCATAGGACTACAGTAGGCAAAGACGCGGACCTCAAGTTCACAGTAGAGAACATGTGGTGCTCAGAGAAGGGACATCCGCAGGTGGTAATCGAAGTAAAGTAAGATGAGTTCATTCGTAATCGAAGGTGGCCATAAATTAAGCGGATCCATAAGGCCGCAAGGTGCCAAGAATGAAGCCCTGCAGGTTATCAGCGCAGTTCTTCTGACCAGGGAGGAGGTCGTGATATCCAATATCCCGGAGATTCTCGACGTCAAGAATCTGATCCTTATACTGGAAGGAATGGGCGTCGAGGTAAAGAGACTGGACAAGGGCGAGTATTCATTCAAGGCGGACGCCATAAGCGAGGACTATATCACAAGCGCGGACTTTGTACGCAAGGTCGCTTCCCTCAGGGGCTCGGTGATGGTCGTGGGCCCGCTTCTCGCGCGCTTCGGCAGAGCTTATTTCCCTAAGCCGGGCGGAGATCAGATCGGTCGCCGCAGGGTTGATACGCATATCCTCGGCTTCATGAACCTCGGAGCTCAGCAGGAGTATGATATGGACCGTAAGGCCTTCTACCTCCATGTCCCCGAGGGCAGGCAGCTGGAGGGCAGGTACATGCTTCTCGATGAAGCGTCGGTTACCGGAACGGCGAATATCGTCATGGCGGCAACCCGCGCGAAAGGTGTCACCACGATTTATAATGCCGCCTGCGAACCATATGTGCAGCAGCTTTGCCGCATGCTTGTGAGAATGGGCGCGAAGATAGAGGGAATCGGATCCAACCTCCTGACCATAACGGGAGTTGATGAACTGCATGGAACTGAACATGTGATACTTCCGGATATGATCGAGATCGGATCATTCATCGCCTTGGCGGCCATGAATCAAAGTTCGATAACGATCAAGGATGTGGCATATGAGGAGCTGGGCATGATACCGGAGGCCTTCCGTAAGCTTGGAATAGAGCTTGAACGTCGCGGCGACGATATCTTTGTCCCTGAGCAGGAGAGCTACGTCATTGATTCGTTCCTCGACGGATCGATCATGAACATCGCCGATGCTCCATGGCCTGGTCTTTCTCCGGACCTTCTGAGCGTCATGCTCGTGACGGCTACCCAATGCAAGGGAAGTGTGCTGATCCATCAGAAGATGTTCGAAAGCCGTCTCTTCTTCGTCGATAAGCTCATAGATATGGGTGCGCAGATCATTCTATGCGATCCTCACAGGGCAGTAGTGGTAGGTCATGACCATAAGTACATGCTCAGGGCCGGCAAGATGGTCTCGCCTGATATCCGTGCAGGTATCGCCCTGCTGATTGCCGCTATGTCGGCAAAAGGCACCAGCATAATCAGCAATATCGACCAGATCGACCGCGGTTATGAAGATATCGATATACGTCTGAATGCCCTGGGTGCCAGAATTACAAGACAGTAAGAAATGAAAAGAATATTTGCCGCCATCATTGCAGCCTGTGCCGCAATGGTGGCTTTTGCTCAGAATAAGCCCGACGGATCCAAGGTGATCCCGTTTGCGGATCCTTTCATCCTCTACGAAGGAGGAGTTTATTATCTGTACGGTACCGGCAGCGGCGATGGTATAGCAGTAGCCGTTTCGAAGGATATGAAGTCATGGGAATGGCCTCAAGGAAAGGAAATGTATGTGGCCATGCATAAGGATGACTCATATGGCGGGAAGTGGTTCTGGGCTCCTGAAGTCTATAAGATAGGAGACAGGTTCATAATGTATTATTCTGCAGAGGAACATATCTGCATGGCCGAGGCCGATTCTCCGCTGGGACCGTTCAGACAGAAGGTGCAGAAGCCGATGCGCGAACATAACGGCATTGATAATCATCTGTTTATAGATAAGAATGGCAAGCCTTATCTGTTCTGGGTCAATTTCAATTCAGGCAATCAGGTCTGGGTTGCCGAACTCGAAGATGATCTTGCTGCCATAGTTCCGGGTACTGAGAAATTCTGCATCGCGATGGATCAGGAATGGGAGAAGAAATGGCCTGCGGTGAACGAAGGACCCTTCGTGTTGCGGCACAAAGGCAGATACTACATGACATACTCTGCCAACAGCTATGAAAGTCCGGATTATGGCGTCGGCTATGCAGTGGCTGATTCTCCGCTTGGACCATGGGTCAAATACGAGGGCAATCCCATACTTCACAGGACCGGAGGCCTCGAAGGTGTGGGACATCATGCCTTCTTCAAGGATGCCAAGGGTCGCAATCGTATCGTCTTCCACTCCCATAACCGTCCGGGCAAGATCCATCCGCGTATAATCCATATAGGAACATACGCTTTCCGGAAAGTCAGGAAGGCTCCGGATCTTCTGGTGATAGATGAAGAGTTCTTTACTCCGCAGATGAAATAGCTTATTTCTTGCGGATCAGATTGAGGCCGTCGCGAAGAGGAAGGATAACCGACTCTACGCGGCGGTCATCTCTTATCATGTCGTTGAAGGCCGCTATTCCGAGGGTCTGCTTGTCCTGCGGGAGCGGATCCTGGCAGACCTTGCCGTCCCAGAGCACGTTGTCGGCCAGGATCAGGCCTCCGGGGCGCACCATGTCGAATATGAGCTCATAATATTCGCAGTATTCGCGTTTGTTGGCGTCCATGTATACAAGGTCATACATCCTGCCTTCTTCGCGGAAGCGGCGGAGTGTCTCCTTGCAGTCGCCTATGTGGAGGAATATGTTGCCGTCAACTCCGGCCCTTTCAAAGCCCTCGAGAATGAGGTCCTCGAGCTCGTCGTTGATTTCCAGAGTGTCGACATGTCCTTCCTGTCCTGCTGCAGAGGCCAGGCATATTGCAGAATATCCTGTGAAAGTTCCCAGTTCCAGAATATTTTTCGCTCCGGACATCTGCACTATCATACGCATGAGCTGCCCTTGAACGGCCCCTGAGAGCATTCTGGCATGGTTTGTCCTGATATGAGTCTGCTTTACAACCCAGTCCAGAGCCTCGCTCTGACCGGTAGCATGTTCTGCAATGTATTGATAGATCTTTTCCATATGTTCCTTTGACGCTATGCAGTGAATTAAATGTAAATAAGCCGGGACAGGTTTTCAGGAGCGAATATCCTGCAGGCCATTTCCCTTACATCCTCGGCGGTAATCGCGTCAACCAGCTCTCTCGTTTCCTTGCCGTCAGTTATCTTTCCGTATGCCAGAAGCCCCTTGCCCATCGACAGGCACTGCGTCTCCCCATTGTCGCTGCTTATGGCAAGCTGTCCCAGCAGCTGTTTCTTGGCAGCCTTGAGCTTCCTCTCCGTCATGGTCTCATTCTGCAGCTTGGCTACCTCCTTGTCTATTGCCTTCAGACATTTATCCAGATTGGCCTTGTCGCATCCGAGACTTATGGCGACCATACCTGTGTCGGCATACTGTGTATATGAACATTCAACTCCATAGACCCATCCGTTTTTCTCCCTCAGCACATTGTTGAGGATGGAATTGCTTGCCGGACCTCCGAGTATGTTGCAGAGGAGTACTGTGGCAAGCCTCTCCCTTTCCTGGTACAGCGACGGGGCCAGTCCTCCTGTCACACAGTTGGCCTGATGGTTCCTTTTGCTGAGTGTCTTGTCGAAGTGTTCAGGCTGGGGAAGCGGAGCCCCTGGTGCTGCAGGACAGTCTGCGGCCGAATCAAAGTGCTTTCCTGCGAGTTTCAGCACTTCCTTTTCCATCTTCTTTTCGTCTATGTCTGCGACGATGGTGAAGGCCATGCGGCATGGAATGAACTTCTCCTTTACAAATTTCAGCAGTTCCTCCCTGGTGATCTTCTTCACTGAGGCTGTCGTGCCGAGTATAGGACCGCTGAGCGGATGTCCCTTGAACAGCATTTCCTCGAATCTGTCATAGATGTCTTCTGACGGTGTGTCCTTGTATGAGTGGATCTCGTCGATCACGACACCCTTTTCAGTGTTTATCTCATGCTCCGGGAAGGTCGCACATGTCGCCAGTTCGAAGAGCAGACCTGCGGCTTTTGGCAGGTCCTCCTTCAGCACTGTGGCATGGAATACGATCTCCTCCTTTGTTGTGAAGGCATTGAGTTCGCCACCGAGTCTGTCGAGATATCCGTTGATGACAGCTGCACTTCTGCGGCTGGTACCCTTGAATAGGGTATGTTCCACAAAATGGGCTATACCGCTGTGGTAGCCCATCTCGTCTCGTGTGCCGCATTTGATGCTTAGAGCACAGTATGCTACGGCTGAACCGCTTCTTCTGACTGCATATTGCAGTCCGCACTCGGCTTTACCGCTTATCATTACTGCTTGTTTTTAGGTCTGAATGCCGTGATTCGCTTGATGTCCTCTGACAGGAATCCCTTGCTGAGCTTCTTGCTGATCTTGTGCTTGCGGAAATAGTAGAGCTCATGTGTGTTGGTGTCGATGAGCATCTTGTAGCAGAATGAACCTGCCACAGGCTCTTCCGGAGCCACAGTGTAGCTTACGAGAGTGTTGCTGCCCTTGCCGTCTGCAAGTGCGTCAACTTCCTCTGAATCAGTGATGCTGATGTTCTTTTCCGCCATTGCTGCCTTGTCGGCCTCGGTGATCTCGTCGCTGAGGTCATCCTCCGCAAATACGATCTCCATTTTATTGGCCTTGGTGAGGTTGGTCGCATAGGCGGAAAGACCTCCGAGGTTGCTGAAGTCCTTCTCGATGGACGACATGGTGTAGTTCTGAATTATGTCTATGAGTGCCGGCAGGTAAATGAGTTCCCTGCCTGACGGGAAGTCAGCGGCAGCGAAAGGTACGGTAACCACCTCGAGCATGGAATCTATGCCTTTGGCAGCGTCTGCACCACCCTTTATGAGGGTGATGAACTGAAGTCCCGGCTCGTTCTCATTCTTGAACTGGCCCTGGGTAAGCATCATGAAGTAATACTGGTCGCTGCCCTTGAGCTTGTCGAACTCGTTGAGGCTGCAGAACTCGAAAGGAGATACCCTCCATCTCGATGAAATAACCTCCTGGAATGCACCGTCATAGAATGCATTTCCCGGCAGTACTACCTTTGTCACCTTATTGGGAAAATCTGCGATCTTAGCCTTTTTAGTCGTTATCTGTGCCTGGCCTGAAGCGAGGATGGGCAGCATCGCTGCCATAATCAATATCAAAAACTTTTTCATCATTATTTCCATATATATCCAAACGGACGCAAAGTTACAAAATAAATGCCTATATTTGCTGAGATAGACAATAACATTTATGGCGCAGTATATAGTTTCAGCGAGAAAATACAGGCCTGACTCATTCGGAACCCTTATAGGTCAGGACAATATAGCACAGACTCTCAAGAATTCCATCCTGAGGGGACAGCTTGCACATGCATATCTCTTCTGCGGACCTCGAGGCGTGGGAAAGACCACGACCGCAAGAATCTTCGCGAAGATGATCAACTGTTCCGACCCGTCGTCGGATATGGAACCATGCGGAAAATGCGAGTCCTGCCTTTCCTTCGCCGAAGGTCGTTCATACTGCATCCATGAGCTCGATGCCGCATCCAACAACGGTGTCGAGGATATAAAGACCCTGATGGACCAGGTGCGCATACCGCCGCAGGTCGGAAAGTACAGCGTCTATATCATCGACGAGGTGCACATGCTGTCGCAGGCCGCGTTCAACGCCTTCCTCAAGACACTCGAGGAACCGCCTGCGCATGCAATCTTCATCCTTGCGACTACTGAGAAACATAAGATTCTGCCGACCATCCTTTCGCGTTGCCAGACCTACGATTTCAACCGAATCACAGTCGAGAATATCGTAGTCAACCTCCGTATGGTAGCGGCGAAGGAAGGGGTGACCATAGACGACGAGTCGCTGCATGTCATTGCCCATAAGGCTGATGGCGCGATGCGCGATGCCCTTACAATATTCGACCAGACCGTCGCGTTCTGCGGAACCGATGTGAAATATCAGGATGTCCTCCGCAATCTGAATGTGCTCGACTATGAGTACAGCTTTTCGCTGGTGGATGCCTTCCTGAAGGGAGATTACCCTTCGGCCCTTCTCGCCTTTGATGAGGTGCTGACCAAAGGATTCAATGCCCTTCATTTCGTTGCGGCGCTGTCGTCGCATCTACGCGACCTTATAGTGAGCAGGAGCGGTGGCCTCGAAGCTCTGCTGGAGCTTCCTCAGTCCTTGAAGGTCAGATACAGGGAACAGGCATCAAGGTGTACTCTCCAGTTCCTTTATGAGGCCTTGAATGTCACTACCCAGTGTGAGTCAGGGTATAGGGCCAGCGTCAATCCGCGCCTGCATATAGAGTTTGCCCTCATGCGTCTGAGCATGCTCTGCGGAAAGCTGAACGAAACGCCGACTGTAGCTCCTGTAGCTTCAGCGCCGGCACCGGCAGCGGCTCCGGCACCTGCAGTGGCTCCGGCACCTGCAGTGGCTCCGGCACCGGCTCCTGCAACGGTACCGGCAGTTCAGCCAGCTCCGCCTGTGGCCCCTCAGCCAGCACCTGCGGCCCCTCAGCCTGCCCCTGCTCCGCAGCAGCCTGCCCCATCTGTCATTCCGGCCGGAGGCGCAGCCGCAGCGGAGGAATCTGCTCCTCAACGACGCACAAGAGCGGCCCGTGCGGCATCGGCATTGTCAATGCAG
>JAEIGA010018856.1_pt1 | contig 10514 bp, 10 predicted proteins | sample 9270691 | NCBI WGS metagenome assembly JAEIGA01 (sample SAMN17057246, study PRJNA624740) | gut metagenome | biome: biome; isolation source: fecal sample | host: Bos grunniens | place: China: Xizang | collected 2019
CACTCTAATGTTAAAACAAAAAGAAGATTTTACCCAAATCTTCAAATGAAGAAATTCTATATTCCAGAAGAAGATGTGTGGGTAACTTTGAAAGTAACACCTGCAGGAATGCGTACAATAAACAAAAAAGGTTTATTAGCGTGTTTAAATAACTCAATCGAAAAAGGTATTATCAAGTTATAATTATATAAAATATAACTACAAAAAGAGAGTCTTGCGAAAGCAAAACTCTCTTTTTTGTTAAATTAAATGTTATGGCTGCTTATTTTGATCATAAGTTTAGAGTAGGTTATGTAGATACTGATAAAATGGGTATCGTTCATAATAGTAATTATTTTCGTTATTTTGAAATAGGACGAATTGAACTAATGCGACATTTAGGTGTTAGTTATAAAATGATGGAAGATAATGGAGTAATGATGCCATTGATAGAACAGTATGCGAAATATTTGAAACCTGCATATTTTGATGAAGAATTGATTATTAGAACCTCATTAGAGCAAATCCCAATGGTGAAAATAAGGTTTGATTATAAAGTTCTAAGAAAAAATGAAACAAAAGAAGAATTGATATGTGAGGGATATAATGTTTTGGCCTTCATTAACGAAAAGACAAGAAAGCCTCATCAATGTCCCGATTGGATTAAAGAAAAATTAAAAGAAATTTTGTAGGTTTCTAAGAAATTATTACTTTTGCAGTGTAAATTATCAAATTATTTATTAACAATTAAAAAAAGAAAGAGGTATTAATTATGATTATTGTTCCTATTAAAGAAGGTGAGAACATCGAAAGAGCTCTAAAAAAATTAAAGAGAAAATTTGAAAAAACAGGTGTTGTGAAAGAATTAAGAAACAGACAGAAATTCACAAAGCCTTCTGTAGTGGCAAGAGATCGTAAATTGAAAGCTATTTATATTCAAAAGTTACAAAGAGAAGCAATGGATAAATAGTTTTTCAAAAAGATAAAAAGCTTGCATTTTTGTGCGAGCTTTTTTTTAAAAAAATTGTTAACTATGAATTTTGAAAATTTTATAGAATATTTAAGAAAAGAAAAGGGATATTCAAGCAATACCCTTATAGCTTATGTCAATGATTTACGTCAGTTTGAAAAAGTTATAAAAGAAAGCTGTGGAGTAGAAAATGAAACCGAAGTAACAAGTGCTATGCTTAGAATATGGTTGGTTGCTTTGAAAGATAAAGGAGTTTCTAACCGCAGTATAGGAAGAAAGGTTGCTTGTATGCGACTATATTTCAACTATTTGATGAGAGAAGAAATAATAAGCGTTAATCCAATGTTGAAAATAGTTGCTCCAAAAATTCAAAAAAATACAAGAGATTATGTCTTTGCTAATGAAATGGAACGTTTGCTTCAAATGAAAAGTGAAGACAAATCTTTTGCAGGGGTAAGAGATGCTCTAATATTAGAATTATTGTATTCAACAGGTATTCGTCAATCAGAATTGTTAGACTTGTGTGAAGAGGATATTGATTTTATTGCCAATGAGATCAAAATTCTTGGAAAAAGAAGAAAAGAAAGACTTATTCCTGTTCATTCTGAAATAATGCAAAGAATAAAACATTATATTGATTTAAAGAGAGCAAATGGAATTACTACAACTCGCTTTTTGATAAACAATAAAATGGAGGTGATGTCAAAGAAGCAATTGTATTCGTTTGTTTGTAAGGAGGTGGCAATGTTGCAATCTTCAAACAAATCTTCTCCACACACACTTCGTCATAGCTTTGCAACAAACACATTAGCGGCAGGTGCAGATCTTATGTCGATAAAAGAACTTATGGGACACTCAACAATTGCCTCAACTCAGGTTTACACCCACACAACAATAGAAGAGTTGAAAAAAGCCTATAAATTAGCACATCCAAGTGCTGAGATAGACGAATAATTATAAACTTTTAAACAAAGGAGGTCTTATGAAAATCACAGTTAAAGCAGTAAAATTCAAAATGGATCAAAAGTTAGAAGATTTTGTACATGACAAAGTTTCTAAACTTGAAAGACAAGCCTCAGGATTGCTTGGAGCAGAGGTTACATTGAATGTAGATAAGCCTGAAAGCGAAAACAACAAAATCGCAGATATTAAAATAGAGATTTCAGGTAAAGATTTATTTGCTTCAAAACAAGCAGACACCTTTGAAGAAGCAGTAATGCTTGCAATAGATGCCTTGAAAACGCAAATAAGTAAGTTTAAAGACAAAAAATAATCTTAATTTAAAGAAAATTTTTCTTTGATTTAATAAAATAATCCAAAGGTTTAGAAAATTATTCCTTTGGATTATTTTATTTTTCTAAGACTTTAAAACAATAGTTTTATAAATTTGTATTTTATAGTTGATTGTTTCGTGATTTTTTTGTTACTTTGCAATCTTAAAAATAAAAATATATACACAAGATGATAGACTTAAAAGATACTTTAGGCGTAATCCCTGAGGATAAACTAAAATCTACAAGGGAATATGTACAACAATACATCAGTTTGCGATTGGCTACAATGGGCGTTGAAATGAATACTGATAATATAGATGAGAGTGAGCAAAACTTTATGAGGATATTAAAGGGTTTATTATCTAATTACAAAGAAAGAGAGGCCCTTTATGATAATTATCTTTGTCCTGCCGATGCAAGAATACAAAACTTTTTAGATCGTTATTTTGCCTCAGTTAAGAGTGTTCCAGATATAAAAATCCCATTGAGAACATTTACTTTGGATACATACGGAATAGCAAGAGAATTATCACTTCCAAGCGGAGCAGATGAATATAAATCAACATACGTTACTTCTTACAGAGTAAAACAAGGAGTATTGCACAATCCAAAGAATGATAGAAGAACAACAAAAGGTGTTTTCCATATCGCAGAGGGAGGATTGCCAATTCCAAACGATAAAAAAGCAGTTCCAATTGAAGTTGCAAAATATATTTTCCATAGAGCCTTTGCAGAATCTGGTCAAGTGATGGAATTACCATACACTTCACAAACTTCAACTCCTATAAGACTAATGGTATCTTTGCTCTTGAAACCAACAATTTGTCCAGAGGTAGATGAAGTGAGCGAAAGAAAGAATATGGAAATAAGATTCTTTGCACCGGGTTCACTTGTAAGCAATTTAGACTTTGTAGAAAGTATTTTTGGTAATGGAGGAAGTCCATATCATATTAAAAACGATTCAGCATTAGATGTAGAACATTGGACAGGTCATACAGGTTGTATAATTTTAGCACCACAACTAACGCTACTTACTAAAAAGGAATGTGGGTTACCTCATATTTCTGTAGCAACTGAACGTCAAAAGAAAGACGGAATGTGTTGGAGCGATGAAAAAGAACTATACAACGATGGACAATCCTTTAAATTATGTGTTAGAACAGACGAAGGAATCATTGCAACAGTAATTGCAGATAACTATTTTGGCTACTCAAAGAAAGAAGTGAAAACAATGATGAGTTATTCTGCAAACATATATGGAAATGCAGAAGAAGAACACGCAGGAGGAGCCTTAGTATTCCCTGGATACAATCAAGGGGATACATATTTTGCTAATCCGATGAAAGTTCGCAATACATTTGAAGATGTAAAGAAAAACTGTAACTCATTTATAGAATTCAAAGAAGAAGGATATGGAATAGATAAAAACTTCTCAAACATATATTACCTACCAGAAAATGCCAATTTCTATGTTCCAACCCAAGAAATCAAATGGAAAAACGATAAAGGCGAACATAAATTGAAACTTCTTCCAAACCGTACTTATATTTTACCAAATGGAAGTAAGTTCCGTATGGAAAGTTATTCAGGAGCTTTGAATTATCGTTTAATAGAAACACTTGGAGATGGATTGTTCTGTCACAAACCTTGTACAGTTTCAGGAGGAGGAAAATCAGAAATATCAAAATCACTTGAAGATGCAATACTTGGTGGACCATTCTTTGTTAGCGATTTTGAAAAAGACTTTGCCAAAGTAGAAGAAATAATCAATTACGACTATTCAAAAAGATATGAAAAACATGATTCAATCCCATATAGTCGTAGTTTCTTATCACCACTTCGTTCAATGGGTTCAGTAATTAAGCTTCTTACCCCAAGCATAGAATATTCTGAAAGCTATAATGAATGGTTAAGAAGCCTTCCTCAACACATAAAAGGAATATCACTAATCATTAAACGATTCTATAAAGAAGAATGGGGAGAAGATTGGAAGAAGCATTTCAATGTAGATATTCTTAACGGTACACCAGCCAATGAATTGAAGTTTGAAGACAAAAAAATATATGCACGTTATCTTAGAGTAGGCTTTGAAGAAAATGGTACATGGAGAACTTTCAAACTAAGACAAGACTTTGTTCATTCAGATAAAATCCAAATGGAAGATGATATAAGTGCATCAACAGTAGTTCCTACAAAATTACTTTCAAATCTTGGAAAGGCAAAAGACAATTTAAGTGTTAAAATAGTAGAAAACTGCGAGTATAGATTCTTCCAACGTCCTGATGATGCAGTAATAAGAGGTTATGATAAAAAAGCAGAATTAGATTTATCAACACCAAATACATTTATCTCTAATTATGAACCGTTAATTCAAGAAGACGCTCGTGAAATGACAGAAGATGTGATTAACTTTGATAAATTTACTCAACCAATGAAAAATCTTATTTCTTCAATGGTTGATGATAAAGAATCTAAATACTTCGTTTCATCGGCAAATCCAAGATTAGTAAATGGTAAACCTTCAAAGAATGTTCGTTACCTACAAACAAGAAACGATTTGATCTATCCGCAAGAAAAGTATATCGCAGAAATGGGAATGCGTCTTGCAAGAAGAATACCAGAAGATAAACCATTGTATGTTCCGGTTAATGCAGTTCTTCCAGGAAGAAGAAACAATAGGGCAGAAGAAGGCATACCTCCTTTGGCAGTTTATAATCCTATTCATTACCAAGAACTCCCTGAATTATTTATGGATTTCGTTTGTTCATTAACAGGTAAGAGTCCTTCAACTACAGGAGCAGGTAGCGAAGGTGCATTAACAAAAGGACCTTTCAATGCATTGTGTGCAGTAACAGATCTTAATAATGCGTTGATTTCTTTCATACTTACAGGATACGATGGCTTTACAACACCAGCAGGATACATTGGTAGTAAATATAGAATTGACCACGATTTGTCTTTATTGATACCAGAAATATGGGCAAGATTATCTCCTGAAGAAAGAGATCCTAAGTTCTTGATTGCAAACAATTACTTTGAAAAGATAGATAATTTCAATTACGAAGGTAAAGAAGTAAAAGCATCTGTTTTAGGATATAGAGTAACAGAAAAATTCATACATAACTACTTTGGAAGAGTATTTGAAAATCCTAATGTAGTCTTTACAGATGAAATGTTAAAGCCAGAGCTTCAAAGTATGCAAGAATTTGTGGACGGAGTTCGCAATATAACAGACAATCAAGCAAGAGTTGCTAAGATGTATTTTGAAGACGGAAGTGTAGAAGGAGCAATTCCACCATTAAAAGCAATACTTCATATAATGGCATACGGAGAATATGAAGGCAAAACATTATCTTCTCCTGAAATAAGAGAAATGTTTACAAGAGAATACTTATTAAAGAGCAATTGGTATGCAGAAAGATTAAGAAATAAACACGTAAGTGACATAGCATTGTGGCAAAGTCACCAAAAATATATAAGTGATTTATTGAATGAAGCAGTCAATTTGCCAGATGATAAGAAACAAGAATTAAAACAAATACTTTTAAAAACAAAAGAAACTTTAAAATACGTAAAGAGTCAAGCTTATTATGATAAGTTAATAGGAACAATAGGTAAAGACGATTTGTATAAAGGATAAGAAATAAGTAAAGTATTAAAAACAAGAATAGGGCAATTGAGAGAGATTTCAATTGCCCTATTCTTTTGTTTTACGAAAAAGTAAAACTCACAATAACGCTATAATTGCTTGCTAAGAAAAGAATAATTTTAAAGTTTTTTGGTTTCTTTGTTTGTTTTTTCTGGTTTCTTTTAGTAAATTTGCAATTCTTTAGTCAAACAAAAATAAGAATATTAAAGTGGGACGTTTAATGGCAATTGATTATGGTTTGAAGCGTGTTGGATTGGCAGTTAGTGATAATATGCAAGTGATTGCGACTGCTTTAAACACGGTTCCAACTGTTGATATTTTCCCTTATCTTAAAGATTATATGACAAGGGAACAGGTAGATGCAATAGTAGTGGGTGATCCTAAGCAATTGGACAACACTCCCTCGGAATCGGCAAAGGCAGTACATCTTTTTGTCGAGGAATTAGGTAATCAATTCCCTGATATTGATATTTATATGATTGATGAGCGTTTTACTTCCAAAATTGCAAGTCAAACGATTGCTAAATCAGGCAAAACTAAAAAAGCAAGACAAGAAAAGGGATTGATTGATACGGTTGCAGCGGTCTTGATTTTGCAAGATTTTATGAAAATGAAACAAATATAAAAGAAATGATACTTCCAATAGTTGGTTATGGACATAGTGTGCTGAAAAAAGAAGCACAAGAAATTACAAAAGATTATCCTGAATTACCAAAGTTAATTGAGGATATGTTTCAAACAATGTATGCAGCAAATGGTGTAGGATTAGCTGCACCGCAAGTTAATCTTTCAATTCGTTTAGTTGTGATTGATGCAGACCCTTTTAAAGAAATGTATCCTGAGGCTGAGGGTTTTAAAAAGGTTTTTATAAATCCAACAATATTAGAGTATAAAGGGGAAATGTGGAACGATTTTGAAGAAGGGTGTCTTTCTCTTCCAGAAATTCATGAAGAGGTTTCACGTCCGAGAGAGGTTGTTGTGAAATATTATGACGAAAACTTTGAAGAACATATAGAAGAGTTTAACGGAATACGTGCAAGAGTATTTCAACACGAGTATGATCACTTGCAAGGAAAAGTCTTTGTAGATAGATTATCTGCTCTTAGAAAAACTCTTTTGAAAAGAAAACTTAACGATATTGCCACAAACAAGGTACGTACAAGTTATAGAATGAAACCAAATCCAAAGAAATAAGATGAAAAATCTTGTTTTATTATTTTTTATTGGTGCGTTTATTTCTTGCTCTGCCGATAAAAAGGAAAAAGATAGAGAGATAATTTCTCAATTGGAAAAGACAACTATTTCTGATGTTAAGGCTATTAGTTATGAGAAAGCAGATTCGCTTGTAAATGCTTATTTAGATTATGTAAAAGCTTACCCTGAAGATAGTTTGTGTGCCACTTATCTTTATAGAGCAGCAGATGTATATGCTAACACTAAAAGATGTGTGGAATCTATAAAGATATATGATAGATTGATTAAACAATACCCCGATAATCCACTTGTGGAGCAATCATACTTCTTAAAAGGAGTTGTTTTTTCACAAACTTGTCTTAATAAAGAAATGGCAAAAGAGGCTTTTGAAGAATTTATGAAAAAATATCCTTCATCTCCTTTGTATAGTCAAGCACAAATGCTTTTGATTATGGATACAATGAAAGATGAAATGGATTTGATTCGTCAATTTGAACAAAAAAATCAATAAATTTTGCAGATATAATAATAATTACTATCTTTGCAAACGAAAATTAGGGAAAGAGGGGACGTAATAAGTTCCCTTTTGTTGTATATATAGAAAATGAAAGATAAAAATTTTATAGAAGAAAAGGTAAAAGAGATACTTGGAGAAGGAGAATTGTTTTTAGTAGAGGTAAAAGTCTCAAAAAATAACAATATTCAAGTGTTTATTGATGGAGATAATGGTGTTAAGATTCAAGATTGTATTGATTTGAGTAGGCAATTAGAAGAATGCTTAGATAGAGAAAGTGAGGATTTTGAACTTAGTGTGTTATCTTTTGGATTGGAAGAACCTTTAAAAATGCAAAGACAATATGTAAAAAATATAGGAAGAAGTTTGCAAGTAGAAGATGAACAAGGCTCTTTTACAGGAACTTTAATAAGTGCAAACGAAGAAAGTTTTACTATTGAATTAAAAAAGAAAGGCAAAAAAAACATAGAAAACGAAAATCAAAAAACATATAATTATAAAGAAGTTAAATCAGCAAAAGTTGTAATATCATTTAAATAATGGAAAATTTAAGTTTAGTAGATACATTTTCAGAGTTTAAAGAGTTCAAAAATATTGAAACTGAAACTTTGATGCGAATAGTTGAAGAGGTGTTTAGAGGTGTTTTGATTAAGAAATATGGTTCAGATCAAAATATTGACATCATTGTAAACGTAGAGAAAGGGGATTTGGAGATTTGGAGAAATAGAATCATTGTTGCAGATGATGAGTTGGAAGACGAAAATACACAAGTAGCATATTCAGAGGCAGTGAAAATTGAACCAGACTTTGAAATAGGTGAAGAATTAAGTGAGGAAATAAAATTAAAAGATTTTGGTCGTAGAGATATACTTGCAATTCGTCAAAATCTTGTTGGAAAGGTGCAAGAATATGAAAGAACAAGTATTTTCCAAAAATACAAAGAAAAAGTAGGCGAAATAGTAATTTGTGAAGTATATCAAGCATGGAAGAGAGAAGTCTTACTTTTAGATGAAGAAGGAGTAGAGGTAATACTTCCAAAAAGCGAACAAATACCAGGAGATTATTTCCGTAAAGGAGATACTGTTAAAGCGATAGTGTTGAAAGTGGAAATGAAAAACGGTATTCCAAGCATTATTCTTTCAAGAGTGTCACCTATTTTCTTGGAAAGATTATTTGAACAAGAAGTACCTGAAATCTACGATGGTTTAATCATTATAAAAGATGCAGTTCGTCAACCAGGAGAAAGAGCAAAGATTGCTGTGGAAAGTTATGATGATAGAATAGATCCTGTAGGAAGTTGCGTAGGGGTAAAAGGTAGTAGAATACATAGTATAATTAGAGAATTAAGAAACGAAAATATTGATGTAATCAACTATACAAACAATGCAGAGTTATATATCACTCGTGCACTTGCTCCTGCAAAAGTAATATCTGTTTCAATAGATGAAGAAACAAAAAAAGCAGATGTTTATATGCAACCAGATCAAGTTAGTTTAGCAATCGGAAAAGGTGGTTACAACATTAGACTTGCAGGAAAATTAACAGGATATGAAATAGAAGTATATAGAGATACTGATATGGATTATGAAGATGTTGCGTTGATTGAATTTAGAGATGAAATAGAAGATTGGATCATTGAAGAATTACAATCTATTGGTTGTGATACTGCAAAGAGTGTTTTAGAACTTTCAGTACAAGAGTTAGTAGATAGAACAGATTTGGAGGAAGAAACAATCAATAATGTAATATCAGTTTTAAAAGCAGAATTTGAAGAAGACTAAACAAGTCCTATAAAAACAAAAAATAAGGATACTGTATAGCAAAGTGTTAAGTAAAATAATAAAATATGTCAGCAGATAATAATAAGGCAAAAAGATTACAGCAGGTAGCCAAGGAATTGAATGTAGGGATACATACAATAGTGGAATATCTCGGTAAAAAGGGAAAGAAAATAGATGAGAAACCGAATACAAAGATAGATTCGGATATGTATAATTTACTATTAAAGGCATTTCAAGGAGAGAAAAAGCTAAAAGAAGCAAGTAAAACAACTAAAAAAACAACAAAGCCTGTTGAAATAGTACTTGATGCAACAGAGGTTGTAAAAAAAGAAAAAGAAGAAAGAGAGGCAGATGAAGTGCCAACTAATGAAATCGTTATAAGAGACGTAACATTAGGTAAAGAAAAAGGTAAAGAAAAAGATGCTGACAAAAAAGAAAAAGTTGTAGAAAAGGAAGAGGTAAAGGTAGAAGAAAAAATAGAAGAAGTAAAAGAGGTAGAAGAAAAGATAGAACAAGTAAAAGAAAAAGAGGAAGTAGTAGAAGAAAAGACAGAAGACACTACAACAATAGGTGGGTTGAATATTCTTGGTAAAATAGATCTACAATCGTTGAACCAAAAGACTAAGCCTGCAAAGAAAAAGAAAGATAAAAAGAAAGATAAAAAAGACGAAAAGAAAGATAAACCTGTAGCAGTAGCGGTTGAAAAGAAAGTAGAGAAAAAAGAAGAGAAAAAACCAGAGGTTAATCAAGAACCAAAACAAGAAAAGAAAGAAAAGGTAGCCCCTGCTGCTGAGTTTATTTCTACTTCGTACGTAAAACTTACAGGTCCAGTACTTACAGGAGAAAAAGTCGATTTATCACAATTCAATAAACCAAAGAAACAACAACCTGTTGCCTCATCAAGCAAAGGTAAAATAGAAAACAAAGAAAAACAAGATAAGGAGAAGGATAAAGATAAAAAGAAAAGAAAAAGAATAAAACCTACTCCTGCACAACAAGTGCAAAATAATAATAATAATAATTCTACTACACCTGCCGCTGCTCCTAAAAAGGATAATAAAAAACATAAGGCAAATAAAAAAGAAGTTAAGAAAGTAGAATTAGACTCTAACGAAATAGAAAAGCAAATTAAAGAAACATTGGCAAGATTATC
>JAEIGA010018857.1_pt1 | contig 10514 bp, 9 predicted proteins | sample 9270691 | NCBI WGS metagenome assembly JAEIGA01 (sample SAMN17057246, study PRJNA624740) | gut metagenome | biome: biome; isolation source: fecal sample | host: Bos grunniens | place: China: Xizang | collected 2019
AAGGGGTAATATCCAGTGTCGGCTCTTGAAAAAGTCCGCTTTGATTTCCGCAAGCTCCTTGGAATCCTTGCCACTGTACTTTTCCTCGTCGGGAATCTCGGTAAGATGGGAGCGTATTATGTTCAGAGCAGGGCTTTCGCTGAAAAGCTCGTTGTTTCCGCAGTTTACGGAAACGACGATTCCCGCATCCTTATATATCCATACGTTTTGCCCTAACATTCCGTTCATAAGAATTTCGCCTCGACTGCGTCCGACCCATACGTGATAGCCGTAGTCGAAGTCGCCGCTCTCCTCGGGTGTGGGACTGTGGGGTGAGCATAAAAGCTTTACTGTTTCCGGGGAAAGCACTCTTCTGCCGAAGAAGGAGCCACCCTCGAGAAGCATAACGCCTATTTTTGCAAAGGATTCGCAGGACATATATAGCCCGAAGCCACCCTTTTCTATTCCCTCAAGGCTCTTCTCCCAGAAAACGTTGGTTATTTCCAAGGGGGAGAAAAGCTTTTCATTTAAGTAGTCAAAAAAGGGCTTTTTGCATACACGGGTAGCTATATTTGCAAGGATATAGGAGTTCATACTGTTGTATTTATACTTTTCGCCGGGGGCGGAGGAGGGGGCAGAGGTGAAAAATGCCTCGGTCCATTTGTCTTCGCAGGCAACTCCAAGCTCCGCAAAATCAACCCCGCTTGCCATACGCAAAAGATGCTCAACCGTAAGCTCACGCAGCTTTTTATTTATTACGGGTACGTCGGGGAAGAAGTCGCACACCTTATCGTCAAGGCTGATTTTTCCCTCGTCAAGGAGAAGACCTATGCCTATGCCCGTTACGGTTTTTGACATAGAATGAGCCAGGTGAATTTCATTTACGCTGTACCCGGGATGGGAGCATTCGCATATAACTGCTCCGTCTTTAATTATCATAAGGCTGTGTATATTTGCTCGCCTTTCTTCCTCTAACGCCTTCAAGAGGGCGGCAATTCTCTTTGGAGATATACCCGTTTTCTCGGGAGCCTTGCGCTTGAAAAATTTTATTTCCTTCTTGTCAAGCTCTGTTTTTTGTGGTTTGTATTCTACCACGGCGGGATTTTTTCTTCCCTCAAACATCAAGCCCCATACAAGCTGGACGGCTCTTTTTTTCCATTTTTCCATTGTGACTGTCCTTTAAAATCATTTGTGTTCTTTCATTTTATTGTATCACTTATACAGTTAAAAATCAAGTGCATAATTCTGCCTTGGTAAAAGATAATTCTGCCAAGGCAAGGAAATGCCTGTGAAAACAAAAACGCCTCTTCCCGAGAAAACTCATATTGAGCGGACGGGACGGGGCGTTTTGTTTCATTTAATTAAATGTTTACGGAAATAACCTGATTTTCTTCAGCAGACCTGAAGGCAGCCTCCATAACGAGAAGCACACGTCTAACCTCAGGGAGCTTGATTTTCTGCTCGCATTCGCCTTTTATGGCGGAGCAAAGGTTGCGATAGAAGTCGTGAACGTCGGAGGAGGGACGCTCAAGCTCGTACATATCGAGAGTAATCTCATCTCTGGGAGCCATAGTCTTGGTTATTCCCGCAGCAGTCTGAACGGGAACGACCTCCTTCTCGCACCATGCCTTCAGCTTGGAAACACGGCATTTTTTCTGCCAGTCCTCAATAAGAGCCGAGCCTGACCTTGCCTGCATATAGAACCTGGGGAGAGGAAGGAAATTATAGGTTCCAACCTCAACGGTTGCTCTCTTTCCGCTGTCAAACGTTATATGAAGATTGAAGCCGTCGTCAACCTCGTTTGTGGTAATATTGGTTATCTCGCAGTAGATTTTAACTATTTTTTCGGGGATAAGTTTTAGCATCTGGTCGATAAGGTGAACTCCCCAGTCAAGTATCATACCGCCGCCCTGAGGCTTATGGCATCTCCAGTCGGAGGGAATACCGCGGGAGCCGTGAATTCTCGACTCAATATTTATGGTATCGCCAATTTCGCCGTTGTCAATAAGGCTCTGGATTGCAAGATAGTCAACGTCCCAGCGTCTGTTCTGGTGAACGGTGAATATTTTGCCTGCCTCCTCGGCAGCCCGGCACATATCGTCAAAATCACCGACGGAAAGGGCGACGGGTTTTTCGCAAACCACGTGGTGACCTGCCTTAAGAGAGTCTATAACTATCTGACGGTGAGAGTCGTTGGGCGTTGCGCAAAGCACGATGTCAACGCTTTCGTCGGCAATAAGCTCCTCAAAGCTTCCGTAGGTATGTATATTGTTTTCTCTTGCGGCATTCATACGGCGCTCGGCTATATCAAAAACACCCGCAAGCTCAATGCAGTCGCTCTTAAGCGCCCAGTTAGCGTGCCAAGCACCCTGACCGCCGTAACCGACTATCGCTAATCTTTTTTTCATTTTTAAATTCCTTTCGGTATTTTGAACTTTTCCTACGTTGACTATTTTATCATAATTCATAGGTTATTTCAATCACTATTTTGACTTTTTTATTAAAAATATTGCTATTTTCTCGCGCCCGAGGGAAAAAGCGGGAAGAAAGATGCCGCTTAAAAAAGGACGGCTGAATTCGGACAATCCCATTTTCGTGTGTCGGGTGCGTTTTTTGCAGGTAGGTTAATCCCCGGGACTGCCAGCAGCTGATTACGACAGCAGAAATGCTCCAAGCCCCGATACATCGGTTATGAAGCCGAGAGTGACGCCCGAAAGAACGAGAATTCCCAGAACGGTAAGATTTCTTACGAGGTTCTTGTTTACCTTGAAGAGTATGAGCAGACCGACACCCGCCCCTGCAAAAAGTCCCGAGAGCATAGTTCCAACAGTTATTATTCCCTCGGCAAAGAAGGTGGTGAGAGCCACGGAGGCGGCGCAGTTGGGAATAAGACCTACCAGAGCGGCAAGAAGGTGGCTGATTATGGGCGCATCGTGCATTATTGCGGCTATATTTTCCTCACCTATAAAGAAAATCGCCGTATTTATAGCTAAGGTTATGACCAAAATAAACAGTGAAATTTTTGCCGTATGTATAAGAGCGGACTTGAATATTCCCTCTTCGCAGTGGCAGCCCTCCTCGTCGCAAAGACCGTCTATTTCAATATCCTCGTTATCTCTTTTCATAAGGCGCATCGCTATATCAATAATAAAGCCTACAAGAATTGCCGAGAGGGATTTGTAAAGGATAATTCCTATAATTGTCTTCGGTGAAAAGGAGCCGCTGATAAGAATTGGGAGCATCTCGTCGGAGGTGGAAAGAAACACCGCAACAAGTGTACCCAGAGTTATAACTCTGCCTGCGTATAGGTTTGCGGCAACGGAGGAGAAGCCACACTGAGGAATTGCGCCTAATGCGCCGCCGAGGGCAGGTCCGAGCTTCCCGGATTTTTTTATGAAGCCCGAAAGCTTATCCGATGCCTTATGCTCAAGGAATTCCATAAGCAGATAGGTGAGGAACAAGAATGGAATAAGCTTTAAGGTTTCTGTAAGACCGTGAAGAAGCACCTCGGTGAGAAAATCACCGTGTCCGTGGTGCAGGGTATGGTCGGAGTGAAATAACATATTTTATAGTTTTCCTTTCGGTTGGTGGGAGAGGTTAGGGAGAAAAGCTACTTTCGCCTTTAATTTTTTGCTTTGCATACCGAGCATTTGCCGAAAAGCATAGAGCCGTCGTCAATTTCAAAACCCAAAGAGCTTAACACCTTGCTCTCAAGCTCACTGGTGGTAAGGTGGTCGAGGTGAATAAGCCGCCCGCAGTCAAGACATTTTAAATGCAGATGCTCCGAGCACCCCCCGCCCCTCATATACTGAAAAAGCCCCTGCCTTGATTCGGTGTTTGGAATTCTTCGGATTTCCCCCGACCTTTCAAATTCGGATATTATTCTGTAAACCGAGCTTTTTCCTGCGCCGTCAGGACAGAGGACGGCGGATATTTCCTCTGCCGTGTAAGCACGGTCAGGGGACTCGGCAAAAATATTAAGTATCTCTTTTTTCTTTTCGGTATTATATTTCATATCGTCCTCCCGATAACACAAAATGAGAATTATTCTCAATTTACCGATTTATAATATTACTATAAAGCGCACCGATTGTCAATACTAAAGGGGAAATATTTTTAAAATTATTTTTAAAGCTTTAGTGGAAATATGGAATTTATGCGATTTATATAAATCTTTCGGATTTGTACGAATTTAAATGAATAGTTATACAGGCGAGGAGGCTACCGGATATTTAATTCTGAGGAAGTCAAGTTGTTGCTGTGAAAAATTGGCAACTAAGATGGGTAATCTGCTTGCTTTTGCTGTTTTTTGCAAGGAAAAATCCTTTTTTGAAGGAAAAAATGTTAGCAGTCACGCTCGCAGAGTGCTAATGTTTACAATTGGTACATATAATAGAGTGTTTTTGTTCATAAAATCGGAGTACACTATAAACGAAAAGGTCGGGCGAGGGAGTATACAGAAAGCGCCCGAAACAAAAACGGCAAAGGTAAGGAGGCAAAGATTATGAATTTCGGAAAATACACGGAGAAAAGCATAGAAAGCATAAATAAAGCAAGAAATCTTGCCGAGGAATACGCATCGCAAACCGTAGAGCAGAGCCATATACTGGCGGCTCTTCTTGAAGAGGGAGGGCTCGTTTACGATATACTTTCCGCAAGCGGTATTGATGCGGTAGGGCTTGGGATGGAGGTCTTAGGCATTGTCAGCTCGGCGCCGAAGGTGTCGGGCGGCGGATATTCCGCATCAAATATATACCTTTCTGCGTCAGCGGAGCGGCTGCTTAATGCTGCCGAGGGGGAAATGAAAAATATGACGGACGAATTCGTGTCTGTCGAGCATATTATGCTTGGAGCAATATCCACAGCCCAGGGCAAGGTGAAGGACGTCCTTCAGCGCTTCGGCGTCAGTAAGGAAGGCTTCCTTGAAGAGCTGCGGCGTGTGAGAGGAAACGCAAGAGTGACGAGCCAGAACCCCGAGGGAACCTATGACGTGTTAAAAAAATACGGTCAGGATTTGGTGGAGCTTGCAAGAGGTAAGAAGCTTGACCCTGTTATCGGCAGGGACGAGGAGATAAGAAACGTTATCAGAATTCTCTCAAGGAAAACAAAGAATAACCCCTGTTTAATAGGAGAGCCGGGCGTTGGAAAAACGGCTATTGCCGAGGGACTTGCCCAGAGAATAGTAAAGGGAGATGTGCCCGATAACCTCAAAGACAGAAGTATTTTCTCACTTGATATGGGAGCTCTGGTTGCGGGGGCTAAATACAGAGGCGAATTTGAGGAAAGACTTAAGGCGGTGCTTGAGGAGGTAAAGAGCTCCGAGGGCAAAATAATACTCTTCATAGACGAGCTTCATACGATAGTGGGAGCAGGAAAGACCGACGGAGCTATGGATGCGGGAAACCTTTTGAAGCCGATGCTTGCCAGAGGCGAGCTGCACTGCATAGGAGCCACCACTCTTAACGAATACCGTCTTTATATAGAAAAGGACGCTGCTCTTGAAAGAAGGTTCCAGCCCGTGTTGGTTCCCGAGCCTACCGTGGAGGATACGATTTCTATTCTCCGAGGGCTCAAGGAGAGATATGAGGTTTATCACGGAGTTAAAATTCACGACGCCTCTCTGATTGCGGCGGCGACTCTTTCTTCGAGATATATATCCGACAGATTCCTTCCCGATAAGGCGATAGATTTGGTTGACGAGGCTTGTTCTCTCATAAAAACGGAAATGAACTCCATGCCCACGGAGATGGACGAAATCTCTCGCAGAATAATGCAGCTCGAAATAGAGGAGGCGGCACTGAAGCGTGAGTCGGATAAGCTCTCTGTAAAGAGGCTTGAGGCTATAAGAGAGGAGCTATCCTTGGAGCGTGTCAAGTTTAACGAGCTTTCCGCAAAGTGGGAGAAAGAGAAAAGCTCAATTGGAAAAGTGCAGAAATTAAGGGAAGAGATAGAGCGAGTGAGCGCAGAGATTGAAAAAGCCGAGAGCGAATATAACCTCACTCTTGCGGCAGAGCTGAAATACGGAAAGCTCCCCTCGCTTAAGGCGGAGCTTGAGGTGGCAGAGGGAGCCGAGGGCGAATCCTCGACTCAGACCACCCTTCTTCGAGATTCGGTAGGAGAAGAGGAGATAGCCAAAATCGTTTCCCGCTGGACGGGTATACCCGTGTCAAAGCTTGTCGAGGGCGAGAGGGCGAAGCTTTTATCTCTTGACGAGATACTCCACAGACGGGTCATAGGTCAGGATGAGGGTGTTGAGAAGGTTTGCGGAGCTATTCTGCGTTCAAGAGCAGGAATAAGGGACCCTCGCCGCCCCATAGGCTCATTTATGTTCCTCGGTCCTACGGGCGTTGGAAAAACCGAGCTTGCAAAGGCGCTGTCCGAGGCTTTGTTTGACGACGAGAAAAACCTCGTCAGAATAGATATGTCGGAATATATGGAAAAATACAGCGTGTCAAGGCTGATAGGAGCCCCTCCCGGCTACGTCGGATATGACGAGGGCGGTCAGCTTACCGAGGCGGTGCGCAGAAAGCCCTATTCCGTGGTGCTGTTTGACGAGGTTGAGAAGGCTCACCCCGACGTGTTCAACGTGCTTCTCCAGGTCCTTGACGACGGCAGAATAACCGACAGTCAGGGAAGAGTAGTGGATTTTAAGAATACCATAATAATAATGACAAGCAATCTCGGCTCGGATATAATACTTGACGGAATAAAGAACGGAGAGATTTCAGAGGAGGCGTCGGCTGCGGTTGATGCGCTTCTTCGCCGCTCCTTCCGCCCTGAGTTCTTGAACAGGCTTGACGAGATAATTTATTTCAAGCCTCTGACAAAGGATAACGTAACGAGGATTATCGACCTCGCTCTTGCCGCCCTCGGTCAAAGGCTCTCCGAAAGAAGGCTTACGATTGAGGTGTCGGAGGGAGCAAAGGAGTATATAATAAACTCTTCCTACGACCCCGTGTACGGCGCTCGACCCCTGAAAAGGTTTCTTTCCTCAAGGCTTGAAACCCTTATCGCAAAGAAAATAATTGCGGAGGACATAGCGCCTGAGAGCAAAATTACCGTTGACGTAAGGGACGGCGCTCTCGTAGCAGAGGTGGAGTAAAAGCGCCACCCTTGTGCATAGACGAAAAAATCAAAAATTACAAAAACGAGGCAGAAATCGCACCTTTGGGTTCACTCCATTTAGTGCATATCCGCCTCGTTTTTTATACTAAAAGCACGAAAATTTGCTAAACAATATTTGTAGTGTACCATTTCATAGAAAGAATATCAATAGTCTATAGAAGTTTGTTTTAAATATTTATAGACTATATTCAAAGAAAATTAAGGCAGGTATGCTTATGAGTGATATAGCTAAGATTTTAGGTCAGAGAATAAGGAATTACAGAACGAATCAGGGATTAAGCCAAGAGAAGCTTGCAGAGCTTTCCGGGTGTCATCCCACTTATATAGGTCAAATTGAGCGAGGTGAGAAGAACGCAACCGTTGAAAGCATAGAGAAGATTGCCGCAGCGTTGAACGTTTCACTCTCGAAGCTTTTTGAAAAAATAGGAATTGGTGAAGACGGTGGGCGCAACATTCCCCTTGAATGCTACGAATTTCTTTCGGCAAAAACGAAAGAAGAGCAGGAGCATATTTTCCGCATTTTAATGGAAATGGATGAATATAAGAATAATTGATATTTTTCGAAGGGGAAGCGCTTTTTTAAAATTGAAATCGAAGAGGAGAGCAGGTAAAGAGGGAATTTTCATCCTAATTTACTTGCTCTTTTCACATAATTTTTGCCCCTTTGGGCTTTGGATTATAGAAGCTTGAGTAGCTGTAATCAGTGGGAAAACAAAACGAAAATTCTTGAACTATTCCCTCAATTTTTTACGAACTAACCGCTCCAAAGAGCATAGATATTGCAAGTTCATATCCTTTAAAAAATGCTTTTTTGACGAAAATTTGCTGCATTTTATATAAAGCTTCTATATATGCTTCATTGACTTTGCTTTGTTCCTTTGTCAGTGCTTCGTTTACAGCGCTATGAATTTCGCCCGCTTTTTTAATAATAGCCTTCTCCTCTTCGCTGTCGATTGCAGCGCACTCTTCGGCAAAACATTCGCGCCACAGTTTTTCAAGTGTTTTATTCATAATCCCCTCCGTTATTACAACATATATGTTGTTTCGAGTATTATTTTACACCATTTATGTAGTAAAGTCAACTACAACACAAGTGTTGTATGTTATAATCTACCTGTTGCACAAAAAAAGCTGTTCTAACGGCTTTTATGGGAGGTTATTATATGCAGTTTTACCAAAGACTTAGAGATGTCAGAGAGGACTCTGACAAAACGCAAAGCGAAATCGCTTCTGTTTTGGGTACCCGTCAGCAACAATATGCGCGCTGGGAGAGCGGTGCGTGGCAAATGCCCATAGAGCATTACAAAACTCTTGCGCGATATTACAACGTATCTATTGATTATCTGGCAGGGCTTATCGATACTCCAAAGAAGCTCGGGTAAATTTTGAAAATTTCTGCAGAGTAGCTTCATTTTTTATAAATAACGGCGGTGCATAGGCATAGGTTTTTTTGAGGGGGTTTCACATAATTTTTGCCTTTCCAAAGGGGTTGTATTGTAAAATGCTACGAAATTTTTTGTCGGATAGGGTTTGAAAAAATATTTTCTTGACAGTAAGTTTCATTTATGGTAAAATTATAAAGGTGATTTATAAAATTAACTATTCATTTATACTATATACTTGAAATCTTTTGAAAGGTAAATCTAATGGACACATCAATAATTTTCAGTATACTTGAAATGATAGGCGGCGTATGCCTGTTCCTTTTCGGCATGAATCTTATGGGTCAGTATCTTGAGGCGGCTGCGGGAAACAAGCTCCGTGACCTTCTCGGAAAGCTTACTACCAATAAGGTAGCCGGATTTTTGACAGGACTTGGCGTAACCGCCATAATTCAAAGCTCGGGAGCTACCACGGTTATGGTAGTGGGCTTTGTAAACTCAGGTCTTATGACCCTGAAGCAGGCGATAAACGTTATTATCGGAGCAAATATCGGTACGACGGTGACGGCTTGGATTCTCAGCTTAAGCGGCATTGACAGCGGAAACTTCTTTATCCAGATGTTAAAGCCCTCCTCCTTCACTCCTATCCTCGCCTTCGTGGGTATCATTCTTTACCTCTTCTGCAAGAGCAGTAAGAAAAAGAATATAGGAATGATTCTTCTCGGCTTCGCAACTCTTATGTTCGGTATGGACACAATGTCAGGTGCCGTATCCTTCCTTAAGGACAGCCCAGAGTTCGCAGCCCTCTTTACTCTCTTCACAAACCCCATTCTTGGAGTTATAGTGGGCGCTGTGGTAACGACTCTTATGCAGTCAAGCTCGGCATCCGTCGGTATTCTTCAGGCGCTTTCCGTAACAGGCTCTATTACCTACGGCTCTGTAATTCCCATTATTATGGGTCAGAACATAGGCTCTTGTACGACCTCGCTTATATCCTGCGTGGGCGCGAACAAGAACGCAAAGCGTGCGGCTCTTGTGCATCTGTTCTTCAACGTTATAGGAACTGTGCTGTTCCTTGGCATATTCTGGGTGCTTAAATCCTTTGTGGAAATACCCATTCTCGGCGATGCGGCAAACGGCTTTGGAATAGCGGTCTGCCATACTATGTTTAACGTGGCTTGTACTGCAATTCTCCTTCCTGCGAGCGGTCTGCTTGAGAAGCTGGTTATGAAAATAATGCCCGACAAGCCTGACACCGAGGAGAAGACGGCAGAGCTTGACGAAAGACTGCTTGCAACTCCCCCTCTTGCTCTTGAGCAGTGCAAGGTTGTTGCTAATCAGATGGGTGAGTGCGCTATCAATTCATTGAAATTAAGCCTTGCTTCCCTTACCAAATATACCGGAGCTTTAGCTGAGGAGGTAAGAGAAGCCGAGGATAGAACCGATAAATACGAGGACTCTCTGGGTACTTACTTAGTTAAGCTCAGCACTCTTAATATCAGCGAAGCTGACAGCCGCGAGGCGGCAATGCTTCTTCGAGCTATCGGAGATTTCGAGCGTATTTCCGACCATAGCGTAAATATAATTGAATCTGCCGAGGAGCTTCGTGATAAGGAAATAACCTTCACAGACGAGGCGAAGCAGGAGCTATCGGTGCTTACTGCGGCGGTAAATGAAATACTTGACCTCTCAATAAAGGCATTTCGTGATAACGACCTTGAGGCGGCATTCCTTATAGAATCCCTTGAGGAGGTTATAGACGAGCTTAAGGAGGTTATGAGAGCTAACCATATTACAAGGCTTCAGCAGAGCAACTGCAGCATTGAAGCAGGATTTGTATGGAGCGACCTTCTTACGAACCTTGAGCGTGTTTCCGACCATTCCTCGAATATTGCGGGCGGCGTTATTGACTTTGCCCACGGAAACAGAAGTACACACGAGGCTCTCCGTGCTATTAAGTCGGGCGAGGGCTCTTATATTGAAAAGTATAAAGAGTACGAGGAAAAGTACAGCATAGCAAAGGTTTAA
>JAEIGA010018858.1_pt1 | contig 10514 bp, 6 predicted proteins | sample 9270691 | NCBI WGS metagenome assembly JAEIGA01 (sample SAMN17057246, study PRJNA624740) | gut metagenome | biome: biome; isolation source: fecal sample | host: Bos grunniens | place: China: Xizang | collected 2019
CACACAATGTCGCTAATGAAAGATACAAATGTCGTGCGCATACTCCTACACGAGATGTCGGGACATGAGGTGAATGCAGACCACTTTATCTTCGAGATTAAGGATAGCAATGGTCTCTACGATTGGGATAACACACTGCTCGAGGATGAGCAGATAACATACTCGGCATGGTATCAGGGTAGTGGTAGCACCGAGATTGAAACATACAGCAGAGCAACGGAGACTATAACCGTAGCGCTTGCCGAACTTACAATAGGACGCATGAGGGCTAATAAGTCACCAATACTCCATATTCGTAACCGCGAGACAGGCGAGGATGTGCTACGCTTGCCTTTGGCAGATTATGCATTGCTTGTCAAGGGACACTACAACAGAAATATGAGCAATCAGGAGTATCTTGACCGTCAGGATGAGTACACCATGACCTTCTTCCTCGATGAGGGCGAGTGGGTTAGCTCGGTGATATATATCAACTCGTGGAGAGTGGTTATAAACAACATAGAACTTTAAGAGTAGAGCTATATAATAATAGTATAGAGTGAGAGAGTTTGTAAAATATCTAATGTTGCTCTGGGTGGGCATTCTTTCCGCATCGTGCGTATTCGATGAGGAGAGATGTGTCATACCTGCCGATGAGTCACATGAGATAATGTTTACAGTCTCTATTAACGGTCAGCGCACTCGTGCATCGTGGGGCGAGGATTACCCAAAGGAGGATGGTGTGCCTTTCGACTTCCGCATCAACCCTGACGACTTGCGTATGGTGGTGTTTACATCTGACGGCACACGCCTGGGTCAGGTGAGCGATATTTACTATTGGCCTATAAATGAGGATCACACCGAATTCCAGTTTATGGGTAAGCTGCCAGCAGAGTTTGTCGATCATCTGAACGGAAATGGCGAAGAGAGCACCTACAAATTTATGGTGCTTGCCAACTGCGGCGATAGCACAACTGGCGAGGAGTATATCACCTATAGCCAGTCGCAGCTCGACACATCAAAGGAGGAGTCTGCGATCCCTATGTGGGGTGTTAAGGAGTCTGATGTAAGACAGCTTATCAATGGCAGAAACCTCGACTTGGGCACTATATTCCTACTTCGTGCCGCAGCAAAGGTGGAGGTTAAGTTGTCGGACGCGCTAAAGGATAATGGCACGAAGATAAATAGTGCGACGCTCAAGTACTACAACCAGACGGGATATGTGCTTCCTGCGGGTTGGACTCAGGTGGATAACACCCTTAAGCTCGACCAGGAGAGTTGCATCAGGGTATATCGTCATGCCGCGGTGAATATGCCGTTTGTGGTGGATGAGAATGGCGACTACTGCTATATTTACATCACCGAGTATGATAATATCAACTATTCGGGTGAGCGTAACAAGATAAGTCTTGAGTTTAATGTGGGTGGCGAAGATAAATATTTCGAGGATGCCATTTCGTTCTGCGAGTACATTGATGGTAAGCCTCAGGACGGCAGCCACTACAGCATTGTGCGTAACCATATCTATGAGTTTGAGATACGCAACATCGCAGGCTCAAGCCTTATGCTTGAGTATCATGTGGCTGACTGGGATGCCGAAGATTGGGGTACGGGCAAGGATTATGAGGAGCACGATATCTCATATCCTACATACCTCAACCCTATAGTACCAGCCGATTATCTTACTGCGGGAAATAGTCAACTTGATAACTATGTTATCTCCACACAGCCTGAGATGTACTTCGGTGGTAATGATAACCTTGAGGCGGGAGCCTTTGTGGGTTACTTCCGCATTACAGCGCCTTTGAATGTGCAGTGGAAGCCCGGATTTATGGGCTCTAAGGAGAACTATCGTATCAGGGTGTACAAGGTGGACAAGAATCTTGAAGAAGAGAGTGTGCCTATATTCGATTCAGGCGTACCATCATTGCAGGGTAACCTCGGGGCGTGTGGCACAGATGAGTGGTACAAAATTGTGGTATTCCCGCTTAGTGGTGACGGCGCAGGCTCGACGACAATTCAACTTGGTGTGTCATACTATCAGGTATGGACAGACCAGTATATCAACCTCTTCATCAACGGAGAGTACAATGCGTTGCGCTGGCCAAATAGTGGTAACAACCCTAAGATTATTGAGATTAAGCATATACAGCAGGTACAGAATGCCTCTGAGGAGTAATATAAAGGAATGATGAGAAAGATACTAACATATATTATATCGCTTGTCGCGCTGCTTGGCTTCGCAGGATGCCACGCGGAGGTCGATGATATCTCATACATGGGTAATGATAACTACATAAAGCTCTATTTCGCACCCTATGGCGATACACGAGGCACCATTGCCGACAACGAGTGTGAGTCATACCTCAGCCACTTGGATGTTATCATCTACAAGCAGTTGCCTGACGGTGTGTCATACGAGGGCTTCTACCACGAGCGTGTGAGTGTATCTGATACGCCCGATGGTGTCACAACCATCCACCGAACCAAGGAGGATTTCGAGGAGGGTGTACGATATAAGGTATATGTCATTGCCAATAGCAATGTGGAGGAGAGCGTTTACTATAACTCAGGCAATATCATCAGCCACAGCAATTTCCTCAAACTCGACCAGACAAATAACAAAATACACCTCTCGGGTATCGACTTTGGCCAACCACACTCTGAATATCCACAGATGTTCCTTATGGATGGTGTGGCGTATATGGGCAGCACAGAGCCAGCGCAGGGTAGTAGTATGGTTATCAACGACGGCACCCCAGAGGATGTTAAACTTAAGGTTACGCTACGCCGTGCCGCAGCAAAGATTATCGTTACCATCACCCCTGGTGATAAGGTATCCTTCTCGCCCTCACTTATTGCCAAGTCGCAGGGTTATCTCTTGCGTAATATGCCTGTTCGTACTACCTTGGTGGCTGATGGCGGTTATCCTCTAACCGAGGGTGACGCACGCCCATATTGGATGTCACCTACAATATCTCAGAGCCCCTACTTTGAACTTTTGGATGATGGCAACGAAGGCTACAAACTACAGATTACGGCATACTGCTACTCACATACATGGCTAAGTTCCGAGATTTTCCATAAGGGTACTTCGTTGGTCGTAATGCTACCTATTAGTTATAAGGAGGATGATGATAGCGAGCCTATAGAGTATATCAACAACTACTACCAGATATCGTTTAGCAAGAATGAGAGCGCAGGAGATAGTGTTACCGATAGTTATCACCTTATCAAGCGCAATACGCTCTACGACCTGCGTGTGACGCTCAACGCCCCAGGTGCCGAGGACTACACCTCGCCTGAGGAGATTAAGGATCTTAAGTATTTTGCTGCACCGTGGGAGACTATGAACATTCCTGTCAGTGGCGAGGCTGGAGTGCAGTACCTTAAGGTCAACAAGAATAAACTTATAATGTATAACAATGATGAAGATTTGGAGTCGCTCTACTTCTCGTCATCTTCGCCCGTGACAGTTGAGTTTGTTTCGGGAAGTGCTCACTACTTTGACAAGTATAGCACAAAGCAAATTATAAAGGATAACAACATTCTCAACACTATAAAGGGCATTGTTGACCCTGTGGCCACCTCAGGAAGTATCGGTGTGCAGAGTGCTGTGCCGACAAATAATACGATACGCTACTTTAAGCTTAAGGTTACCAACGAGGAGGATCTTACAGAGACTATCGAAGTGGAGCAGTATCCGCTTATCTACATCACAAACTCGCTCCCTTGGTACTCCTACCGCGATGACTACTACTATCGTACAACGGGAGGACATTCGTGGGATACAAATATCACCACTGGAATGGCTTCTGGCGACTTGCCAACCACATATCAGTCTTATGGAGACCATATTGTGAGTATCAGTACAATTAAATCTGTTAATGAGACAAACAAAACGGCTACTTATACCTACTCCTGGAATCATTCTGGAAAAAACTCGAGTTGGACCTGTTCTAAAGTTCGTGGCAACGCATCAAGTGGCGGAAAGTATGCAATTAACTACTACTATTTCACATATTCAAGAAGGACCTGGAGTCTGCAAACAGCAAGTTGTGAGACCCATAATGTGCGTAACTACAAAGTGCGAGTGATGGCAAGTTCCAAAGACTACATTCTTGCGCGCCCAAATATCGACGAATATGGATATACGGCAGGCGATGATAACAATGCTAAGTTGGTGTCGCCATCATTCGTTATCGCATCGCGTCTTGGTGCTGTGCTTTCGACATATAGTGGATTGTCTGGTATGTCAAACGACAAGAAATTAGTAGTCTTTGCAGACCATTGCAAGAACTATGTAGAGGTGGATGATGTGAACGATGATAAGAAGGCACCTGTTGAGGTTTATAACAACTGGCGACTACCTACCGAGGCGGAGCTAAAGATTATCATGGATCTTCAGGGTGGCGATGGTGTTGAGGCCGATGCCATTGACTTCTTGCTTAATGGTCAATACTATATGAGCGCAAGCGGTCCTGTATATAATCCAAAGAATACCGCTGGTAGCCAAGGTGCAACCTTACCTGCATTAAGCGACCCCTGGAAAGCTACCGATGTCGCTATCCGCTGCGTTAGAGATGCTTACGAATAAGATATAATATGAAAAGAGTACTATATACAGCATATATCCTTATCGCGCTTGCGATAGTGGCATCGTGTCAGCGCGATGCTATTGATGAGATCGTGCCACAAGAGCCTGTGGTGGAGGTACCAGAGGGATACACCTATGTAGAGTTTGAAGCCAACATATCGGATATTCAGCGTCATAGCACTCGTGCTGTAGATCCCGACGGTCTGCATCTTAGCAATATGACACTCTTCTGTTTCAATGAGTTTGGTCTCTATATCAGTTCCGAGGAGGCGACGCTTACATCCTATAGTGAGGATAGTGGTCATTTTAAGGCTGTCATACCCAACCATACAGAAATTATCCACTTTATCGGTAACCATAGCGAAGGTCTCTTCGACGAGTCGGAGTTTCCAGGTCAGACCGAGAGTATGGTAATTGCCAATATGGAGGGTGGATCAGGTATGCTTGTCTATTGGTCGCGTTTTCAGATGGATGCAGAATCGGATAAGAGCATAAGTGAGCAACTTATGGATTTGAGTTACACAATCAATGGCACGACGTATGAGGGTGTGAAACTTATCCGTAATCAAGCTAAGGTAACAATCGACAATTGGGAAACCCCAGATTTCCATGTTACAGGCTTCCGTACGGTAAATATCCCCGCCTTTGGCACCGTAGCGCCACACCATCCCAACGACCACTTCAATATTGTGGACAACTGGGAGAGTACGGAGGACTTTGTGACGCTGCCAAATAATCAAGCTCTGATGTCTGATATCTCGGATATCAATACCAAGCCTGAGGACTATATCTTTGAGACTGAGAACTCTGGTGGGAAGCTTGTGAGTGTCATCATTCGAGGTCACGCCCCAGGTGATGTACACACCGAGGATAACGATAAGTATTACCGCGTGGTGCTACAAAACGAGGATGGTAGTAACTTTATGATACGTCGTAACCACAACTACAATATCCAGATTACGGGTATGCTCTCCTTTGGTCAGGATAGTTTTGAAAAGGCACTCACGGCACCAGCATCAAACAATGCGTGGATCTCTATCGATGAGTGGGTAAACGAGATCTCGGACGGTACGGAGACGATGTGGGTAGAGCAGACGGTCTATGTGTTGAGTAGTGACGAGTATGCAGGTACGAACTGGACAATACCATATAGATATACCAAGGGAGGCAAGGGTGATGCTGTCGCTCCAACGGTTACGTGGATTGAGAATAATGTGGCGTATGATAATATTACGAACAATTACAATACATCAACGGGTGAGGGCACTGTGACGCTTAGTCTATACCCAATGTATGAGGGTAATGAGCAGCAGGTGGGTTCATTCCTTATCAAACACGGTAAGTTGCAGCGAAAGATTTCGGTATATATCATACGTACGCAGCACTTTACCCCTTCGTGGGTATCTACACAGGTGTATGGTGTGGCAAATGAGTCTGCGACGATTATTTTCACCATCCCAGAGAGTTGTCCTGAGGCTCTATTTCCATTTACGGTGCTTGTCTCGGTAAATCATCTCGATGTGCGCTCCGACTCAGGTCAGCAGTTGCCTGTATATACTAAAGGCGAGGAGGGATATTTTGGTGCCGATTGGGAGGGTATCAACTATAAGTATGCCTATACGGTAACAGGTCCGGGTAAGCATCGTCTTCATATGCGTTCATTGCTCCAGCATCATGATGGTGACATCGAGGAGGTGCATCTTGAGGCAGAGTTCTTCGAGACCATCACTAAAAATGTGGTATTCTCAGGATATGACCACGTCCATCGTAGAATATTTGTAGAGAACCTACGCTCCTATGGTAATGCTTACGCCGAAGATGAGGAACTATACTATATGCTTGTGCCTCAGAAGCGTGCGCATCCACTTGTATTTACCATTATGTTGCAGGAGCGACAGGATGATGGTACTTATAAAGCTTTGAACCATGCGGCAAATCCAGGTTCTGATCAGTGGCGTAAGAATGGACGCGATGAGTTCTTGATATACTCAAAAACTTTTAGCGACTATCGAACATATTATGACCATAACGAAGATGTTTACGAGGAGATTCAAGGCTTGGCATGGGAGGGCGATGTGATACTCTTTAGCGAGGATACTTGGAGTACCAATGGCCGTGTTATGGCATTCAGAACACAAAACTATAAAACAAGCGCAACAACCGAGGCGGAACTATATGGTCTGCAGGAGGATGGAACATACAACATCTATTTCCTAACAAATAGTGCAAATAATAAGGATGTTGTGCGAGTTGCGTCAAACAATACCTATAGTTATAACGCCTTTCCAAACTCACGCGATAGCTCGGATATGGCATATGGTACAAAGAAGTACGAAGGCAACGAGTATCGCTCGGTAATCTTCGATGTGGCACACTATCGCCCATATCGCTTTGCTGCACAGGTTAGGGTCTCTGATGATGGTGGTGGAAACTCTGTAGTTATACCGACTGATGGCGAGTTGTTGAGTAACGAGGTGCACGGTTCGCAGGATGAGGCTGTAGATACTGTAAAGTTAAGCTATAAGCCTGGTCAGAAGGTAGATATTCTCTTCGATATCACAAGTTTCAAGGGCTCGGATGGTTGCTCAGTACACCCATTCGGCGAAAACTTTGGTGACCATTTCGAGGTCTATATTGACGCACCTATGCTTGAGATTGATTATGAGCGCTATCCTGAGGGTTGGTATAAGGAGAATAATGGTTCGGGATTAAATGTAGATAAGCTACGCCGTGACCCTACAACCCCTGGACGATTTATATACACCGTTGACCGTCACCGTAATCATGAGCGTGAGTTTGGTGCTGAGGGACTCTCTGTTGTTAATGTAGATCTTTCAACAACTCAATTTAATAAGTTTGGTCAGAAGGTGCCTGTAGAGGGCAGCATCGACCAAAGTGGTGAGCGTAAGAGTTTGCCATTTAAGAAGACCTCAATTACAGCAGGTGGCGATATACATATCACCACTGATAAAGATAGAATTGTCTTCTGGGACAAGACATTTAATGTCGAGACCAAGCATATTATGGGCGAAATATACTATCAGGATAGTAAAGGCGAGCCGCACCCTGTGCCACATAATGCATTCGTCGCATTCGTGCGTCTGCGTACAGGTGCCCGAATAGGTGTGGTAACTATTTCCGAGGATGGTAAGTTTGAACTTAACCTTCGCGAGGAGTACACCTACTCTTGGGATGATGACCCTATCGATTTCTACTATACCGACTCTGATGGCGTGGTGTATAACTTTAACTATATGGAGAACGGTGTCGCAAAGAGTGTTGACTTAGAACTCTTGTACACACTTGCCGAGAACGAGGAGCCTATCGTACTTACAGTGGAATAGGATAAATATATAATAATTGACTCAAACTTTTTGTCTATGAGAACAAAACTGTTAATAATGTCGCTAATCTTAGCGATGACTTTTACTGCTTGCCAACAACAAGTGTCTGTAACATACCCTCGCTCAGAGTGGGACTATGCCAAGACTATACTTATGCATACTCCTGGCGAAGAACTCTTTGATGGCGTAATTCATCCATACGCAGGTCTTTTCGAGTATTACTTTGATGTCGATGCCGCAGCTGAGGAGCATAGAGGATATATCGAAGCTCTTGAAAAGAATGGCATTGAGGTCTTCACCGTAAGAGAGTTGCTCGGTAGGGTGCCAATTGAGAAGTTGCGTGCGTGTGCTGCTAATGCTCTTACCTACGACACCTCAAACATGCCAAACATGAGCGAGGAAGAGACGGCAAAGTATCATCAGTATGTCATTGGCGAGATGTCGCGTGCCGATCTCATTCGTTGCATGCTTCTTCGTCCTACGGTGACACTCTACGGCTCAGATATAAACACAGGCTTCGAGGCAGTATATACACACTCGCCACTGATGAACCTATACTTTACCCGCGACCAGAGTATAACAACGCCTCGCGGACATATCATCAGTCAGATGAACTCATCGCAGCGCGCCGATGAGACTCAGATCATAGCTCTTTGCTATGAGCAGTTGGGTGTGAAGCCTATACTCACAATCACTGGCGATGGTAGATTGGAGGGTGGTGACTATCTCCGTGGTGGAGATATATCATATATAGGTTGCGGTATGCGTACAAACATGGAGGCTATCCAGCAGATAATGGAGGCTGACGCCTTCGGTCACGACACCGTAGCCGTTGTGAACGACCATAAGTGGTGGCAGATGCAGATGCATCTCGATACATACTTCAATATCATCGATAAGGACCTATGTACGCTTGTCGAAAGCCGATACTACGCCAAAGAGAGTGACCCTGAGTGGGTGACAGTCGATATATATACCCGTGAAAGTGGCGAAAAGGAGTATGCACTTACACGCAAGGATGTGCCTTTTGTGGAGTTCCTAAGGGAGCGTGGATTCACAATAATACCTATAAGTCAGGAGGATGAGCTACACTATGCCAACAACTTCCTAACTATAGCACCTCGTCACATCATGGCAGTGGGTAATCAGTCCCAAAAGCTACAAAGTGCCTTCGATGAGCATGGTGTAAAGGTGGAGTGGATACCTCTTGAAACACTTATTAAGGGCTATGGCGCAGCACACTGCATGACACAGGTGATGAGTGTTGAAGTGGCAGAGTAAATTTAATAGAGTGATGGATATCAAACATATCGAATGCTTCGATGGATGCTATTTGATGCAGCCAGAGGATATTAAATCGTTCGCCGATACGCTGGCAGATGGCTTTAGTGGGTATAGCCTATTTAGGTATGCGTGTGGTAATAGGTATTGCCCTGAGAAGATAAGCCTATTTTGGGCTATGTCGATAGCTACTATTGTAGATAACGCGATATGTATAGCAGATAGCAAGGAGGTAAACTCGGTGCTTATCTATATAAAACCTAAGAGTAAGGAGCCAGGTGTGGTAAGCTACCTCAAAGCGGGAGTTGTGAAGATGGTATATAGGCTGGGACTAGGTAGTGCTCTGAAGTTGCTTAGATTCGATCTTATGGCACAGAGCATAGCTAAGCGTTACAGAACAGATGACGATGGCTATGTCTTGAGCTTTGCAACACGCAAAGATAAGCAGGGTAGCGGCTATGGCAAACATATTATGGAGGCTCTGCTACGCTATCTTGATGCCTCAGGCGAGGGCTGCTATCTCGAAACGCTAAAAGCAGGTAATGTGGAGCTATATAAGCACTTCTCCTTCGACCTTAAGGAACAGGTGGCATTGAAATCGGGAGGTCTCACACTTTATGCTATGCATCGCGCAAAGAGGTAAATAATAGCAATATAAATATAGTCGAGGAATGATGCAAAAGGTATTGCTTTTTGCATCATTCCTTTATGTCTATAACCTAAACTATAGAATGTGGTATATCTCTTTTATCTGTACCATATCACCGGCGAAATAAACTCCGATGATATTCTAAGTGAGATAACATCTACTTGTTATGAAATTGGGATTTTGGTTTGATTTTAGATTGCACCTCATTGCACTCCGTTTCACTCAGTTGCACCTCATTGCAATCTTGGTGAAATCTCTTTATTAGTGGTAGGATAGGTGATGATATCTGACATCGACGCCGAAATAACGCCGAAAAAAATGATAAAATAAGTATGATTGGTGATAAGTTGACTTTATCACAAATACACGAAAGGCGCTATAAATGAGCGCCTTTGATAATTTATGATAGTTAATGATAAAGTGATTTTACTTGCCGATGCAGTGTGAAAATAGCATTGATAATCAATGAGTTGCAGAGTTCAGTCCGAAATAGGGTAGATAATTGTGCCATTCTATTACAGTAAATGCACACTTCTCTAATTTCCTGCTCGGAGCCCTAATCCAAGTACAAAGATAATAAAATTTCATAAAAAATTGTGTTAAAAGGTGTATAAATAAAGATTCCCTATTTGAGGCATTTTTGCTCACTAGGGTATAAACTTTA
>JAEIGA010018859.1_pt1 | contig 10514 bp, 7 predicted proteins | sample 9270691 | NCBI WGS metagenome assembly JAEIGA01 (sample SAMN17057246, study PRJNA624740) | gut metagenome | biome: biome; isolation source: fecal sample | host: Bos grunniens | place: China: Xizang | collected 2019
AAGTGCTAGTGTATTATAAACACTGGGCTCTAATGGGTCTGGGAAAATCTTCTTAAGTGTTTTTACCCAGTACGGGTACACCGTAAATTTACCTTCTTCATTTATAAGACCCTTTCCAAGATAGTTAGGGTCTTTTAAAAATGTTTCAATGTCTACTGGTATTTCCTCATAATCAGAATAGAGCAAATCATTATAAATTTGTGACTCACCCTCATCTGATAATTGTTGTAAAATTTTGATGGCTAATTCTTTTTCTCTGTCAGATAAATTAACGAACTCATCATATTCTTTAGATATCATCTACTAGAACCTTCCTACGCTTAAATATGTTATGACTCAAATTTACTCTATGTTATTTTTAGTTTTAGTATTTTTGATATTCGCTAGATTAATTAACTCTACACCCCAAAATGTGTACCAACATCCTGTTAGTGTAGGACTCATTTCAATGTTCAATTTCCATTGTAATACAATGTCCACTATGGCGTATCCAATCGCCATTACACAAGCGAGAGCTAGTATTAGTGTGGACGTTTTTGGTTTTTTCATTATAATCATCCTCTTTTCAAACTTTAAAAATCAAAGTGACAACATATGTAATGATTGTTGTACTATATCTTTATTATCTAATGTTTTATTATATATACATAGTCTTTTACACTTATTAAAATGTACATTATTATAGGTTGTACCATCTTTATCAGTAGTAGGGAGTATCTTCAACCCTTCTAATGTCCCACAAAAATCTTCTACTTGACTAGACTTGTGGGAAATTATATATTGACCATTTATATAAAATTCATATACAGGAATTTTTGGAAGTTTCACCACTGTTAGTATAAAATCATTATCTTTTACATCACCAAGATAACCCCTGTAACGGTATTTAGTGGTATCATTTGTGTAACAATCAGCAATTAAATAAGTGTAACCTTTATCATTTTCCATATCACAATGATTTTCTTCTATGTATAGAACAATTTTTTCACGATTACTTACAGAGTTTTTTCTTGTGTGTAGTTTAAAATCTTCTGTGTCACATAATAATGTTTTGGGTGAACCTGTAGTGTTCCGTACATACTTAAGTTTGAAGAACAATGACCAACCATCGTCATTACTTGTGATTACATCAATTGTTTGACCATTACTTATACTACTGTTATCATATATTAAATTTTCTGTGACCAAAGTCTTTGACATAGACCCATTAGAAGTGATAGTTTTTTGTGACCACCATTTGTTTTCTGAAGTATCATCAGTAATTCCAAATATAGTATCAGAATCATCTATTACATTTCTATGATTATTATAAATCGTTATGTTATGTTCTCCCTCTTTTAAGGGGATAAATTGAGTATGTTCTTTATTTGAGAATATCATTCTATTTATGTCACTATATGCATAATGACCTTGATTTATCAATGATTGTGTGGACTGTTTGGTGACTTGAATTAATTCATTTGTGTCACCCACATTTGTGATGTCTTCCATAAGTGTATATGTTTTGTTAGTATCCTGTACTGAGTATGAGTTATATTGCAACATATCAATTGTTCCCATACCAACAACACCACGTCCAAATTGAGGTAATATGTCAAGATATTTGTCAGCGTAGTGTTTAAAAGCAGTCTGTATTTCTGGACTATTAATACAATACCAATAATTAGTATCTGTATGATATTTATAATGATTATTTAACTTACTATATAATACACGTAATAATGCTGTCTCGGCTGAGTGTAATGGGGTAGCATACGATGTACCATCACCGGCTGTAATTGAATGTGTTTCAGGTGTCCACACACGAACAGACTCACCATAACATACATATGAATAGTTAAAAGATTTATCAGAACGGTCACTGGAAGAGAACACAGAAGGTTCCTTATTACGATTTAACGAACCTACCCAGTTACATCCTTCCCCCATTTCATAATTGCCAAGTTGAGCATTATCTTCGATACTACCAATCACAACACCTTGGTCAGTAGTGAAATGTATTCCATCACCTGAGTTACCATTAGCATTAAATCCACTCATTGATTTAAAAATTTCGTTACATATCTGAGCCCTAAAATCATATTGCTGTTGTTCTATTTCATTAAGTTCTGTCATAGTGAAAAAATGGCCAAGTGAACGAGACATTACATTTATATCGTGCATATTTATACTATCATAATTACTTGATGGAGATGTTAACCCCTCAATTGTTATCTTTGAACTATCAATAGGTACGGCTTTTGATATAAGTCTCCTATAATCATTTTCATTAACCATTGGTTTGTTTCCACCAATCACATTTGAACTTCTATCCCTCAAGTAGTAACGACTCTCAGGAGATATACCATAGATGTCTTTATGTTCACCATTGACTCCTCTACTACCCATAAATGAAAAACAATTGTCTCCGTGACTACTTGCACATATATATGTTTTATTTGTTGGGGGATAAAAAAGTTCAGTGCCTGTACCTTCTCGTAACATATAGCATCCTGGTTCAATCCAAGGGTATATATCTTTTATTGATTGTGGTATATCATCTTCATTTTCATATACAGGTATAGGAGCAACACCTACATTACCTTCTGTGATGTCTAAATCGTTTGTACTAGACGGGCATTCCTCAGGATATCCATAATGTGAATATGGTTTTACTCTCCCAAGATTTATATTAAAGGAGTTAAATCTTATTGTGTCTTCAGATGTAATTCCTACTCCTTCACCTTTTTCAGCCGTTTCCCACACATCCGCTATGTGAGCATTTCTGAAAGGTAAGTCACAGTACTTCCAGGCTTCTTCATTATATTGAATCGCCGAACCAAACACCCAATTCTTAAAGATACTTCCATCCTTGTTTGTATACGTCCAAGTATTTGTGTCAAGACCTTCAAGTTTTCTACGTAACATTATAAGGTTGTTATAGTCTTCAAGTTCAGCATATACTCCATCTTTTAGTTCATACCAAGGATGTTCAATACTGTTCAGGTCTCTAAAAATTGTGTTGTTATATTGTAATAAGGCTTCACCGAAAGGGTATTTATATTCCGTATCATAGTAAAATAAACCATCTTCACTATTACGATATCCACAGGCACCAAGATTTACCCAATCATATAGAATAATCGAACCAAATGATTTTTCATTTCTATCAGGAAGTTGTCTGATGATATCTTTCATCTTATCAAAATCAGAACATATAGGATTATTAAACATATGTAGGAATTGTAACTCTTTACAATGTGATAAATCTAATTCAGTTAATTTATTGTTATATACTACTAATTTATTAAGATTATTAGACCCTATATATAAATGCTCTACATTATTATTTGATATATCTAACTCTTTTATATTTTCTAATCCATAAATAATGTAGTCCTTCAAATTTCTATCATTTGAGAATAGGGTTCTACTTATAGTTTTATCTTTAAATATATTAATAGATTCAGATTTATCTCCGTATTCAATAGTAATAGTAGTATCTACTAACCCTAATACTTTCAGTGTTACTTCATAGTTACCCTCATTGAGTACACCCACACTAGAAAAATACGACATATTGGAAGCATTGGATATCAAACTATTGAGATAGTTTGATATCCTATTATGACCTTCTAATCTAGATTTGTTACTGTAGTTTAGTAATGTAGTTTTTATATCTGTTTCTATATTCAACTATATCTACCTACTTTCATACTAAAACTGTTAATTGAGTAATGTTTTATTTCTTAACATTCTTTGCCTTATTTAATGAAGTAGTTCCAAATTTACCATCAGAAGTAATCTTCATATCGGTCTGGAAGTCTTTTACAGCCTTGTCTGTTTTAGCGCCGAAATCACCATCAACAGTTAAACCATAATTTCCATACCAATTTAAGAACTTCTGTAAGTAAGCTACATTGGTACCGTTGTCACCCTTCTTAAGGTAGTTACGAGTATTTTTAACATTCTTACCTTTTGAATTTTTGGTGTAGTAAACTACTTTGATGTCGGGGAATGTACCACTATACTTTTTAGGAGCCGCTCCACCAAAAGTAGTACGAGGGTCTTGTCCGTGACCATACCAAAATGATTTACTAGTACGAGTATCAATATGTACGAAAGTATCATAAAGACCAATACCTTTAACACCAATACTTTCTGCGTATTTAGCAACTGCTGTGGGTTTAATGCCCGCTACTACAATGTCAGCTGCTTCGCCTTTAGTGTGTCTTGAATTCTTTGACGCATTCTTAGTAGCAGCGTTATGTACAGGACATCTGTAACCACTGTTTATTGTTATTGCCTTACCAAAGTGAGTACGAATATTCTGTAAGTACTCAACTAGCTTGGTGTCAATCTTTGTTGTTGCACAACAATTTTTACCATTACAATCAAATTCATTAGAATTGAAATTGGTTGATAACTTTGTTGCTTTTGATTTAGTATAACTTTTTACTGCCATTATAAATCATCCTTTCATTATATATAATTATACTCTAAAAATCATAAAAATAATTTTTATTCCAAATGAGTTTCCGTGAATATATTTACCAAGTGAATATCCCCTTACATTTGGATACTGAAGTAATACCTCTGATATAAGTCTATTAGCGTTAACTTCTAATTCCTCATATGACATTTCTTTTACAAAATCAAATATATTAGCTTCATATTCAAGAACTCCAGGAGAGTGATATTCTATATCTGATATGAACACTCCGGCACTGCCTAACACCTCATCAGAAGATATTAATTCATCAAATGTGAGTTTGATAGTGCCAGCATTATCAGCTATCATAGCTCTATCCTTGTCACATTCTAACGACATCTCTAAATTAGCTTTAACTTTTAAATTAATCATTGATTATTAGTCCTCCTCTTCAATAATATCAATCGTATCATCGTCAATATTATCTGTTATTAAACTGTCATACTCATCCTTTGAAATTTCAATAGCTCCTTCAATAGGCTCTTCTGAGCTAACTACCCAGTCTACAAATCCCAAAGTAACTTTTTTATAATATTTCATTATCCATCCATCCTTTAAATTTATTTCTTAGGTGAAATAATAGTATATGTTGAATATTCCAAAGAGTCTGAAATACTTTTTAGGTTATATGTTACCCAAGCATCTGGGTTTCCGTCTTTATCAGTGTCTTTCATATAATGACTATATGTGGTCGCAACAAAGTAATTTAAAGGTAACTTATATTTCATAGGTTGATGTGCGATATCACTGTCGGAATGATAACAGCCTGTATCAACAACTAATATGTTAGGTTCTGATGGGTTATCTGTCGCTTCAATCCCATAGGCTAATACGGCGTGACCTCCAGTTGTATCCATTCCACTTGATACTGTCAATATAACATATTTATCGTCTAGTAGAGCTTGATATATATTATTCACATCTGTGACAGAATAATTGTCGTTCTTACCATCAAATGTAAAATGTTGTTCGATGGTCAGTAAATCATCCATTTTTTCTCTGGCAAAATACTCAAGGAGGGCACAAGGGTTAACATAATATTTATTATTACCTGAATTTATGATTTTGTATAATTTGTCTGTGTAACCATCAAGGGTTACACCACCCCAAGATTCACCCCAATTTAAAAAGTCAGAAAATACAGTTTCACCAAATCGTTGTTTCAATTCCTTTTCAATGGTGTGTGTATAATTGTCCTCGGAATACGGTATATTCGGCAACTTCTCATCTTTATCTTTGAGTATTCCGAATAGAGCGTTGACGAGTGAATGTATTACACAACCAATATTATAATGCAGCGGTTTATGTACAGTTGTGTCCCCACTAAAATCGAATCCATATAATAATCTATCTGACCATTTTGAATTCCCTTGACAGAATGTATCATTTATAGTATTTATGTTAGTTTTAGTAACAGGTATTATATCATCTTTCCAAGCGGCTATATTTATAAATTGTTCTCTTGTAGCAAATTTATCTTCACTGGTTTCAAGTGTCACATTATTAGAATTAAAGTTAAAGGCACAACCTTGTATAGACTGTCTTCCGACTGTCATTTTCTTGTCAGGAACATCTACACCTAAATCTGTTTCTACTAGATGATAAGTGTGTAATAAAGAGTGAGAATCAATATGATTAACATTATTACAACCAGTTAATGTTTCAAGATTACAACAGCCATTAAATATAGAAATCGGTAATGTTGTTATATCAGATTCAATAACTACTTTCTTGAGTCTATCGTTACCCATAAACAATCCTGGGGCTAATTTATCATAAGACTGTCCATTAAGTGTACTGGGTACAACAATTGTTTGAGGTAGTTTATGATAACAACTTCCCACTTTATTAACATCGTTATCACTAATAGCCAATTGATAAACTGAATTAGATTTTAAACTGCCATAAACAGAACCTCTGTATTCAGGTTTTAGACATAAGTATTTAGCAGTTTCACCATCTATTGAGGTTTCAACGATATCAAAATACATATTATAAAAATTGTGTGTGTTTAGTATAGCTACTGTATTTTTGGCTATTTCATCATCAGTAAAAACTTTGTTATAAGCGTAGACACAATCTTCACTGTCTCCACATAGAAACTCTTTGGATATATAAAATTCTTTTATATAGTCATTATCAAATGACATAACTCCTCTATAAGTACCGTTATAATATACTAATAACTCAGACCCTTGTTTTACAAAAGTTATTACCATATTTCCAAAATTATCGCCTATCTTAATACTATTTCTAGCTAAATCTCCATTATAATCATAACTATCACCTGTAGTGATATAAGCGAGGTCATATTTAGTTATATTATAATTATTTTTAGATTTATCGTTACTACTTAGTGTCAATCCGGCTCTATGGAAATCAACTGTATTCCTCGCGTTTTTGATGGCAGGAATTTGTAACTTGTTTATCTCATCTTTAGAATCTTTGAAATAAACAACAGGTATATACATAGTACTACTTGTCGGGGCAGATGTCACGAAATTATTTGCGGTGTCATTTAGATTAACACAGAGCGATACCGTAAAATCTGTATTCTCATTTACTCCTAAACTGATAACTTCTGTGTTATTAAGATTGACGGCTGACAAAGGCAAAGTAGATGTCTGAGGTGTCACTGTAACATTGTAAGTGTTAACAGTTAGGTCTCTTTTAAAATAGTTCTTATCATAGTATGTACTACCATCATCTTCAATTAATCTTGTAGTATCTCTAGATGTGTTACTATATATGGGCAGATTTTCTATTTTTCCATTATATAAAGGGTACAAATGACCGTCTCGGGTTATAGCTATCTTATCAAATTGATATTCAGGAGTAAATGTGTTTTTACAACTATCAGCATATCTTAAATCAATATAGTCCCCAAGCTTACAGTACACGTTACTAGGTAAAGATTGTTCATTTTTCAGTAACTTAACTTCTCTTGTGGGTTCAGTCATAGGATTAATCATACCCAACCCCTGTGCTGAATCCATATTGTGGGGTAATCGGTCAATCCAGTGAGATTTAACAAATCTCATAAATTCAGAATTTTTACCGAATGATGAAGTATCACTATCAGGTAACTTTTTGTACACATTTATAAGTAATAACAGTTGTGAAGCCAGTAAGGGAGAGGCAAATGATGTACCGCTACTTGCTACAAGACACCCCATAGGGATACCATTAAAGTTTTTGATGGAACATTTAGGAACATTTGCTCCATAAGAAGCGATATAATCATCTGTTATCAATGGTGTTGTAGTTGTTCCTTGAGAAGGAACACTGAAAGATGACACGGTGTTGTCTTTAGACAACGAGGGTACATAATAACCCATAAAATGACTTGTATCATCATTTCCCCATATTGCTACACTTGCGTAGTGAGCTTTCTCACTTGACATATCTTGAAAAGTATGTAAATAAGGTCGTGCAATTCCACCATTAGCAGCACTATTTGTTAATACTTTTTTTGACGCGAATTTATTTATAGCTTCACGAACTTTTTCATTCTCAGCTATACGTGAGTGTACTGCGCTTACAGTACTCCCCTTGGTGGCGTTTTCATAACCATTATATGATAAAGATGTAGAAATTACATCAACAATATTTTCATTACACATATTTGGAAGTTCTGTAAATACATCAACGCGGTCAACAAATACACAATCACATAAAGGAGCCGAACCAAATCTAGTAGGGGTCAACCATTCAATATAGTCTTCACCGCCTATACTCAGATTTTCCCTATCAACCCCACATCCCACTACAAGTGAATAACAAGAATCTCCGTGAAAACTTTCATTATTCTTAACTTGCTCCTTAGTATATTGAGGGTATCTCCTTTGGCTTTTTGAGATATATCTCAGTATATTGAAACGACTAACTTCAGGTGTCAATAGAGTAAATCTATCCACAGAACCTAACGTTAACCCAAAACCCTTTTCAGCGGTTTCCCATATATCTGCGATATGTAATTGTCTAAAGTCCCAGGTACATCTTTGAGAATCTTTCTCGTCATATAGAATAGCACTACCTACTACCCAATACTTTGATAATAGATTAGGTTCAAGTTCTTTACGAATGGTATGATGTCTATTCATATTGTCATTATCTACAAGACTTTTAGATTCCAAATCATAGTTACAATATTTTTCAATGTATTTATCAGTTTTAAATCTCTTTCTAAGAACTATGTTCTTAATAAGAGGAGTACTAAAAAGTTTATTTCCGTAGTTACGTAAGAAGTATCTGTATCCAGGCTCTACTTCAAAAGTGAGGTTATTTGTAATCCAATGACCTGCCGATGTAAAGGTTACAATTGTCTCAACCTTACCACTTGTACCCAGATTCTTTTCTTGTGGGTCAGCTTTGGCTTTAACAAGACTAAAATATACTTCAGACTTGTAACTATCATCAGTATTTATATCTTGTGCCATATCAAACATAAATTCATACGCGCTTCCAACTGTAAGATTAGTTAACTCGTAGCCACAATAACCCCCAGTAGGCCCAGTATATAGAATGTCTTTATCCCATTTACCATCATAGTCATAGACATCATTGTTTATCTCGTTTTCAACATTTGAAGGTTCAGTAACTTTAACAATTCCGTATAATCTACTGCCATAAAATTTAAAGTTATTGTTATCGTCATACAAGTATTTATGATAGGGATTATTGATATGATTAAAATTATTTATACTGCCAGGCACATAAGGATACTTGTGATAATTGCCTTCATCGTCCTGTTCAATCAATGTTTCCAACCCATACCAGGGATAAAATACTAATGACCCCATCGCTTTGTCATTACGGTCAGGTAAACTACTTATTGTTTCTATCAAGTTAGATTTATATTTATCTTCATCACATATAGGATTATTAAACATATGTAAGAATTGTAATTCTTTACAAAATTTCAAATCTAAACTACTAATAGAGTTATTATTTAAGACTAGTTTATTAAGTTTATTATCCACACCTATAAATAAATGTGTAATATTATTGTTGGATAAATCTAATTCCTTAACATTTTCTAACCCTACTAACACATAAGTTTTTGAATATTCATTGTCAGAATGTAAAGTCACATCAGTGTACTCATCTTTAGAGATGTTTACCTTTACGTAGGTTCCATCATATTTTATTGTAAGAGAAGAGTTAGTAATTCCTAACACTTTAAAGTTTATTTCATAGTCATCGCCTTTTTGAACTCCTACACTACTAAAATATGATGTTTGATTTACTCCTGAAATTAATCCTTCAATGTAATTGGCCACATTATAGTGGCCTTTTAATTTCTCTTTAGCTCTGTAATTTAAAAGTGTGTCATTTAAATGTTTACTGATAGACACTTACATAACCTCCCATTACTTACAAACGTTTACATTATACTCGATTCTAGTTGTAATGTAGGATTGTAAGTCTCCTACTAAAGTAGTTAAGTAAGTATAGGCATCTTCAGTTAAAACAGAAATTACCGCGTTGTATGTTCTAGCAAAAGCTTCTTTTTGAGCTTCTTCATCAAAAGCGTTTTTATTTTTAAGAGCTTCTACATATGTTTGTGTTGTGGCAATAACTGCTTTGGTTATAGTGTCTTCTAACATATCTAAATATTTGTGACTAACTTCATTATCAGTTTTACCCTTTATCTGCTTTGTTTTAGCGTGAATAAGAGAAACAAAATAAATTCCACCTAAAAGTATGAGAGGAATAATAGCCACATTAAATACTGTATTTAAAATTTCCAACCAATTCATAACGATTCTCCTATAAAATATTTTTAGTATCTATGTTTTTATACAATTTATTGTTTAATTTTATTTCAACACTATGTTGACTTGATTAGTCAACATAGTGTTGAAGTATCTAACTATTCATTGGAAAGTTTAGATACGAGTTCATTTATAAGATTAACTACCTCATCTTTAGTATAGTAGTTATCCAAATCAGATGACTTAATTAACTTATCAAGATTAGTGCCATTATAACAATAGTAACTAAATCCGTTGATTCCTGAGGTTGCTACTAAGTCCCCTTC
>JAEIGA010018860.1_pt1 | contig 10513 bp, 7 predicted proteins | sample 9270691 | NCBI WGS metagenome assembly JAEIGA01 (sample SAMN17057246, study PRJNA624740) | gut metagenome | biome: biome; isolation source: fecal sample | host: Bos grunniens | place: China: Xizang | collected 2019
CCACAACGTCTAAGCATGTCTGTTACAGACTCGTCTGGTGACAATGTGGTGTATTTTCCTTGCGAGTACTCCTCCTCAGCCTTGTCTAACTTCTCAAAAAACTCCTCCTTGCTCATACGAGTAGGATCGACCTGCTGTTCCCTAATCAGTTTACGCAAATATTTGGCTACCCGAGTAAGCATATCCTCGTTCTCCGCCAAAACACCTAGGTTGCGAAGAATTTCTGCGCCTATTTCTGTTGATGTCATAGTGGTATTCTTTCGTATTATCTACGCAAAAGTATACAAAAAATCTATACAATCCAAACATGCAGGCATTTTTTCTATCCTACATTCCTGTCGCCTTCTATTAAAACTGCACACATGCGCCTCCAGTGTGCCAAGCGGAAATAGCATAATGACAGCATAATCTTCATGATTATATAATATATAGATGGCGCCAATCCTCAAACATATTGATATGACAAAATCACATTATCCTTACTTTTTGACATATTGCAATTCCATGTATTCCTCACGCCCCATGTATTGCGCCGGGTTATCCCAACCAATACTGAGGCACAATATTTTACCTTGCGCACGTACAAGGCCACTGCTTGCCATAAAGCCAACCCTATATGCTCTCATTATAACGCAGATGTTAAAATATCAATATGAAAGTAAAAAAAACACGCAAAAGTATTGTGGAATAAGAAAATATACGTACCTTTGCCCCAAATCTCTTGCCAAGAGACATGGGATTACTATGCAATGACTTGAACCGCAGGCGCTTATGCAGGGCGGAGAGGGTGATTTGTTGGTACATGCATGCAAACGGTTAACGGTGAGAGGTTAAAGGTGGAAACGGTGGGCGTTTCCTTATCCACCCCCTCCGCTTCGCTCGTCCACCCTGTCTCAGGGGGACAGTTGGTTAACGGTTAACGGTGAGAGGTGAGAGGTTAACGGTGAGCGAAAAACAGCATTGCTGTACGAAGAGCGGAGTGCCGCTACGAAAACTAAAGACGAAAAGGACGAAATACTGAACTAGAAACAAAACAAACAACATAAGACAAAGATGAAAACAAAAAGATTGTATCAGTCTCCGCAGACTAGGCGGGACGAAGTGGAACTGGAAGACGGGTTCTGCGGATCAATAATGGGTAGCCCTGAAGCTGCAAAGACCAGCGAGCACCTTACTGGGTTTGATGATAGTGACGGTGATACTTTTACGACAACGGAATGGCAGTAATATCTATGAATAAAATTAAGACAAGTATGAAGGCAAAGTTATTTGTTATGATGGTACTGGCATCAGTAGCGCTGGTCAGTTGTCAGAATGACGATTACGAATTTGGAGATAATCGCCCAGCAAGACCCGGAGATGAGATTGTCTTCGGCGGAAGAATGGAGTACAAAAGCACCAGAACCGACGTTACACGTACTGTTTATGGCGATAAAGGCTCAACAGGTACTGAAATCAAGTGGTATGAGGGCGACAAGGTACGTATCTACTGCGCTGAGGCAAATTTGGGTGAAAATGGTGGAAACCAGAAGTATTGTGATTATCAGGTTACTGATTATATCACAGCACCAGGCGGAAGTAATTCTAACCCCATTGATGGTACATACGAAACAAACCACAGCACTGGCTTGAGAACTCCCGATGGTAGCACTGGTCTTTGTTGGGGAACTGGTGCACACAATTTCTATGCGCTTTACCCATCTCCAGCCATGCTAGATAAGAATGGCGAGGACAATGTTGTTGTGAATAGTTTGAAGATTGAGGGTAAAAACGTGACTGCATACCTTCCCAATCTTCAGGCACCTTCGGCATTTGTGGACCCAACTACTGACGCAGAAGGCAAGAAACATTACACCATCCATCCTGCCATGCGCTATGCCTATATGGTGGCAAGCGCAACAAATAAGCAGCCTACCGAAAACGAAAACGTGTCTTTGACATTCAATCCCATCATTACTGCTGTAGAAATGACAATTGAGAATACTGATACTGCTACAATTGAGGGTGTACAGATGGTTTCTTTGTCATCAGAGAATATAATATGTGGAGAGTTCTCCGTTGAAGATGTATCCGTTGATGTAAAAGATATGACTATTAGCAATTCTTCATCAGACGATTCTTATAAAATTGTTTCTGTCCCTGTGGCCGAAACAGGAAAAACAATTGACTTGAATCCAGGCGACAAACTTACCTTTACCGCATTCTTGGCCCTAAATGCTGATTTAAATAAGATTACCACAACTATTGTATATGCAAATGGTGTGGCTACCAAGAAGGCAACATTGACAGGTAGTAATGGCGCAATAGTAGTAGCCAAGAAGAAGAACTTCATAACTAAATTGCAAGCTAACTTCTCAAAAGCGGTTAGCAAAGTGGAACTGAACCAATGGATGGCAAGTATTTCCAACAAAACTGATGGCACAACAGCGCGCACTCTTGCCAGTTTGTCAATTCCCGCTGCAGGTGGTGCAGCAAGTGGATATACTGCAAATTGGGATACTAATGAGAAATACCTTGAACAGAACCTTACGATTTATGAGTTGTGGGATCAGGGTATTCGCTGCTTTGAGTTTACTGTAGATAATGCTGATGACTTTGGTGGACAAAAGGTCTATTGTAACAGCAAACCTTCAGATATTACATTGACAAACGCAGTAGACAGTGTAAAACAGAAACTGATTGACAACCCCACCGAGTTTGCGATGGTTATTATTACCTATCAAGACAACGACGGTTGGGCAGATAGAGATGAAACTGAAGGTGGTGTCGTTACATCAAATCGTAATCCCGAAAAATTTATGACTAACTTGAACAATTTTTGGTCTGGCATCACATTTGAAGACAAAACTACTACTACTAATACTATTGATGGCCAGACAACTATCACGTTTGGCAAACTATTGTATTCACCCACAACGAATTTGGAAAATGCAAGAGGAAAATTATTCTGTATAGCTCGTCCAACCTCACAAGGAGAAGATAACTCCCCCAAAATTACTACAGCCACTGCTTATGCTTATTTTTTGGCCGGAAAATATACATATATTAGTCAAACAACAATAGACAATTCCCTAGAGACGGTTAATCCAAACGACGATATTCTAGTCATTAATGGCTGGGGTGCACTTAAAGATAAATGGGAGGCTCGTGGCTTTACTAAAAGTCCATATCTGAGAGGAAGTGGTAATGAAAACTATGATGATATTTCCGATAGCGCGGGTGCAAAAGATAATCTCCCTGGTCGTCCATTCGATGCATCAAGAGAAGCAACAGAGGGCATTTGGAGTACGCTCAACAGCTATGAGGATGGAACTTCTACAATTACCCTTGCGCCTAATTTCACATATTCTACTAGTAGTGGTGTAAATGCATGGGTACAAGAGTGGGCAAGAGTTATAAAGGAAAATGCAACGTTCGAGATTACCCCATTTGGTCAAGGTGATGACGGATATGGCCAATACGTACGGTGGATAGAATCTTTAACAGAAAAGAAAGAACATATCATTAGCACTCTTGATATGGCCCTCAAAAAAAGTGAAGGAGATATCATTTACATAAACTCTTTGTGTGGATATTATGCGGAAATAAATGGCGACGATAAAAATAGTATTTTGCCCAATGAGTTAACAGACATGAGTTTGGGAAATACTATAGCTACAGTAAATACGGATAGAAAAAGATACAGCCCTGTTACTGCTTCATCTGCTACAGCAGGTATGTGTGGAAATATTTCTGATTATGCATATGACATAAACAACTATTTCTACAACTATCTCTTAACACAGAACCTCGACGGTCGGTCAACAGGTATAATTATGATGGATCGTGTAAGTAATGATGCGACAACAAATCCTGCAGGTTATTACATTCCTCGTATTATTCTTGCTAACAATCCATTTGCTGTAGGTGCAATTACTGATCCTGCATCAGTGCCAGTGTTAGATGAGATCTTTGAGCCCAACACCGATATGCCAACTTCTCCCAAGTCACAAGAGAACAAGATATCAGTTAGTTGGGACTAAGACTAATACTTATTCTTGCAAAACAAGAATGGATAGTAACATCTTGATAATAGACAAAGTACATAAGGAATATGGTGTTGTTGCACATAGGCTTGAAACGGCCTATGTGCAACAGTCGTATTCATACAGTGCATAGAAAACGACCTAAAACAGAAAGAAACCTAACTAATAATATATGATAAACAAATTTACCCTGATGGCTGCATTTGCAGCATTATCATCAATGCCAATACTGGCTCAAACCCAATCTTCGGAAGTTTCTCATAAGGAAACAATTTTGTATAACTCCAACGATACGAAGACGGCACCATATCGTATTCCTGCCATTGTGACAATGAGTAATGGTGAGATTCTTGCTATTTCGGACTATCGTCCAGGCGGCAATGATGTTGGTAACGGAGGCGAGGTAGATATTTATGCCCGTATTAGCAATGATAATGGCGCAACATGGAGTGGTGACGATAATACCCCACATGATAATACCTCTAATATTATCAAAGTGGCCGATGGAACATCGTCATTGGCCTTTGGCGACGCTGCCGTAGCTGCTCATCCCGAGACTGGTGATGTACTGGTTTTGTGTGTTGGTGGTAATAGTACCAAGTTTGCTTCTGCAACTACCTCAACTACAAACTACTATACCTACATGTTCAGAAGTTCCGATTATGGCAGAACATGGTCATCTACCAATGTTACTTCTACATTCAAGGGTAGTACTTCCTTGTTGAAGAACAAGAATGTATGTTCAATGTTCTTTGCTTCCGGCCGTTTGCTCGTATCCAAGCACACCCCTGGTCGCGTTTATGGGGCAATTCTGACGAGAGAGTATAAAAATTACAGTTATTCAAACTATAACTATGTTTTCTATACCGACGACTTTGGCCAGAGCTGGAGCATGCTCGGTTCTGACTATGCTATAAGCGGTGCTGATGAAGCTAAGCTGGAGGAACTGCCTAATGGTGACATTCTCATAAGCAGCCGTACATCGGGTGGAAGAAACCTCAATATATATACTGCTTCTACCCAAAGTTGGGGCACTCAGCAGAAGGTGACGTTCACTGATGGTAATGCAACGAATGGCGAACTGATGATTTACCGTGGTGTGTACAAGGTGGGCGAAACCACAGGTGCAACTTATGATATTATGTTGCAGTCATTGCCAACAGCATCAAACCGTGCCAAGGTTTCTGTTTTCTACCGCCCCGTTGAAAACAAACAATACTCGGTTTCCGAAATAGCATCAGGTTGGGTAAAGGGTATTGAAGTATATGATGGCAACTCGGCCTATTCTGCTATGACAATTATGCCAAACGGAGAAATTGGATTCTTGTACGAAAAGGATTATTACTCAAGCAATACTGGTGATAACTATAACTCCGGATGTGCTAAAGGCGGTACCGCAAATATCGTATTCCTGCCATTGACCGTTGAGGAAATAACCGATGGTGCCTATACAACGACTCCTCCAAGCACAGAGCCTGAAACACCGGACACTCCCGACACTCCCGATTTGACCACTTATGAGGTAACCACAGTGACTGGCAAGATAGGTAATGCGACATATAATATGGCAACATTCAGCGCTCCAGTGGCAACTGTGCTGCCCAGCGGTGTAAGAGCATACTATGTGAAGAGTGCTAATAATGAGACAGTATACCTGGCACGCATATCTTCCGGTAAGAGTATACCTGCTGGTGAGGGTGTGATATTGACAAGTCCAAGCACCACGTTTGATATGGTAGAGGCTACCGACGAGTCCGATGTGGCTGTATGCACAGGCAATCTGCTTGTCCCAACTGATGCAGCAAATCCCATGGTTCCAGCAGGTGCTTATGTGCTGGCATTGAAGGGTTCTGGCGAATTGAAAGGGCAGTTTGCTTTCAGCCTGCTCAGCAACGATTTTGAGTATAAGCCCAACAGAGCATATCTGCAGTTGGAGGCTGGTGCCAGCCTGGTGCGCATGTTCTTCGGTGGCAACGAAACTTCTGTGGATGATGTCCTGGAATCAACACAGGATGCTGTATACTACGACCTGACTGGCCGCAGAGTGGCAAATCCTGTTTCTGGATGCGTGTATATACAGAATGGCAAGAAGGTAGTGAAGTAAGCATATATTAAGTCTCCTTTTCGAAGGAGACTTCTTTATATAGCAGAAATATTACCGCTCTAATGTATACAATATTTATAATGTGTAATATGCGAAATAGGATAACCACACTGCTCTTTGCGTGCATGCTCTGTATTATGGGATGGTCACAGACGGAAACTGTGTTATTTAATTCGAACAGCACCAAGAAATATCCATATCGTATTCCAGCTATAGCCACCATGAGTAATGGTGAGATTATCGCCATTTCAGACTATCGTCCTGGAGGTAAAGATGTGGGTAATGGTACAGAGGTAGATATTTATGCTCGTATAAGCAATAATAATGGCGCAACCTGGAGTGGTGATGACAATACCCCACATGATAATACCTATAATATTATCAAGGTCGCTGACGGCTCTTCTACATTAGCGTTTGGTGATGCTGCTGTAGCTGCTCATCCAGAAACTGGCGAAGTTTTGGTGATGTGTGTGGGTGCTGGTAGTACACCATTTTCTCAGGCAGATGAAGATACCAAAGATTACTATTGTTATAGGTTCTATAGTAAAGATTATGGACAAACTTGGAATCCAGACGACACATTAAATATTACCAACCAGATGAAAGGGGAGCAGAGTGTACTGCCCAATAAGAATGTTTATGCAATGTTCTTTGCTTCTGGAAGATTGCATGTCTCTCGCTATCATAAGAATCGTATTTATGGTGCTTTGTTGACCAAGGAGCAGAATGGTACATGTAACTATGTATTATATACAGAAGATTTTGGAAAGACATGGACCTGTTTGGGAAATGAAATGGCAATAGGAAACTCTGCTAATGAGGCCAAGGTGGAGGAACTTCCAAATGGTGATGTGCTGATTAGCAGTCGCAAGTCAGGTGGTCGGTATTTCAATGTCTATTCTTTTGGCCAGGGAAATTGGTTGGGACAAGAAGAATATACATTCGGTGGTAGCAACGACACCAATGGTGAGTTGCTCTTATATAATTCTGTAAAAAAAGCAAATGATGCAAACGACATGAAGGAATATGCACTTTTGCTCCAGTCACTTCCTATAGGCTCCAATCGTAGCAATGTTGCTATCTTTTATAAATTATTGGAATATGGAACAACATATACTGCAGAGAATATTGCAAGTGAATGGACTAAAGGTAAAATAGTATATGAAAGTAATTCTGCCTATTCTACCATGACCATAATGCCAAATGGAGAAATAGGCTTCTTGTATGAGAAGGATTACTACTCTTCTAATATTAAAGATAATTTTAATTTAATGTGTGCCGCAGGCGGTACTGCCAATATCGTCTTTGTCCCGTTTGCTATTGAGGATGTAACGGGGAAAGCTTGTAACAAGGTTGATAAAACATCCCTTACCATCGGCCCTACAGGTTATGCCACTTTCTTTTCTCCCTATGCCGTGAATATACCTGAGGAGGTTACAGCAAAGTATGTTGACACAGAGAAGAATCATGGAAGCACTGGTGCTCTGGAGTACACCGATTTGAAAAAGGTGATACCCGCAAATACAGCAGTGGTACTGAAGGGAGAACCTGGTAAATATGATTTGACTGTGGCATACGGCACAGCAAATGTGACGGACGGCAATGCATTGTTCGGCTATGCCGCAGACATTCTAGTAACAAGCAATGACAATATATATGCTTTGGCAAACAAGAACAAAAAGGTTGCATTTTATCCATACGGAGGAGAGATCTACAAAGCAGGCAAAGCATATCTGAATGTGAATAGATTGATGTCCGGAACCGAGGTGCGTAGCTTTGCTCTCTTCGATGAGGTAACCGAGACGGGAGTAGAAAATGTACTGGAGGTGATGCAACAGGAAGGAACAACGAAAATCTACGACCTGAATGGCCGCGTGGTGCAGAAACCGGGTAGGGGTATTTATATTGTGAATGGCAAGAAGGTGTTGAGGTAATATAATATGTAAGGAAACATATATGAAGAAGGAATATATAAGTCCTAAAGCAATACCATTTGCTACGGAGTTACATGGTATAATCGCTAATAGTTCAGGACCAGGTTTTGTTACAGAAAAAGGTGGAGATGATTATATCGTGAATGAGGAAGAAGTACTTAGTCGTGAACATGGTAAGGGTATGAGTAACATTTGGGACAATGAATGGTAGACATGTGTATATAACTTTATATCTGAAACCAGAAGCGTGACACGAGAAACCCGAAACTTGCCCTCCTGCCTCCCTAATCTTAACATGAAAAGGAATCTTGGTTTGCATTTCGGTTACTATACTAATTTATTAGGAAATTTCGGGAAAAAGCCATGATTTTACCGTTTTGTCGCCCCCATGAATCTAAAAACGGCATACATTTGCATGCAGAAAATTTCCCCATAATTTATGTTTCTGGGTAACAGACGGGCACGGGGACATTTTGCCCATGACAATAATATATAACGTATAGAATACATACCACACATTATTTAACTAAATCGTATATCATGATTAAAAGATGCATGACATTGATAGCCGCAATGGCTATCGGTATTTACGCTGCCAATGCTCAGACTGCAGCCACTGCAATAGAGAGCAAGAAGCAGACGTTGTTCTCTTCAGTGAACCACGAGTCAACACCATACCGCATACCTGCGGTGACAACACTGAACAATGGCACAGTACTGGCCATTGCCGACCAGCGCCCTTGCGGTGCAGACGTGGGTAACGGCGAGGTGGACATCTATGCCAAGGTGGGTACCATCAATGCCAATGGCACATATAGCTGGAACCCAGCGACCAACGATCCCTCTGCCAATGGCGGTCTGAAGATTGCCGATGGAACCAGCAGCAATGGTTATGGCGATGCAGCAGTGGTGGTGGACCGCGAGAGCGGCAAGGTGCTGGTGATATGTGTTGCCGGCAAGGTGGTGTTCAGCAACGGTTCTTCGTCAAAGCACAATAAGATGGCCCGCATAGTGGGCAGTGCCGACGGCCTGACATGGGAGAATCCACAGGACGTGACCAGCCAGTTCTTTGCCAACGAACTGTCCAGCGCCTACACCATGTTTATGGCTTCGGGCCGTATGATTCAGTCAGAGAAGGTGAAGGTGGGCAACTACTACCGCATCTATGGTGCACTGCTGGTTAGAGAGAAGAGCGGATGGTTCAGCAAGGCCAACAACAACTATGTGGTGTACTCCGACGACCTGGGTGCCACATGGAAGGTGCTTGGTGGTGCCAAGGCTGTTTCCAGTGGTGATGAGGCTAAAGTTGAGGAGTTGCCCAATGGCGACATCGTGCTTAGCAGCCGTACAAGTGGTGGTCGTTACTACAACGTTTTCAATTTCTCTAACCTGAACAATGCCACAGGTTCGTGGGGCAGCGCAACAAAATGTTCGTTTGCCGGTAGCAACAGTACCAACGGTGAACTGTTGTTCTACAAGGGACTGGTCGATGCAAATGGTACGGAGTATAATGTGATGTTGCAGTCTCTGCCTACCGGCAGCAGCCGTAGCAATGTGGCAGTGTACTACAAGGCCTTTGCTACCGACAAGAGCTCATGGTCAGTGAGCGACTTTACCAGCGGCTGGACCAAGGGTATAGAGGTGGACAACGGTGCTTCCGGCTACTCTACCATGACTATCCTGCCCAATGGCGAGGTGGGCTTCCTGTATGAGGACGACTACAATACTAGCAAGGCAGATGGTGACTATTCCAACATCGTGTACGTTCCTCTTACAGTAGAGGAGATTACCGGTGGCAAGTTCAGCGCTCCAGCAAGCAATGACACAGAGGAACCCGCTGTACCAGTTGAGACTCCCGCATTCAGCATTAAGGGTGGTGAGGTAGAGGAAGGTACACAGGTTATCATTTCTTGTGCTACAGAAGGTGCTACAGTGTACTACACTACCGATGGCTCTGCTCCCAGCACCTCTTCTGCAAAGTACACAGGTGCCATCACTGTCAGCAAGGCTATGACCATCAAGGCTATGGCAGCAAAGGATGGTAACTACACCAACAGTGAGGTGGCCAGTGCTACATTTACCATCAAGGCCAAGGAGGTGGTGGCAACACCCGCATTCAGCATTAGCGGTGGTGAGGTAGAGGAAGGTACGCAGGTAACCATCTCTTGCGCTACAAGTGGTGCCACTGTATACTACACCACCGATGGCTCTGCTCCCAGCACCTCTTCTGCAAAGTACACTGGTGCCATCACTGTCAGCAAGGCTATGACCATCAAGGCTATTGCCGTGAAGGATGGATACTATACCAACAGTGAGGTGGCCAGTGCTACATTTACCATCAAGGGTAAGGAGGTGGTGGCAACACCCGCAATCTCTCCCAATGGTGGTGAGTACGAGTCTTCTGCTACTGTGACACTGACATGCGCTACCGAGGGTGCTACTATCTACTA
>JAEIGA010018861.1_pt1 | contig 10513 bp, 12 predicted proteins | sample 9270691 | NCBI WGS metagenome assembly JAEIGA01 (sample SAMN17057246, study PRJNA624740) | gut metagenome | biome: biome; isolation source: fecal sample | host: Bos grunniens | place: China: Xizang | collected 2019
GGTAGTGCTTTTGCTGTGACGGCCAACACGAATGAGTCAATCATTCAAAATGCTTTCAATCCGACCATTGAGGACGAATTTAATAGTTACGATACGCCTTCAACAAGTAGCCCGGTCGAAATTACGATTTATAACCCGACGGCTTTGAAGCTCAAGAGCATCACGTTTGAGCTTTCTCAGTTTAGCTCTCGCATTTTCACGAATGCGCTGGTTTATGGCTCTAATACAAATGGCAATTGGACACAAATTGCAATCCTCAAAAATAACATTCGAACGGCATCGACCTTTGTTGATGGCGCGGTGAATGCAACGGTTGCATACAAGTACATCAAGATTAGCTTCACGAGCAATGACGGCAACGACATGATTTCGTTCGCGTCAATCACGCTCAATGCAACAACGATGGTCACGCACAACAAGGGTCGATTGACTTTCCGCGCGCCGATTGTTGCAACGACAGCTCAAAGCGAAAAGTTCACGATTGATGCGGTTTCCGGTTTGGATTTAAGCCAAACGACGGCCAAAACGGTTTACGTCTATCTCAATCGCGCGGGCGTTCCCATCATTAGCAACGGTTTCCACGAAGGCGAAACGGCTCCGTCGAGCTATCAAACGGGCGATGTGTGGTTGCGCACACTTGAGCCCTTGAATTCTTACTATTGGAGCGGTTCTGAATGGGTTCAAACGCATCTTGCGCCTGTCGGTGAAGTTTATTTGGATGGCACAGGCAAGATCACGGGCGTTTCTACTTATCCGTACAACCAAAATGGCTACACGGTCAACATCAACACGCAAGCAACGCCTTCGACCTTTGGCTTGATGCGAGTCGCTGCCGTTGAAGATGAAGTCGATTGCTCTTGTAATGACGCAAGCGTGACGCCGGCCAACTTTATGAGCATGGGTGACTATCGCATTGCGTCCAAGGTTTACAAAGTGGGCGAACGCGTTCGTTGCCTGTATCACGCCGACTTGTATCTCCAATGCACGAAGGCGGGCACGACGAGCGCTGACGCATTAGACACGCATGAAGTCACGCTTGGTCAATTGTTGACCGATGGCGGCGTCACTTGGTTGGTGGTCGATGGCTTGCGTTTCACGAATGTTGGCGAAGGTCGTGATCGAAGTTCTAAAAAACCGACTTACGGATTGATTTAAGGGGGCTCGATAAATGAGTTTGAAAGAACAAGACATTGTGATGACGACGGTGGATGCTGACGGCAACACGGTCATTCAATTGCCGATTACTCGCATTGAAAACGTCGAAGGCGCTCCGCGAACGATCAATCAAAAGGCACCGGATGCAAGTGGCAACATTGACATCCCGAGCCGACACGTTGGCGACGAATGGCATAGTTTGACGGGCAAGACTCCGGCCGGTGGTGTGCCGTATTGCGGCCAAATCGTAACGCGTGCAACTTATGCCGATTTGTGGGCTTATGTTCAAGCACAAGGCTTGGTTAAGACCGAGGCCGAATGGGATGCAGCTGCAAAGTCCAAGGGCGGCAACGTGCCTTTCTATAGCTCGGGCGATGACTCGACGACCTTCCGCATGCCGAAGATGGAAGGTTACATCAAGGGCGCGTCAGTTCCGGAGCAAGCCGGCACGCATATCGCTGAAGGCTTGCCGAATATCACGGGCTCTTTCTTTAGCGAGGCTAAGGGCTATTATTCCGAATCGTATTCGGGCGCATTTTATCAAAGCGATGAAAGCAAGAATTACAGCGGCATTGGCGATAGTGACAGCGACGACAAGCGAACGATTTTTGATGCGTCTCGCTCTAGCCCGATTTACGGCAATTCTTCGCACGTCACGCCTGAGACGGTTCACGTTCTCTTTGGCGTCTATGCCTTTGGCGAGATTACGAACACGGGAGCTTTGGACGCTGAAACGCTTGCCAGCTCGATTACAAGCCTTGAGTTAGAAGTCGATAAGCAAGTAAAGGCCATGACAAGCTTTGTCAAGGGAGCTTTTCCGGAAGTCTCTGGCGCTCAAATTGACGTCATCGCAACACCTGACAATGGCGTGGCTTATGAGTACACGATGACGACTGACGGCATGGTTGATCTTTCTTGTCAAGCGGGTTGTGGTCGTCAACAGTATTCATACTCTCCGCCCGATGACGAGACTACTTATTGGTATGAATACAAGGGTGCGTCTGAGCTGACGGTGACGGCTAACGGTTATGCGTTACACCCGTTCACGTCTGTTAGCGGGAACGATCAAGTATTTACAGGACACTTTTTCTTACGAAAGGGTCAAAAGATTGCGGTGACGTGCAAACGAACAACCAATGCGAACGCTAATGTTCCTCACAAGTTTTCAGCAAAGATCATTCCGCATATTTTGAATGTTGGCTGATCGCGACTGATTCTTTTCAATATGGGCCGTCTAAATGATGGCCCAATCTTTTAGGGGTGATTCCTGTGGCTCAGAAATGCAATATCAGGCTTGACCAAGGCTCTTATTCGGCCTTCGTCTTCGTCGTGCGTGATGAGGGCGGCTTGGTCGATTTAACGGGCTTCACGGCCGTCATGCAAATCAGAAAGACGCCTTACGATCCCGACACGATTGACACGTTATCGACTGAAAACGGTCGTTTGGAAATCAACACGGAATTGTCTTCGATGACTTTGAAATTCCCGTGCGTGATAACCGAAAAATATCCGGCCATTCCGTTGGTTTTCGACATTGAAATCGAATCGGAAGACGGTGAAATCACTCGCATTCTTGAAGGCGCATTGACTGTCGATCGAGAAATCACGCGTATTCGATGCGAACGATAGGAGGTTTAGACAATGAATGATAAGTTGTCACAAATTGCCGACGGCACTATTTTCATTCGAGGCATCCAAGGGCCTAAAGGTGAGAAGGGCGATCCGGTTTCTTTCGATGAATTGACCGAAGAACAAAAAGCGGCATTGACGGGCCCCAAGGGCGAGCCGTTCAAGTTTGAAGACTTCACGAAAGAACAACTTGAAGCGCTTCGCGGGCCTCAAGGCGAGCGTGGTTTGCCGGGTGAAAAAGGTGATACGGGGCCTCAAGGCAAGGCTTTTACTTACGACGATTTCACGGTTCGTCAATTGAATGAATTGAAGGTCAAGGGTGATCCCTTTACTTACGAAGACTTCACGAAAGAGCAATTGGCCGAGCTAAAAGGTGAAAAGGGTGATGCTTTCACCTTTGCGGACCTTACGGCTGAGCAAATTGAGTCTTTGCGTGGCCCTCGTGGTTTGCAAGGGGTTCAAGGCGAGCGCGGTTTGCAAGGTGAAAAAGGCGACGCGTTCAAATACGCCGATTTTACGCCTGAGCAATTGAAGGCTTTGCGTGGTGAAACGGGCAAGAATGGCGCAACTTTCACGCCCAAGATGTCGAGCGATGGCGTTCTTTCTTGGACCAATGATGCCGGTTTGGAAAATCCCGCATCCGTTGGTTTGAAGGGCCCCAAGGGTGACACCGGTCCGCAAGGTTTGCAAGGCAAGCCGTTTACTTATGCCGATTTTACTCAGTCGCAACTCGAAGCGCTCAAAGTTAAAGGGGATAAGGGCGACAAAGGTGACACGGGGAGCACAGGGCCCCAAGGGCCTCGCGGTTTAACGGGCCAAACGGGCCAAGCGGGGAGCACGGGCCCTCAAGGTCCTCAAGGTGAGAAGGGCGAGCCGTTCAAATACAGCGATTTCACGGTTGCTCAGCTTGAAGCTCTCAAGGTCAAAGGCGATCGTGGCGCTCCTGGCACGACGTTCACGCCTTCGATGGATTCTGACGGCAATCTCTCTTGGTCCAATAATGGTGGCTTGACGAATCCGAAGACGATCAATTTGCGCGGTCCTCAAGGGATTCAAGGGGTCCAAGGTCCTCGCGGTTTGCAAGGTGTTCAAGGTGAGCCGTTCAAATATGAAGACTTCACCGAAGAACAACTCAAAGCTCTCAAGGGCGATAAAGGTGACGACTTTGTTTACGAAGACTTCACGGCTGACCAATTGGAAGCTCTCAGAGGTCCTCAAGGCATCCAAGGTTTGCAAGGGATTCAAGGCGAGCGCGGTGAGGCGTTTACTTACGAGGATTTCACAAGTGAACAATTGGAAGCGTTGCGTGGTCCTCAAGGTGAGCGTGGGTTGCCGGGCGAGAAGGGCGAGGCATTTAAGTATTCCGATTTCACGAGTGAGCAACTTGAAGCTTTGCGCGGTCCTCAAGGTGAAAAAGGCGTTGTGTTTACGCCGAAAATTCTTAGTGCGACCGATGGGCTGATTGGTTGGACAAATAACGGAGGATTGGAAAATCCAGCGCCTATTGCCCTCCGTGGCCCTGAAGGGTTACGTGGGCCTCAAGGTCGCGGCGTGGTTGCCGTGACGCTGCTATCGCCATTGACCAAGACGGTATCTGAGTGGGATAAGGCATTTCCAGTCGGTTCTGAAAAATCGTCTTGGGTGTCAGTAAAAGACAATCTTTTGTATGAAAACGTTGATTTCTTTTGTTTTAGCGGCACGATCTCGGATCGCAATAATGAGCAAGTCATTGTTTTTGGCAAGAAGATTGAAGAATATATTCGCTCCGGTTTTTGTCAAATCGAGTTTTGGCCAATCGCTAAGATTTTTTCGGGAGCAAGTGGCGAGAAAGGCGAACAAGGCAAGGCTTTTGAATACAGTGACTTCACGATTGAACAACTCGAAGCCTTGCGTGGCCCTCAAGGTATCCAAGGCATTCGAGGCGAACGTGGTGAAGTCGGGGCAAGTCTCAAGGCGCTTGGCTCTTATTCGACGCTTGATGATTTGAAGGCAGAGCACCCGACGGGCGAAGCTGGCGACATGTATGTCGTGAGCGGTTGCCTTTATTTCTGGCCCGAAGGTGGCTCCGATTGGGTCGAAGGTGCTGAGCTTCAAATTGTTGACGTTGATCTCGTGTCTAACGAGTTCATTCAAGGGCTCTTTGCTCAGTAAAGTGAAAGGAGGTGACACGATGGCGGTTTCTTATCCATTGAAAATCGACCAAGGCTCGGCCGCCTCTTTCTGCTTCTGCTTTGAAGGCGATGATGGAGCGATTGATTTGACAGGCTACACGGCCGCGATGCAAATCCGTCGCTCCGAATTCTCGACCGAGGCAATTGACACGCTCACGACCGACAACGGCCGTCTTGTGATGGATTGCAATGGCGGGAGAATCACGGCCGATTTCCCTTGCTTTATTTCTGAAAAATATCCGACAGGGCTCTTTCTTTACGACATTGAAGTCGAGAGTCCTAGCGGTTCAATTTATCGTCTTCTCGACGGAAAAATTCAAATCAAGGCGGGAGTGACAAATGTTAGATGCTCGCGTTAATTCAATCAAAGCAAAGCAAGCTCGTCGTCAAGTGATGGAGGTTGCTTTGCCTTCCAAGGTTCGAGTCGTCAAGGTTCAAGTTCCGGGCATTCAAGGCCCTGAAGGGAAGCCGGGCAAAGACGGCAAAGATGGCAAAGACGGGAATGCGATGGTTGACAGCATTTCCAATGAACAAATCAAAAATCTTTTTTAAGAGGTGACTGACATGGCGGGTCCTTTTTTAAGCGTTGATGGTTTGAGTCTGTATGACTCTTTGATTAAGTCCAAGGCGATGGGCAATGCCACGATCGCCGGTCGCACCGTTACTTTTTTCAATGTAAACGGCGCGGAGCTTTGCACAGTTGAAATTCCGCAAAGCATTTACAACCTTGCGACGAGCACGGAGCAAGGTTTGATGAGCGCGGCTCAGTTCAACAAATTGGAAGGCATCTCCGAAGGTGCGACGAAAGTCGAAGCTTCCGGCACCAATGGCAAGGTCAAAGTCAATGGCTCTGATGTGACGGTCTATAACCATCCGTCTCATTCTGCTTTGGCTTCCGGTTTCTACAAGGTCACGGTCGATTCTTCGGGTCACGTGACGGCTGGCTCCAAAGTTACGAAGAGCGACATCACGGCCCTTGGCATTCCTTCCGAAAACACGACTTATAGCGTCGCTTCGGCAAGCGCTGACGGCCTTATGAGCAAGTCTGATTTCTCGAAGTTGGCTGGCGTTTCTGGTGGTGCGAATAAGGTCGAACAATCGGCCACGAATGGCAATATCAAGATTGACGGCTCGGATACGATCGTCTATAAGCACGACGCTCACACGGCTTATTCGAGCAACCTTTACAAAGTCACGGTCAACGCTCAAGGGCATGTGACGGCCGCAACGGCTGTGGCCAAGTCTGACATTGTAGCGCTCGGCATTCCGTCGGAAAACACGACTTACGACGTCGCAAGCGCAAGCGCTAACGGCTTGATGAGTTCGACTGACTTTTCGAAGCTCAAGGGAGTCGCAACGGGTGCTCAAGTAAACGTCTTGGAAAAAGTGAGCGTCAACGGCACGGCTCTCGCTGTTAGCTCAAAGGGCGTCAATATTGACTTGAGCAACTATGCTTTGAAGAGCGATGTTGCAAACGCTGTCGAGTATCAAGGCTCGGTGGCTTCGTTTGACAAGCTTCCGGCGAACGCCAGCAAGGGCGATATGTACAACGTCGAGGCGGCATGGACGAGTGGCGGTAAGTCTTACGATGCCGGCACGAATGTCGTCTATAACGGCACGGAATGGGACGCAATGGCCACGATGTTTGACGTCTCAGCAATCCCCAATTCTGAAATCGAAGCGCTTTTTGCTTAAAAAGAGAGGTGATTTGCTATGAGTAAGACTCTTTTAGATTCTGAAGGTCTGAAGCTATACGATCGCCTCATCAAAAACTACATCGCTAATAATGCGGGCGGTGGTTCGGGTGACGCAATACCTAAGAATGGTGATCGCGGCGTTTTGGCTGGCTTTAATACGCTAAATCTTTTGGTTGATCCGTCTGACACTGTAGTTGTCAATGGTTCTATAAATGACGATAGCCTTGTCATGGTTCAAGGCGCCTCTGTCAACATCAGTTTTGCAAAAGGCGGCGAAGAGACTTGGTGTAAACAGATTGCTGTTTTCAATGTAGGCGGGGTGGTCACGTTTAACGTTCCTGGTGACGGTACGGTTTTATTTGACAATGCCACAGACAGTTACACGCCCGGTATGTTCGACTTGTTCGTTTATGTCTGGTATGGGGCGGCCGACATTGGGATCATTTATACCAAAGGTGTCGTGTAAAGGGTGATGCAAATGATTAAAAAGTTCATTTATAACGGTGTTGAATACGCATCTGAGCGAGATGTTCGCAAAGCTATTTTTGAACAAGAACATAAAATCTTCAGTAAAACGCCCGGCGAGAATGTCGAGGAGTTTTGGTCGAAGTTTGCCGTCAACTACATTGAAGAACAAGAACCGATTGAGAAGCTTCGAGAGTGGAAGCACAATGCCATCAAGAATGCTTTTTTGATTTGGCGAGGCGATCAAGCAACGCTCATTTCTTCGCTTGGCTTTAAGGCTGACTCCAATGAGCGAGCAATGTCTGACGTAAGTGGCCTCTTGGTTGCCTACGAAGACAATCAAGGCGCTTTGATTACTTTTCGAGATGCTGACAATCAATTCCATTCTTTGACCTATGAGCAAGCAAAAACTTTGCAAAAAGAAATCATTGCAAATGGTAATTACGCCTACGCTCAAAAGTGGGCTTTCGATGCTCAAGTTGGCAACGCAACGACCGAAGAAGAATTGGATGCAATTGAAGTGAAGTTTGAAGGCTCAAATTTCTTGAAGGAGTGATTGGGCCATGTTCAACAAAATCCTTTTAGCTTGTGCCGGATCGGGATCAAGTCAACTTGTCGCTCGGGTTTCTATTGTCGTGGGTGAACGGTCGTCAAATGGCTTGATTGAGCGTGGTTACTATGCATCGGGATATGGTGTAACAAAGCCATTAGGAAGTTGTACCATTCTTGAGCAAACCGAAGAATTGGGGTTGATTGGTATCTTTGCGGTGACAGATTCCGGTACGACAACCTCAGGCATCGAGATTGAGAACCCTGTCAGCATGAGCTTTACGCTAGAAAACGAGACAAACGGCGTGCTTGCGAAATGTTCGTTTAGCGGGCAAAACAACGGCTATCAATTTTTGTCGAATGTTGATCTTTTCGAAGGTATCAAGGTCGGTCAAACTTGTGTCATTTCAATTTACAAGTGAGGCGTTTTAATGTGGCAATACATCAAGAACGTCTTGATCGCTTTGGATCAAGTTGCAAATGCAATTTTTCGTGGGATGCCTGATGAAACTCTGAGCGCGCGAGCGTATCGTCTCGAAAAAGAGCGAGGTCGAAAATGGCCTCGCTTTTTGATTGATGCGATTCTCTTTTTTGACAAAGACCATTGCTATCAATCCTATCTGAGCGAGATTGAGCGCAAGCAATTGCCGCCTTCGATGCGCTAAGCGTACATATCATTGACCGATTTGACCGTCTATTTCAAATTAGAGATAGACGGTTTTTCTTTTTTCCAAGGGGGTGATCTTTCATGCCTGATTTCTTAAGGGACCTTACGCACACTGAATCGCTCTTGATCGGTGGTGGATTCGCGGGCCTTGGGGGGTCGCTTTCGTATCTTTTGAAAATGTACGAAGGCAAGCCGTTCAAGGTTGGCGAGTTTATCTTGCACATTGCTATCAGTGCCTTTTTTGGCTTGATTGCCTTTGAGATGTGCTCTTATTTTGGTTTAAAGCCTGAGTATTGTGGCGCGGCATCCGGCATGGCCGGTTGGTTTGGCACGCGAGTCGCACGCATTGTCGAAATCGTTGTGCGCAAAAAGCTCGGTATCACCAAAGACGACATGAATCAATGAAAGCGAGTGATTTTTGATGAGTTTGAAAGTTTGTATCGACGCCGGTCATGGCGGTGCCGATCCGGGCGCTGTTAATAACTCCAAGCATGAAGCCGTGGCGACATTGGCCATTGCTAAGAAGGTTGGTGCCTTGTTGAAGGCCAAAGGGTGCCTTGTTAAATTCACGCGCACGAAAGACAAGAGCTTGACGCTTCAAGAACGTTGCAACATCTCAAATGAATTCGGTGCCGATGTTTTCGTCTCGATTCATTTGAATGCGGCGACCAACAAAGATGCGACCGGCATCGAAACATGGCGTCATCGAAACGTGGGAGCTAAGACCAAGAAATTGGCCGACACGGTTCAAACTGAGCTCATTCGTGTTCTTGGTTGGAAGAATCGCGGCGTCAAAGAAACAACTTCGCTTTTCGTTTTACAAAAGACGAAAGCAAGTGCTGTTTTGGTCGAGTGTGGCTTCATTAGCAACAATGAAGAGTCTCGCTTGCTTTTCATCGAGCGCTATCAAGACAAGTTGGCTCAAGCCATTGCTGATGGCGTTTTAAAGGCTTTTGCATGACCAAAGACCTAGTCTTTTTTTAAGGCTAGGTCTTTTTATTCATTTTTGACTTTTTGAGCCAACGTGACGCTTGTGTGACGGTTGGCGTTTTTGAAAAGGCAAGAAAGCCTTATCCCTTGGGGCTCTAAGGCTCATCGTGTACGAATATTTATAATATTCAACGTGACGCCTGAGCGAACCCTTGAAAACACTCGTAAGTCGTTGAAATTAAAGGTTTATTTTTGCTTTTGTCCGTGTTACATTAAGTGAAGAAAATATCTAATTTTCTCAAAGACTGTGACGCTTTTTGTGACGGTTGAAAACACCAAAAAAGGGGTTGATTGTGCTGAGTTTAGAAGTAAAGTCGAAGAAATATCCCGGCGTTTACTATCGGGAGCTCGACAACAAGGACAGAAGCTATTTCTTGCGAATCCGCATCGACGGCAAAGTGAAGCGCATCCCGATCGGCAAGAAGTCCGAAGGGATAACTGAAGCATTTTGCAATCAAGAGAAAAATCGAATCATCAATGCTGCTCGATTCGGTGAGGATGTGGCAAGCCAATTACAAAAGGTTGGCAAGGCCGAGCCAACATTCAAAGATCTTTTTGACTTTTACCTTAGCAAACGCGAGCTGAAAGCATCGACAATTGAGAAGTTACAAGTCTTGAAGACTTTGCCCTTTGCGAATGACCGCAAAATCACACGGGCTCAAATCCAAGCCTTCATTGATGATCTGAAAAAGACTCATCGACCAGAATCTGTCAATCTTCGATTCCGTCAAATCAGAGCAATCTTTCGATATGCCGTTTCGCGTGAGAAGTACAAGCATCCGGACCCAACGCTTGGCATTGATTTGCCCAAAGCAACGGGACCACGAAAGCGACATCTCTCGCAAGACGAGATTGAGAGCTTGCTAGAAAGATTGAAAGGTGAACCGAGGCTCTATTTGTTTGCAAAGATGTCTCTTTGCACCGGAGCACGCATCTCAACGCTTTTGAGCGTCCATGCTGACAATATTGAGGCCGATGGCACGGTTGCTTTATACAACCACAAGGGGAGCCGGTGGTACACGGGTTTCTTTGATGAAGAGACGATGGCGCTCTTGAAAGGTCGCAAGGGATATGTTTTGGCGTTACCTGGAAAGAATGACAAGCCAGCATCTCGACGTTCTATTCAATATGGCGTCCAAAAGGCCTTAGATGAGCTTTTTAATACGCCCAATACTCCAATCGAGGAAAGA
>JAEIGA010018862.1_pt1 | contig 10513 bp, 4 predicted proteins | sample 9270691 | NCBI WGS metagenome assembly JAEIGA01 (sample SAMN17057246, study PRJNA624740) | gut metagenome | biome: biome; isolation source: fecal sample | host: Bos grunniens | place: China: Xizang | collected 2019
CCTCATCAAAGACCAAGGTGTTGAACATATTCCAACACATGTTCGATGCATAGAGGAAATTGGTGCGCGCACCATCTACGCTTGATGGAGTGTACTTCGAATTGATAGTTGCACAATCCACATACTTCTTGGATAGAACCTCGTTCAAATCAAAGTACGAATCCTCAACTTCGAGGTTCTCGCTAACTCCTGCATATTCAAGGAATTTGCTCCAATCGTAAGTAGCAATAGTTTCGCCTTCTGCATCTACTTCATCATAATTATTATAAAGATAGTAGTCCTTACGAGCAAATGTTTTAGAATACTTGTTGATATCAATGCTCGATGGAGCATTCATATTTACACACCACAACCATTTTGTCTCGGACATATAGTTCTTGCTATTTGCCGTATTAGAGAGCATCAAAGATAGCTCTGCTGTACGAGTAGCATGATTGTCCGGATTATAGACTAATGGATTCTTGGCATCAATCTGAGCCTTCCAATCCGCAGGAATCTCGTTCTTCGAATCATCGAACTCTGTAACAATAAGATTTATGCCATTTACCGAGATATGCAATACTGGATTTTGATAAGCTCTAATATCCAACGCTTTATCCTCATACGAGAGTCCCTTCTTCACAAGGGTTGCAACAACAAGTGGATTTCCACCCTTTGTTGATGTTAGATACGAGTACATCGACTCCTCGCCTGCATATTGAGCATCGAGCCAACCTGCAAAATTGGTCTCTTCAACCGTAGCTGGAGCGACGATTGCAACTACATCGGCCTTCTTATCGCTTACATACTCGCCAAAGCTTGTCAAGCCGTTAGAAGTAACCCCTCTGAGATTGCAATAAAGAACACTCATCTCCATCTTGGTATTTATATCACTGCTCTCCGAGTCAATATCATGATCTCGGCTCACAAGTTTCTCCTTGGTACAACCGACAGCAAGGAGCAACGCCATAGATAATATGTAAAGTATCTTTTTCATTATTAAACATTTTCAGGTTCTGGACTAGGTTCAGGAGCTGGCTCTGGCTCCGGAGTTGGCTCTGGAGTTGGCTCTGGCTCCGGTGTAGGCTCCGGCTCTGGCTCCGGTGCTGGCTCTACATACGCTTTTTGGGTAAGAGTACAATCCTTAATCATTGTCTCTTCTTTCCAATCATCTGTGAAAAGAGCCTTGATTTTCGCCTCACGAGCTTCTCCTCTATTTGCAGAGAACTTCACCAACAGATGAGTGCCATTGCTAAGATATTCAATGCTCTTAACCCAATCGCCATCTGCAACGAACTGCAAATTTGGACGACACGCATCAGTCAAGTTCGAATTGAACTCAATCTCACACTCTGTTTCAGAAGCATCAACCTCCACATTTGCCAACTCCATAAATGGAGTCAAACCGCGCTGTTTAACTACGATTGTGTCAACCACGAAACCATCGTATGTCTCGACAACCACATATCCTACGCGAGCAAAATTACGAACATAGAGTGAAGACTCGTTTGAGTCGTAATTAACTACCAAGTTGTAAGCATTCTGCTTCCATTCCAAGTCATTAACATGCAACCAGTCGCTAACAGGACGGGCTCTCCACACCAATCGCGATTCGCCTTTTACCGTAACAGGCATATAGAACGAACCAGCCTCCTTTGGTACCTTGTGAACAGCGATAACTTCGCCTTGCACATCAATAACCTCTTTCACACAACCGCATATTGCAAATGCAATAACAGCTATTATTCCGAGTAAATATGTCTTCTTCATAATCTATTCTTTTTTTATTTACCAAACACACTATTTACTCTACCGGATTGAACTCTCCTGGTTTACCCTCGAAGTCGCCAATACCATTATCGTAGTCAACCTTCTTGGCGACACAAGTTTGTGGAGTCAATGCGCAACGCTCTACTACGAATGGGTTCTCCTCTTTTTGCTCATTCTCGCCCTTTACCGGAAGCGTGATAGAGAGGTTTTCGCCATCTTTGTTCTCACCCTTAACAATTACGATAAAGTTCTGATAAGTACCAGGTGCCAAAGCTACCCACAAGGTCAATGGATTCTCGACCGTTGCATTCAAGCCCTTCTCCGGCATTTTCACTACGACACTCTCTGAACGACTACTCTCATTGTCGAGTTTGTCATTCGAGATTGAATAATCTCCCGAAACGAACGAATCGTAAGTTCCGTCAGTCTCGATATTGCCAACCATTACCTGCACCGAATCAATGTTGTAGAGTTCATACTGAACCTCAACCTTCAAAAGTCCTGCATAGTAATCGAACTCTACATGAGTTCCTGTTGTAGTTGCAAGGAAATTAGAGTTGTACATCAAATGATCGAAAGGATCTGCATAGTAGGTCTGCTCCGGAAGCATAGACAATCTACCAGCTTTTGCTCTTTCACCATTCTCATTAGAGTAAGGCATATAGATAGACATCTCTCCATCTACTACATCTCCATAGAAGTAGGCCTCACTGTCGCCTGTTGTTGACTTTACAGGTAGGTAGCGCACATTCTCGCCATTCGACAAAACGATACCAAGCTCACGCTCTCCCCACTGATAGTTACCAACGCCTTCAAGACCTTCTACTACGAGAGGCTTTACCGAGGCTGAAACCATAGTGATTACACCATTCTGTACATCTGACGGCTGCTTATCCTCAATACGCTCGGTACAAGACGCTAACGCAAGCGAGAATATTGCCACAATGTAAAGTACTGATTTCATCTTAAACATTTGCTATATTTTTTATTAGTTATTATCGTCTTAATATCTCACTTAATTATTCTGTGAAGACACAACCATCATACTCTTTTCCACTTACCAAAGAGCTATAATCGCCACTCCAAGACTCACTGAAAATGTAATTGTAGTAGTTCTTAGAGGTCAACTTGACAGGTGTTACTCCCGAACGAAGTATCGAACCTCCAATCTCACAATTAGTCACACTCAATGGCCATATCTTATCGATCATATCCAAGCCCTCCTGTGATGCATGATCGGTTTGTGCCAACACTTGGAACATTCGAGGATTTCCTATAATTGCGCCAACATTAGGAGTCGAACCCTCCAACGAGTAGATTGCTCCTGTATTCTTACAATTTGCGATACCTCCCAAATGTCTTGTATCGTTATACATAAGGTCAGAAACGCCCTTGAACGAACGATAGAGACCTACGATACCGCCAGCAAAGCCGTTCAAAGCTCCAACTGCGCCCTCATTCACTGCATACTCAACACGAGCGCGCTGAGTTCCGAAGTAGTAATCAAGCCAGCCTTCACTACCTGACTTCGAACCCAACTGCATTGTATTAGCAGGGTTGATGAGATTTGTCAAATCGGTGAAATCGCCAAGCTCTAACAATACTCCGGCAATACCACCAGCATAAACGACCTTACCTCCGGTATAATGCTGATTTACACGAATCTCATCGCCACTACGATCTACCACGATATCTCCGGTATTCTTTGTAGGTGCGCTCTCCGAACCTGTAATTTTAACAAACCAAGTACCCAAACCTACGATACCTCCTGCAACGCCCGACAAAGAGTGAATTCTACCAGAGTTTGTACACGAAGTAACTGTGAGCTGGAAGCCATCAGGCAACTTCTTCATACCAGGGCAATTCGCATTAGCCAATGTATTGTACGAAGCTGGATTGGACCAACCAGAGCCTCCTGCATATAATCCAACAACACCTCCTACTGCACTATAATATGCATATATATTAGAGCTTCGGCGACCATTGCTTCGCTCAAACTGAACATCTCCAGTATTGTGAGAGTCCGAAATCTTGAGATCAACTGCCGCATAATACTGATAACGGTTACCACGCTGATTACCAGCAACACCTACGATACCGCCACCATACGAGTAGTTGAAGCCCTTCATATCATTAACTACATCAGAGTAGTAGCTGATATCGCCATTATTCGAACAGCCATCAATCTCAATCGACATATCAGTGAAGTGGCAGGTATTCGATGCCCATGAACCACTCACATAATAAGCAGCCTGAGCGTGAAGTGCCAACGCAATCATACCACCTGCAGTCTGGAAGAATGAAGCTCCCGACTCCTTCAATGACAAATCACCATTATTGATACAATTGCTGAGTTTAACAGTTTCATTATACATCTGTCCAGGACGAGTCTTGCTACGATATCTGAAATCGAAACACATACCTACAATACCTCCCATATTCAAGAAGAATGAGTTATGTCGCAATGTACCTGCTACATTAGTACCCTCTCCAGCGCCATTGATAGAGATGTCACCATTATTTACAACTCCGTCCAACTCTGTATGGCTTGTAAGAATATCAGCAACGCCTCCTGCAAGGTTGAAAATCTTAGCTCTCTTTGCGTTTGCGAGTGTAATAGGTGCATTATTCGAACAGTTCTCAACTCGGTGAGTCATATATGTTCGATAGCTACTAGGAGCTCTTGTTCCCGAATATACATCCGAATGATCGTGCAAACGACCTACAATACCAGCAACATTCATTCGATAGTACGAACGACGATCGGTTCTATCACCATCGTCGATATCATTCGAGTCGAATGTTCCTGTTGCATCATTTCCCAAATCGACAGAAGATGTATTTGTTGTACAATATGGGTAATCTCCATCAATTGTAATTGCTGCGTGATTGCTAGATCCTTTTAATAATAAGGTATAAGTTCTAACATTTGATGGAGCAACATAAGCTCGACCTACTACACCACCAATATCAAATCGCGAAGATGCATCTTCACCCCACTGATCACGCTTTAATGGGCTAGCAGTAGTAGTATGCTTGATATATGAATCTGCAGCACCACCATTAGTACAAGATACAACATCGCAATCAGTCTCACCTACAACTCCTCCAATCGCAAGGTCGTAATAGTGAAGTTGTTGTGCCACGAGTGCAGCACTCTTCTCTTCTGCCTGTGTTGCACGCGCTGGAAGACTTCCAGCATGTCCGCTCGAAATGATACTTCCTGTATTTGTACAGTTCAAGAGGTTTGCAGTCTCTGCCTTACCAGCGACACCTCCTACATAAGCACCATTTGTCGCTATACCATCGAATTTGATGGTACCATTATTATTACAATCAACAATAGAGTTACTTGTGGTTGGTTCGTTGTTATCGTACGAAGACTGACAAACAACCTTTCCAAAGACACCACCAAGGTAGATGAACTCTGGATAAGTATTAACAAACGGATCGTGCTTTACCTGAACAGTATTGTTATTCACAAGACCTCCTCCTGGCAAGCTACGCGAAATTTGGGTAAAACCAAAGCAACCACCAGCATATACAGCACCTGCATAACCCTCAACCGAAACGGTTCCGTTATTAACCATACTGATAGATACGCCTGTACCACCTGTAATATAGCCACTTGTACCCGGTTTACTCTTCGAAGCACAACCACTAATACCTCCAACCAGTGCTATCTTTGATACATTTGAACCATTTGCAAACAAGACATTTCCATTGGTTGTGTTAGCAAATTGCACAGTATGGGATTTCTCGTAGTATAGACCAGAGTAGCCTCCCATATAAAGATATGAGGTATCGCCCGAGAACTTCACTGTTCCATCATTAGTAATATTTGGAACATCAATACCTGCAGTATTCCACTCATATGAAGATCCTGAAATACCTCCGAGATATGTCGAACCGTCAGTTGAGAGAGCCGTAGAAGAGGCCGACTCCACCAAACCTGTATTTGAGCAAGATGCATAAATAACTTTTGGCTTTGCGGTCCACGCGTTTCCTGCAACAAAACCTCCAACTCGAACTTCTCCTGCCAAAACATTCTTTCCAGAGTATACTCGATTAGAGTTAGAGCAGTATGCAATTTTACACTCTACGCCGTTAATGAACTGACCTACCACACCAGCAACCCAAACTTCATAAGCCTCTGAGTTATCACAAATAACCTCTCCCTTATTCTCGCAATAGGCAATATTGTATTGCGTTGGATCAGTTGCAGAGTTCTTACAAGAAGAGCTGATACAGCCGAACAAGCCCGAAACATATAGGGCATTGAGTGTGGTACTTCCATTTGATGCTGCATTCTTATCGGTTGACAACAATAGAGAAGCCTCAATCTTTCCATCATTCGAGCACTTGTATGCTTTGTCCGAATCGAACATACCTACACACGCAGCCAAGCTATATGGTGCGCCACCAAGATATCTAAACGAGCAACGCACATTTCCTGCATTCGAGCACTCCTCGATAGAGACAGGATTATTCTCATCTGTCGACTTTCCCAAACGAGTTGCTACGACTCCGCCAATACTACTCACTGATTTAGAGTCAATCTCCATGAAGTCATAATCGTCCGATTGCAATCCTCCATCAAGAATAACATAGTTTCCAGAGATAGAACCAGCAATATTTACGACACCACTCTTCTCGTTAGCACAATTAGAAATCAACTTCGAGTATGCCAATGCCGCAACACCTCCGATATGAATACTTCCGTTTCCGGTTGTAGCCTCTGCACTCTCGCAACGGCAACTACCCTTATACTCAATAGAACCCGAGTTGGTACAATTTAAGATTTCGTCTGTTCCATCTGCAGCAACAGCAACTACACCACCAATATTGCACGAGCCATTTACTACAAACTTATCGTTAAATAAGAGCGCTCCGCTATTGTCGCAGCCTTCAATCGAAGCCGCAACCAACTGACCAAGGACTCCTCCGACATTTGCATTTGTCACGGTCTCGTCAATAACCATCGCGCCTTTATTCTGGCAATTCTTTACTGCAACCGAAGAGATACCTGCAACACCACCCCAATCGAGGTCATACATTGGCTCACTAATCGAAAGGCTTCCCGAGTTCACATTATCAGCAAACTCACCTGCAGCAACATGACCTGCAACACCTCCAACAAATGGAGTTACAAGTGCAGCCTTAGATTGGTCGTCCCAATCAACTGTTCCATTATTCTCGTTCTCCGAAACAACTGGTTGCTTATCATTCTCAGCGCAAACATAGCCTACAATACCTCCAACGCAAGGCTGGAATGCCTCTGCAGCACCCTCCTCAGCCGCGTTTTCAATCTTGATATTAACAAAGCTATGCGACTTCTTTACGCTACCACCATAAACACCTCCGACAACGCCTCCGACATTTATCAACTTAGGGTCATTGGTAACAGCAAGCTTTGTGTTGTTATAGAGGATTTCACCCGAAACAGAGCAGTTGAAGATTGTTCCAACCAAATCACCCTCAACAGACAACGAACGAGCGATAAGGCCAACCTTACCACTATTCTCCTCAACCAAGGCTCCCTCTACTGCAACATTCGAGATTGTAGCAACAGTATTTTCGCCAAACAACGGAGCGGTCAAACCTTTAATTGAGTAGTTACGACCCTCAAACACTGATTTGTATCCGTTAAGCGACTCCCAAGGCTTCTCAGACGCAGTCATATCCACATCAGAAATAAGGAGAGCGCCATCGTACTTTTCGTCAAAAGTACCAGCATTAACCTCGCTTGCAAATGCATGCATCTCAACATCATTGCCGATAAGGAACATCTTGCTATTTACCTCATACTCGATAAGAGGGAACTCGCGAACTGTTCCGCCCTCCAACTTGTACGCTCCATCAGCGTCGAATGTACGAACGCATACACCACCGTTCTCATCTACGAAGTTTACCTCGAAACGACTATACGAGCCCTTTGGTACAACAATGTAGAATACCGAAGGTTCGCCCGAAAGCTCGTGTGCAACGGTTTCACCCTCCTCATCTTTGAAGTTGTAGAACACCGAAGAAATCGCACTCTCGCGAGCTACAATCGAACCCACTTTCTCGTCGTTCTCGTCATTGCTTCCGCAATAAACATCGAATACGCCGGCGATTGGCTCTGCATCCAAGGTCGAAACCGAAACATACTTCAACGCAACAGGATCGCCCTCAGCATTCGCAATCTGAAAACGAAGAACTGTCGACAAGTGCTTCATTGTGATTGGCTCGAAACCAGTAGACCACGCATACATCGGAGCCACATTCGGAGCGAATGTAGATTTCTCCTCCACATGGGTCTGCTCGGTAACAAATCGAACCGGATACATTCCACTACCAACATTCACCGACTCTCCTGTGTAAGGATAGATGATGTGATACGGAATTGAAGCATCAAGAGGCATATCGAATACTGCGACAGACTTATCGCCCGTTCCATGCGGGTCGATAGAGATTTTGGTTGTCTTCTTTCCATTTACAGACAACTCATCTCCTTCGCTCCAGTATACGGGATACTTGGTTTTACCCTCCGCATCCACATAACTGTCACCCAACTCTGTACGAGAAGGGGTTGGAAGAGCCACTTGCAGCGTCCTGACCTCACCACTTCCACTGCCCGACTCCGAAATTGTCGGAGCCAAGTCCTTGGTAGGATCCTGAACGCAAGAGTAACTTACGAACAAGACTACCGCCATCAAAAGTTTAGTAAAATTTTTCACGCTAATAGTTTTTTGAATTTGTTTGTTAAAAAATTTTGTTTGTTATTTTGTTGTTTAGTTTTATTTTCTTCGTCCTCAACCTATCCGCACTCCTCGTTCGCGCTTTATTACACACGCTACATACGCGCGTAAAAAGACAAAAAGACATTCGTCTTGCATCTACGCAAGGCGACCATCTTCCGAACTTACAGGCTCGTCAAAAACACACAAGCCTTCATAATTAGCACATTTTCATAATTTTAAGGTACCTGCACACAAGGGCTGCCAAATTCTTGCAATGCATTTAGTCTCCAATTGGTTATGCAAAATTACAAAATATTTTGATAACGCAAGCAAATTTACGCTATTTTTTCAAAAAAAATCACTGCACAATCATAACTGTCTAATTACCACTCTATAGAACTTTTGCCAATAGAAGTTAGATAGTCATTCGCCTTCGAGAAATGGCGCGAACCAAAAAATCCTCTGTAAACAGAGAGCGGTGACGGATGAACGGCTTTTAGCACAAGATTGCGCGAGGCATCAACCATCGCGCCCTTCTTTTGAGCGTAGCTACCCCACAGCATATAAACCACACCCTGCTTACGCTCTGCGATAAGTCTAACCACAGCATCTGTAAATCGCTCCCAGCCACGACCTGCATGAGAGGCCGCCTCGTGCGCCCTAACAGTCAATACAGCATTAAGCATCAAGACACCCTGTTCTGCCCAACGGTCGAGATTACCACTCAACGGCACGGGCCTGCCTGTATCATCGGCAACCTCCTTGAAAATATTGCGTAAAGAGGGTGGAAAATCGACTCCATCGTCCACCGAAAAGCACAATCCATTTGCTTGACCGTCACCATGATAGGGATCTTGGCCAATAATTACGACTTTAAGATTATCGAGCGGACATTTATCGAAGGCTCGAAAGATATTTCGTGCAGCAGGAAATACTTGTTGTGAAGCATATTCCGCCTTTACAAAATCAACCAATTCCGCAAAATAGGGCTTATCGAACTCCTCCTTCAGAAGCTCCTTCCAATCTTCAGCTATACGAACATTCATAGTCTTATTTCGGCTTTTAACGAGAGCGAAGATAGTGATTTTTGGCAAAATAATTACACTTTTTACAAAGTTTTTTGTATCTTTGTCAAAACTAACTACAAAAACAGCAATATGATTATTATTTCTATTTTGGCGGCGCTGTTCGCATTATCGTGCAACAGCACCAAACAAATCGAACTCTTGGACAAAGCAGACTTCGAAACAACCGTTGATGGAAAAGAGGTCTCACTCTACACTCTCCGCAATGGCGACCTTGTAATGCAGGTTACAAATTATGGAGCGCGCGTAGTATCCTTGTGGGCCCCCGACCGCAATGGCAACTATGCCGATGTGGAGATTGGCTACGAGAATATCGACCGATATATCAACAACACTGGCGCGCGCTACCTCGGAGCAGTTGTAGGACCTATTGCCAACCGCATCGCCAACGGCAAGTTCTCGCTTGACGACAAGGAGTACACTCTGCCACAAAACAGCAACGGGCAAACTCTGCACGGAGGTTATTTCGGCATAGACCGCATTGTATGGAGCGTGAAAGATTACTCCGAAAATCAAATCGTATTTCTCTGCGAACTTCCTGACGGACAGGAAGGTTTTCCTGCAAATCGCACAATCGAAATGACTTATGCCCTAACCGAGGAGAACGAGTTTGCAATATCGTACAGAGCAACAACTGATGCAAAGACCGTCATAAACCTATCGCACCACTCATTCTTCAACCTCGAAGGTGATGGCGAGGGAACAATCCTTGACCATGTACTCACAATCAAGAGTAAGGCTATTACGCCTGTAAATGAGCATATGATTCCTACGGGCGAATTTATGCGCGTAAAGGATACTCCATTTGATTTTAACGAGCCTCACGCTATCGGCGAGCGCGTTAATGCTGACCACACACAGCTCAAAATAGGTTCGGGTTACGACCACAACTGGGTTATTGACCGAGATGATAATGGAGAGGTGCTAAAAGTTGCCGAACTCTATTCGCCAAAGAGC
>JAEIGA010018863.1_pt1 | contig 10513 bp, 7 predicted proteins | sample 9270691 | NCBI WGS metagenome assembly JAEIGA01 (sample SAMN17057246, study PRJNA624740) | gut metagenome | biome: biome; isolation source: fecal sample | host: Bos grunniens | place: China: Xizang | collected 2019
AATTGATACAACAATGTTGTATGCTCCCGCATTAACGCCTTCGAAGTCTACTTCTACTGCTTTAGTTAATCTCTCTACAACATTGTCTGGGTTTGCTGGGTCAACAAACTTAACGCTGTAGAATGAATTATTTTCTTCTGTAACAAAATCATTTTTGTCAAATTTAATTTTTTCATTTTCAACTCTTAGCCCTGTAACTTTCGCTGTTTTGTTAATTTCTAGCGGAATTGAGAACTCTGAGTCAGTTAGGTCAACATAATCGCCTAGCACTTTAGCACTTACTAAATATGTTCCCTCTTTATCAAATGCATAACCTGAATATCCGTTTGCATCATAAGTAAAGTCGACATATTCAATTGAATCACCATATTCAATTTTAATTTGATAAGTAGTAAAGGTTGAAACTTGTTCAATAAATAATGTTGTGCCTGTATGAGTCATTTTTGGTGGCTCAGGTATTTTATAAAGTAGTTTTGGTGCTGATTCTGATGAGTCCACAATGTTTTCACCGTTACCAACTGCAATAACTGTTACCGCCCAGTTACCTGAAGGGATATTTGAAGGAATTGCGTGGCTTAATGTAGTTGAACTAATACCATCTACTCTAATTGCTACACCTTCAGTATCAAGACTATTGAATACTAATGTGTAACCATAAGCGCCAGTAACTGGCAACCAAGAAAGGCATTTACCAGCAACATCAAGGTCAATACCTGCTGAAACTGGAAGAACATTAAATTGTGTAGCAAGTACAGTATAATCAATACTTGTTAAATAAAGTATATCATTACCGATTGCACGAGCCTTAATTGCATAATTTCCACTTTCTAGTGGATTTTCTTTATTATTAACTACTGAGTTGATATCAAATGAATTTGTATTAGTTGTATGTGTAATTGTGTTTGTACCACTTGTAATAACAACTTCATAACTAGCGTGCTCTAAATTATCCCACATTAAATTACCTGATTCAATGTGTAAGTTTGCTAATTGTCCGTAGCGAACAACATTTACAATATTTGCAGTACTTGAAACTTTGCTAGAAGTAGCATCTTTAGCCTTAATACTAAATTCATATGTACCTGCTATTACCATTTCTGCTAATGATTTAGTAATAACACCATTTTCAATTATAGTATCTTGACCGGCAAATTTATTTTCACCTGTTATTCTAGTAATTAAAACATGTGCATCAACACCTGCTGTTTCAACCTCTTCAATTTCAATAACATAGTTTTCGCCGTCCACACCATAAGATGTAACAACTACTGGCTCAAGTTTTGTAAATGTTTGCTCTAATGTAATAGGTTTAGAAGAAATTGTATATCTTTCATTCACAATGCTATCATTATTAGCCATAGTTTGAAGTGTAATTCTGAAATCTCCACTTTCAAAGTCTGCGCCTGATAAATCAACATTAGGAAGAATAACTTTCTTTTCAATAGTAGTAGCCTCATCACCCTCACCATATGTTGCAGTTACAAGATATGATGTTGCACCGTTAACGGCTGTCCACACAACTTCGTCCCCTTGTTTTTGAGGATTGTTTGGTGTTGCTAATACTTGAATAGAAATTGTTGGAGAGTAAATACTTGAGTCAACATAATCGTTTCTACGCTCACCAACATAGTCTGCTTTAATAGTAAAGAAGTAAATACCTACTGCTAAATCTTTCTCATATAAGTTAAGGCTGTGTCCATTAACCTCTGTGAAAGTAAACACTTGTGTAGTGTTAACAGAATTTGTAAATACTAGTGTGAAGTCTAACTCATCTTCTTGTGCACCACAATCATTGAATGTCCAAGTAAGCACTTCGTCAGCAACAGAGAATGTATCTTCTGCTGTGAAACCAAGTTTATTTGTTGTAAGCACGCCGTCAAGAGAGGCAAATACATAATTACCTTCCGCAACTAATGGCATTGCGCTTACTCTAACTTGATGCGCACCTAATGAGCCGAAATTGTAGCCTGAGTATGATAATGACTCTGATGCTAAAACTGTAGATTCTTTAACAACTTCATTATTGTATAATAATTGAACTTTGTAACTATGTGCACCTTCAACCGCTGACCAACTAACTGTGTTTCCATTTAGTGAAACAACTGGGCTAGGAAGACGAGTAAATGTATAACTTCTACCTAGTGAAGTAATTACATTATCTGCACCTAAGTTATATAGTTTAACTGAAACTGTATCGTTTTCAGTAATTGTGCTTGGAATAATAAATTCATTTGTTGAAAGTACTTGATATGTGCCATTAAAATCAATAGCATAAGTAGCATTTAGTACAGGAGCCCAAGTAATCTTATCGCCATCTGCTCTAACATTAACAAGTTCACTTTCACGCTTAGTATATAAAATACCATAATCACTTGAAATGAAAGTAGCACCGTCACCAATCTTTCTTACTTTGATTGTTACATTTCCTGCTTCCATATTATCAAATGAAATTTCATCTTCAGGATAGTGATAATTATAAACATAACTATAACCTGTTCTAATTTGCTCTACTGAAACTTCGTAACCGTATGATTCAATGTTGTTAGCCTCCCAAAGTGCTCTAACTTCTTGACTCATTGTTTCAGTTGTCATAGCAATTGTTAATTTGTTTTGTTTATCAATTGTAATTACTTGTGGTCTAGGAAGAACATTTACAAGTATTGCTTGTGATGGATTTGAGCAGAAGTTTAATGCTCCACCGTTTGCACGGATAAACACTTCATAGCCACCATCAATAAGTGAATTGACACTTGTTACCTTAGAAGGAAGTATGCAACTAGCATAAACTGTTCCATCTACAACCTCTTCAACCTTTAACTCTTTTGCTTCGCCATCAATTACTACATCATAACCGGCAGCGCCTGCAACTTCGTCAAAGATGAATGTTGTGTCATCATATCTAATATTTGTTGGAGTTTCTAATTTTTCAGGGTCTAGGTTTGACTCTACCCATTCTGAAGACATATAAGCCACATTATTTTCACTTGTTCCAGCAGCGATTGCTTTAACTGTGAAGTGGTATGTAGTTACAGGTGCATCTTCAGGAAGGAAGAATCTTGCAGCCTCTGATGCAGGAATTGATTGATTAAGTGTGTAATCTTCACCTTCATAGTGATAATCTACTTGAACATTATAAGCAATTGCGCCTGTAACCCTTGCCCAAGAGAATCCGTTAACAACAATTTGAGTATTGTTAACACCGCTAAGTTTTACAAGTTGCATTGCATCTGATGGTAAACCATCAATACCTTGAGTGGTATTATTCTTTGCTACTACTGTAACACTATATGTATCTGCAACAATAGGCTCATCATTTTCATCTAAATAAGTTGATAAATCATAACTAGTAAATGTTGCATTTTGAATTTCGTAAGTTCTGTGTTCGTTTTTAATATAGATAACATATCCTGACGCATTAGCAAGTTCATCATATGATAGAATGTAGTTTTCCATTCTAACATTTGCTACTTTTCCAAGTTTAACAAGTGAAACTGGAATAGATGGGTCAGATTGATACATTGTGTTTTGAGCGTTTTGCGCTGGAATTGCAATTACGCTAACTACATAAGAGCCTTCCGCATCAAAATCAATAGTTGTGCTAGTAGAAGTAATTAATCCTGGCCATTTCTCGCCATTTACAACAAGTTGATAACCTGCCGCACCTTCAACTGCTGACCAACTAAGTACATTACCCTCACGGCTTAGCCCACTAGGAGCAAGTAGTTTATTAAAGTGCAATTCGCTACTTACATCACTATTTTCAACAACTCTATATGCCTCGTCAGTATTACTAATTGCTTGAACAGTAACAACATTGTTTATGTTAAGGTCGTAGCCTGCAAACTCAAGCATATTTCCGCCTACTTCGTGTGGCACACCATTAAGTGTAACAATATAAGCATCTGCATCTAAAGTTGTGTTACCTGCTTTATATGTAACCTTATCCCAAACAATTTTGCCGTTTTCAAGACGCACATTTGTAGGAGCAGATAGTTTTACATCTTTATCGAAAACACGAATTCTAACTGTATCTGTAAATGAACCGTCTTGCGTTCTTGCAGTAATTACTGCCTCGCCCGGAGCATTTGCAAGCACCTTCTTGTTTCTTTGGAATATAACAACCTCTTCGCCATTTGCTGAAAGAGCAGAGTCGCTTGTAAAGAGCACGGTTAAATTGTCTGCATCTGCAGGCGCAACAATAGCGTTTAACTCATACATATCTCCCACTCTTAATTCTACAATAGGCTCGCCAAAGTCAACACCTGTTACTTTTACGCCTTGTGCGCAACTACAGCCTGCAAAGAAAAGCACTGTAAAAATTGATGCTATAATCGCTAGAAAAATATTTTTATTAGCCTTCATAAAAACCTCTCAAAATTATTTTATCCAAAAGTTTTAATGATATTTATTTATTGTCTTTTACTTTAGTAAAACACCATCAAAACATTATTTGACCACTTATACCCTAAATATAACATTTTTAAACAGCGTTCGCAAGCAAAATGCAAAGCAAAATAAAAATGAAAAATTGAATATATATTATTTTTTTACAAATAATATAATTAGTTAGAAAGCGAAGTTATTTAAACGCAAGTATAATAAAACTAAAAAAGGAGAAGGAAATGAAAATTACAAACTTAATCACTTTTATTATTTTACTAATAGGAGGAGTAAATTGGCTCAGCATAGGAATTTTTCAGTTTGACATTGTTGCAGGTCTATTCGGCTCACAAGCCTCTGTGCTTTCACGAATAATCTACATTATTGTAGGGCTATGCGCTATTTACCTTATCTTTGCCGCACTATCAAAAAAAGGCAAACTCGAACTTTGCGAAAAGTGCGACCAACCAAACTTACACCACCAATAAAAAAAGCACGAGTTCGTGCTTTTTTTTAACTTAATACTGCGCTTTCTAAAATTAAACTATCAAAATCGACCTCATTTAAAAAGTCGTCCTTTCTAAAAGTTGTCATATTAAACAAATAATAGTGTTGAACATGCTTTGATAGTAGTACCGGCATTTCAACATCAAGCAAGCCGCAAATATCCATTAAGTAAAGAGCAAAACGCTGAATGTTAAAATCTTGCTCAGCATTTTCAAAAATTACATCTTTAACTATTTTCTCATCTTTTATAATTTTTGCCCAAATTCTAATCATACTTTCTCCTAACGGTGCTTATTTTAGCACAACAAAATTAAAAAAGCAAAAATTTAACTAATTTTTATTACCTTACTCCCTTTTACTATGTAAAAACTTTTTTAAGAAAACTAGTTGACTTTTGAAATTAAATCTTGTAATATATTGTGCGTTGAAAGAACAAACTTGCCGCAATAAGTGGTTTAAGTTTTTTTTATGAAATATTTGAATTTTCGTTTCATATAATAAAACTTAGGGTAGGCAAAAAGGAGCGAATTATGGAAGAGTTTATTATGACTAAAAAAGGTTACGAAGAGTTACAAGCAGAACTTAAGTACCTAAAAAGTGTGAAAAGAGTTGAAGTAGCGCACAAAATCGGCGTTGCAAGAGATTTTGGTGACCTTTCTGAAAATGCTGAGTACAGCGCAGCAAAAGATGAGCAATCACAAATTGAAATGGAAATTCAAATTCTTGAAAACAAAATTGCTAACGCTAAAATTGTTGACGAAAGAGAGTTAAGCACTAAACAAGTTTCAGTTGGTATCTATGTTAAAATTCTTGACATTGAGTTTGATGAAGAACTTGTTTATCAAATTGTTGGTTCTTCTGAGAGCGACCCATCTAACGGTATGATTAGCAATATCAGCCCAGTTGGCTCTGCTCTAATCGGTAAAGGTAAAGGCGAAGTTGTTACTGCTACATTACCAAACGGGAAAGCACAATTCAAAATTCTTGAAATTTCTAAGCACCCAATTAAAAAATAAAAGCCACAAGGCTTTTATTTTTTTGACAATTGCTTTTGTGTGTGTTATTCTTTAAGTAGAAAGATAAGTATGTAAAGGAGGAGAATGTTATGGCTACTGCTATTCAACAAAAGAAAAAATTTTTCTTGGACGAAATCTTTTCTTATAAAACACTTATTAGATTTAGAAAACTAATTTATGACGGCTACCATTTGGAAACACCGGGCAATTCTTTTTCAAGGCTTACTTATGTAAATAGAAAAACGGGAGATGCGCAAACAGTAGAAATTCAAACTACACTTCAGTTTGATGACTACACAGTTGGTGAAATTTTCTCTAAACTATTTAGTGATGATTATTTGGTTTTAGAGCAGGCTAAACTTATCGCCCTCATTAGATTTTGTAATAAATGCCTTGAGCAAAGGCAACAAGAAAATGAAAAACTAAACGAGGTCTTTACAGTTAAACAAGCCGACTTTGATTCTTACGAGGCTGAAAAAGAAAAGAAAGAAACTAAAAAGGAAAAACCTGTTTACATTATTAGAGGGGGCGACAATGCTTCTGTTGAGCAATCTAATAAATATTTAAACAACAAACAAAAAGCCTTTCTTGGAATTTACACATTAATTGTTTTAATAACAGGATTTATTTATTACTTCTTCTTTATGAAATAATAAAAATTATAAAATAAAAAGCGCACCGGCGGTGTGCTTTTTTTATTAAAAATTTATGCAAAAGAAACTATATACCCTGTTTTGTCCTTTGCTCCAAAAATGCTAAAAAGTATAAATTTAATTGCTGCTATTTTACCATTTTCTTCTTTTTTAGTTACAAAGTCTAATTTTCCCACTATATCACTTGTAGCAAAAGGTCCGTACTTTGTGCTATCTATACTAACTGAGCGGTTATCTCCCATAACGAAAACATCACCCTCTTTTATAAGCAGCCCGTCCTCATTATAATCAACATCACTATTTGATGAAATATAATCACTAAAGTACTGCATTGTAAAAGCCTCGCCGGTTAGTTGATTTTTCTTATCGCTATAAACTACATACTCTTCAACTAACTTTTCTCCGTTTAGCCACACTTCAACTTCGCCCTCAGCGTTATAGTTTAGTTTTACCCTATCCCCACAAGTAGCAATTATTCTTTTAATTATAAACACCTCATTACCCTCTTCGTCCTTCTCGTGAGTGTTTATAACAACTATATCGCCTTTGTTTCCTTTTTTAAATCTATTGATAAAGGCTTTTTCATCATTGTCAGTATTAAATGTAGGTGCCATTGAAGAGCCATCAATCGGGCTTTCAATGTAAATAATGTTAGCAGTAACAACAAGTGCAAGAAAAAGAAGTGCTACAACAAATAGCACATTTGTTAAAATTGTTAAAACACCATTCTTATTTTCGCCTTGTTTATTTCCCATAATTTTATTATACCACCATAAAAACAATTTTACCACAATATTTATTTACTTTATAAATGTAACAAAACACAAAAAAACAAAGGCGGTTAGCCTTTGTTTTAATTATATTCTAAATTTCTTATACTCTAAAATCAGTTCTACCTATATCATCAAGTGCTTTGTCTGATAATTTAGAATTATTTTTAAATGCCTCAGCAACTTTTTCGTTTTTAAGTGCATTTTCTTTCTCTAAAATCTTAAATGCTTCATTAACCACATCATTAGCACCTTGATTCATACGCTCCATTGTTTCAGCAGTCAACTCTGTATGTTGAAGTGGAGGAACTTCCTCTTTGACTTCTGCAGTTTTTTGCTCTTCGCGTGGTTTAAATGCCTCTAACCCTTTTCCAAATATGTTTTGTATTTCTATGTTTTTAGAAAGAATTGAATCTGGGTTTAATATATCCTTTTCAACCGCAGTAGTTTTTTGTTTAAAGTTTGCACTTACTATTTCAGTAACTCTATTATCATCTCTACATATTTCATTAAGGTGTTTTTGAGTCATTCCCATAAAATTAGTTTGAGTAACTTGGGAATGAAACGCTATAACTTTAGCCATTATTTCTTCAGGGTATTTTGCAACCATAGCACCCGTTTTCTCATCTTTTCCATACAAGGCAGCTTTAAGTGTTTCAAAACTAAATGCAGAAGCAAGCATACTAGTAGTTGTTACCCTACCATCAGGATTCTTAGCAAGTTCACCTCTTTGTTGATTCCAAGTGTCAACAATCTCAGCAGCTAAAGTCTTATCTATGCCGCCTTTAATTAATAAGTCCTTGAAGTCATATTTTAATTTTAAAAGGTTTCTAAAATGCTCACTGCCTTCAGAATCTAACTCTGTAAAAAATCCTCCCAACGGCTCAGGGACGCTAAATCCTCTTGCGTGAGCCCTCATATCCCCACATAAATCTTCAAGTTTATAGCCTTTAGGGAAATCTATGCCTTTAAAGAAGCCGCCTGCAAAAATAACCTCATTACCATCAGCAAAACTAGATATTTTTTTTCTGTTTTCTTCTGCACGAATTCTTCTTTCATTGTGGTATTCAGTTTCAGTAATCACACCTGTTTCTTTTTTCTCTTCAATTTCTTCCATTTGATGAGCAAATGTAGTGTTTTCTTTTACAGTTTCCTCAATTACTCCTTCATCTGTAGTTTTAGTGGTAACAACATCAATATTTTTACCATCAACTGTCATTGTTATAGCAGCCTCTGATTTTGACGGACCTTTAACAAAAGTTGGAGTAAATAAAACCTCACGACCTTTTGATGTTGTAACACTTGTTCTAGCACCAACATTAATAGTTACAACCTCACCATCTCTTACTGCTGTTATAGTTCCACCTTTATAGCCCATACTCATTAAAGCATCAATAGTGTGAAGTGAAGTAAAGTCTGTTGAAGTAGAATCGTAAGTTCCGATTGCTTCGTCTGTAACAAAACTCATAGTATCTCTAAGTAGAGTAGGGTTTTGAGCCTCTCTATCATAAAGTGCGTTTTTAACAGCAGAGTTAGTAATAACCATTTGCTGACTAGTACTCATTTTTTGAACTTCAAACTGGAATCTGTTTTCAACATATTGTTGCGCAGTTTTATCCATCTGACCAAACCTTTGGTAGAAAGACCTTACAACCGCATCAATATTCTCAAATCCAGGCTCGCCTGTAACAAGACTTGCAGGGTCGTAACAAAGTTTTAAAAGATATTGTGCAAGTTCAATTTCATTCATAGATGAAAGCCTATTCTTACCAATATTTTTAACTACTTTTTTAGCAGCCTTATTATTCTCTTCTTCTTTCTTTTTCTTCTCTTCTTCTTCCTGAATCTTTTTCTTTTCTTCCTCAGTTAGTTTAGATTGAGAAGATTTGTTGCCGTCATCATTTTTCTTTTTGTTTTCATCAAGTTCTTCTTCATCAGGAAGAGCAGCAGCGGCATTTACATCACTATCCGCAGAATCATTTTCTTGCGTGTTTTCTTGCTCCTCTACCATTTCTCTATTCATTTGCATTGTAAGTTCTAATTCTTGTTCTTGCTCTTGAATTTTTTTCTTTGCCATAAATAAATCTCCTTTGAAATTTATTGATTATATTTACATTTACTATTTTGAAAGTTTCATTGCCGTAAGCATTGCCACAACTCCGGTTGCGGCAAGTAGTAGAATTTGTTCCACACCCCCACCTCCGATTTTTTTATATTATACCACTTTTTTTTAAAAATTTCAAGAGGGTTTTTATCTTGTCATTTCCCTTCCTCTTTCTTGAGCGGCAACTTTGTCTTTCATTCTAACTGAAGGAATACGCCTAACAGGTGTTTTTGCGGGTTGAATTGCAGGAGTTAAAGCAGTAACTTTAGTTTCTTGCTTAATTTGACTTTTACTATGCCCCACCTTTTCCACTTGATTTTCAAGGTCAGTACTCATTGTGTATGAATCCTTATTTGAATAGTTACCAATAGCGGTTGAAGAAACATAGTGCAATGTATCTTTAATAACAGAGTTTGATGTTGTTTCCTTTTTATAAAGCGCTTGAGAAACAAGTTTATCTGTCATCTCAAGTTTTTGTGTTTGCTTAAGCCTGTCAACTTCGTGTGAAAAACGATACTCAACAAACTGCTGCTGGCTTTTATCCAACTTATTAAACACTGCATAGAAAGCATCTACCATTTGCTCTCTACTTTTAAAGCCACACTTCATAAGGTCGCCCGGAAAGTAGCACATTCTTAAATAAAATTGCGCAAGTTGAATAAGGTTCATTTCACTAAGCACGCTCTTAGTTGCCACCATACCAAGTAGCAGTTTAAAGTTATGTGCTGCTCTAGCACTTTCAAGCAAAGAATCCTTTTTCTTCTTTTTCTTTTTAGGCTCAACATAAAGTTCATAAGCATAAAATTCTTTAAACTCTTCTTCTGTTCTTCCAAGTTCGTCAAATTTTAACTTTCTATGTTTAATTAACTGTCTATCAACCTTTGTTTTATAAGCAGGTTTTTTCTGCGTATTATCATTTACAGTAGCATTACTGTTAGTTGAGCCGTTTGAATAGCTGCCATCACTAATAAAAGCCATAACCTCCCTCCTTATACCACATCAATTAATAATATATATATTTTACCATATTTTTTGCTTTTTGTACACAACTTTTAAAAAATACACTCTCTTGATTTTTAATAA
>JAEIGA010018864.1_pt1 | contig 10513 bp, 13 predicted proteins | sample 9270691 | NCBI WGS metagenome assembly JAEIGA01 (sample SAMN17057246, study PRJNA624740) | gut metagenome | biome: biome; isolation source: fecal sample | host: Bos grunniens | place: China: Xizang | collected 2019
TCCGGAGGCCGACTGTTGACCGTAGACCGTAGACCGTTGACCATAATAACGAAAACGAAAACTAAAAAATCTCATAAAAACAATGAAAAAGAATTTATTCGCTTTAGTATGTGTGGTGGCATCGTTGATGTCATTGACCTCGTGTCTTGAAGAACCTGGGTATAGCTACAATAGCACCTTCTCGCGTATCGTGACCATCAACCGTGATAAGTCGCCTTTGGAACTTGTGGCTGACTATACGGGCGAGAAGTTCAAACTTGGTAACCTCACTATGCCCGAGCAACTCAGCAAGTATGACTTGCAGGATACCGATCGTGCGTTTGTGACCATAAACCTGCAGGTGGACAATTCGTACAAGGAGCAGTGGACACTGGAGGATGGCGAACCTATTAAGGTAAACCCAATATGGAACAAGCAGTTGCCCGAGAATGGAAATTTCAATCCGATGTCAGCATTGCAAAACTATCAGGTAGATCCTTCGTGGAGCTATCCTACTGTGTGGATTGCCGGTACTTATGTGAATATCTCTCCCGTCATCCGCTCGGTAGGACGTGGCGCCTATTATCTGCAGCCCAATACGGTGTATGGTGATACGTTGCGATTTGATATCGCTGCAGCCTATACTCCAACTAAGGAGGAGGAGTATGTGGTAGACTTTATCAACTTTGACCTCAGAACACTGACGGATACTGTGGAGGCCGATGCCAAAACGCTTGACGCTGTGCGCACCATGCTTGATACTATTGAGGCCAAGGATTCGGTTTGCATGATGATTGTAGGCGATTTCCATGATACCTATTATAAAGTGGACTCGCTGGCTGATGGTACGGTGAAGTATGAGCAGAGAGATACGGTGAGAAAATATCTGGCATATACCAACTATGCTAACCTCAAGCTGCTCTTGAAATAAATATCAACAAACGTTGCTGATGAACTATAGAGAACTGTTCCGACGTTTAGGAGTACTGATTGTCGCTCCCAAGAAGGCATGGATGGAAATTGTTTCAGAGTCGCCCCGACGTGATGTGATGGCTACCTTTGTGTATCCAATCATTGCATTGGGAGGGCTGATGGTGCTGCTCAGTGCTCTTGTGGGAGGGGGATTGCAACGTGTGACGTTCCATTCGGCAATGATGGATATATGCAATTACTGCATCTCGCTTTTCGGCGGATTCTTCCTGGCTGCCTATCTGATTGATTTGGTGGGGCAGAAGTATCTGATGCGGTCGGCGAATATGGCTGTGGCGCAACTCTTTGCCGGGTATGCCATGGGCGTCGTGTTTGCGGCAGATGTTGTAGTGGCAATATTCCCTCAGTTTTTTATCTTCAAATGGGTGCTCATGGCATACACCCTCTACATTGTATGGGAAGGAAGTGATGTGGTCTTTGCTGTAGGAGAAGAACGTCGTATGACGTTCACAGCACTTGCTGCCGGAGCTGTAGTGGTGTCGCCGGTGTTTATCAGAATGTTGTTTAATACTTTGTCGAATCTGTTAGGATAATGGAAAAGAAGAAACCTACACCTATTAATATAAAGAATAAAAAAGCCTCGTTTGACTATGAGTTTATCGACACCTACACGGCAGGCATCGTGCTTACGGGTACGGAGATAAAGTCAATCCGTTTAGGCAAAGCCAGTTTGGTGGATACTTATTGCTACTTCGTCAATGGCGAGCTGTGGGTGAAGAATATGCATATCTCAGAGTACTTCTACGGCTCGTACAATAACCATATGGCGCGTCGCGAACGCAAGCTGTTGCTGAGCAAGAAGGAGCTGCGCAACCTGCAGAACGAGGAGAAAACGCCAGGATTCACCATCGTGCCTACACGTCTCTTCATCAATGAGAAAGGGCTGGCAAAGCTCGTCATAGCGCTGGCAAAGGGTAAGAAGCAGTATGACAAGCGCCAGTCGCTAAAGGAAAAGGATGATCGTCGCGAGATGGATCGTATGTTTAAGAGATAATTTTAGGTTGTCTTAGGAGATCCTAGGCAATCCTAGGTGATCCTAGAAAACTTCTAGAAAACTGCAGAAAACGACCAATGCCCAAACTACCACGCGTACTACTCCGACTCTATAAATGTGTGCTCCGCGCCATACCGCGTTCGATGAGCATCTGTCTATGGCTCTTCAAGGTGATGCTTCCTATCTCCTTGGCTGTAAGAGTACTGCAGTATGTCGGCGTGATTGATTGGTTGGCAGGCTATCTCTCGCCGGTGTTCTCTTATATAGGACTTTCGGGAGACTCGGCTATCGTATTCCTTACAAGCATCTTCTTGCCGCTGTATCCAACGATAGCGGTGATGACCACGCTTACGCTCACTCTGCGCGAAGCTACCATTCTTGCTGTGATGTGCCTCGTGTCACATAACCTTCCCGTGGAGTGCTCCGTGGCACATAAGACAGGATCGCCCTTCGGGCGTATTGTGGCTTTCCGTATAGGCATGTCGTTCGTGTCGGCTATTATGCTTAACTGGCTCATGCCGCAGAGTGATGCCCCATTCAGTTTCCTTGCTTCGGCAACAGCCGAGGTTACTTCCTGGGGCATGCTCTTTATGCAATGGCTATCCTCGTCGCTTACGCTTATTGTAACCATTGTACTTATTGTTACAGCACTGATGCTGTTGCAGCGTGTGCTTGAGGAGTTTGGATGGATGCATCGTATCGCTCACATGTTATCGCCACTGATGCGCGTCTTCGGACTGCCTATGGGGTGTTCGCTGCTTTGGCTCACAGGCAATGTGGTGGGTATGGCTTATGGGGCTGCCATCATGATTGACGAGGTAGAGCAGGGGAGGCTCAGTCGTCGTGAGGCCAATCTGGTGAATCATCATCTCGGCGTGTCGCACTCGCTGCTCGAAGATACCATGCTCTTCGTAGCCATGGGTATCAGCTTCTGGTGGATATTCCTCACACGACTCGTATTGGCTATCGTGGCAGTGTGGACGATGAGGCTCTTGAGGCGATGACCGTTGTTACCATTGTGGCATCCCTTGGTATATACTGGCTTGATTATAGGGTACGAGGTAACCGTCGAGCGTCATAGTGCGACCTGAAAAGTTGGGATTGACGGTGGCGCTGGCTTGGTTGGTACCTCCGGTGAGGGTAAGGTATATCGTAGCAGACACTGATGCTCCCTGGATGTTGCAGCTATAGTAGATGTTGCCATCCCTATCTGTATTCATGCGTTGGCCTGTGATGTTTCCTTGTACCGTGATGCCGCCCAGTCCGTTAGGGCTGTAGGTGAAGTTGTTGAAAGCCGTTTGTATGGTACCCTCTTCGTCTTCGCAACTGATGTAATTGGTGTTGGAAGATACGAAGCGAGTGATTCCGTTGTAGAAGTTGATATTTGTGGCTTCGAGTACCCAGTTACCCTCTTTGAGGGCTTTCACGGCTGCGTTGAAAGCTATGGAGTCTTGTTGGTGCTCTAAGGCACGTGCTTCGGCACGCTTGCGCTCACGGGCGGCACGCCACTCTTTCTCTCGTTCGCTTTTGTTGGATTGGGCTGATGCTGGAGTGCACAGGAGGATGCATATTGCACCTGTCAGATAAAGAAGCTTTTTCATAATTGTTATGCTTTGGGTTGTTCTGTGGATTTAACAACCGTATGGACAAAAAGTTTATGCCTCTTTGTGTATTCTGTAAAGCTACCGTGTGCGTATGGATTTTATATAACCGCATGTAAATGTGTATTTATTTTCTTATATGAATGTATATGTCGGATAAAAGTTGTACTTTTGCTTACTGAAAGAGAAACGAATGCTTGAAGTTAACAATATATCAATTCAGTTTGGTGATGAAGAGGTGCTCTGCCGGTTTACATGCCGTGTGGAGAAAGGACAGTTTGCTTGTATTAAAGGCCGGTCTGGATGTGGAAAAACGTCCTTGCTCAAGGCTTTTATAGGTTTAGTTTCATTTGATGGTGGATATATTAGGGTGGGGGAGTTTGTTTTGAATGAAAATACGTGTAATATTATACGTAAAAACACAGCCTATCTTCCTCAAGAACTGTCGTTTCCGAATGAAGATGTGAATGATATTATTGTACAGACGTTGCGTGTTGGTGGAGTGCGAGATGTACGATTGTGCATGCGAAATTTGTATGATAATCTAAGTCTTTTGGGTTTAGATCGTGATGTGCTTTCTAAGCGTATGGCTGAGATTTCGGGAGGACAAAGACAGCGTGTGATGTTGGCTACGATAGCGCTTCTTGATAAGCAGGTGTGGTTGCTTGATGAACCTACTGCCGCTTTGGATAAGGAGTCGCGCGACTTGGTTATAAAGTTCTTGCTCGCCCAACAGCTTCGCGGAAAAACAATTGTGGCAGTTTCGCATGATGAAGAGTTTGCGGAACGTTGCTCTACGCTAATTCAGTTAGATTAATCGCTAATGGAGACGATAGATATATCTTATGTAAGTTTGCTTGTGGGTTTACTGCTTCTGCTCATACCTATATATTATATATGGCGGTATGAGACCAAGCTGGTGAAGGCCATCTGTGTGGGGGCTGTACGTATGGTGGTACAGATGCTCTTTATTGGAGTGTATTTGCGCTATCTGTTTGAGTGGGATAATCCGATTGTTAACCTATTGTGGGTGTGCGTGATGGTGTATATAGCTGCCGAGACAGCGCTTTCGCGTACTAAGGTGCGCCGTGGTGTACTGATGATGCCGTTGATTGTGGGTTTTATCGTGGCGAGTATACTTATTGGCCTCTATTTCTTGGGTGTCGTGCTGGGTCTCAATAATGTATTTGATGCTCAGTATTTTATACCGATTATGGGTATATTGCTTGGTAATATGCTGACAGTGAATGTCATTGCCGTAGGAACCTTTTATTCTACTTTGCAACGTGAGCAGAACCTCTATTATTACTTGTTGGGCAATGGCGCCTCGCGTAGCGATGCCTTACAACCATTTGTGAGACAAGCAATAGTCAAGTCGTTTAGTCCTACAATAGCCAACATGGCTGTGATGGGTTTGGTGTCGCTGCCAGGGACGATGATTGGTCAGATTCTTGGTGGAAGTACGCCTGATGTGGCTATCAAGTATCAGATAATGATTGTCGTGATTACGATGTCGGCTTCTATGTTATCGTTAATCATGGCTATCGGTCTTTCCTCAAAGCGCGCTTTTGATGGTTATGGACGACTGAAAAATGTGATGAAAGAGTAAATAATCAGCAGTAGATTATGTATATTTGAAAAAACTTTCCTACCTTTGTGCTGATTTTTAGCGATAATGAAGGCAAGACAAGTTTTGGACGCCCTTGAACAGTATGCGCCCCTGCCTTTGCAAGATAGTTTTGATAATGCTGGCTTGCAAATAGGATTGACAGAGGAGCAGGAAGTTACAGGGGCTTTATTGTGTTTGGATGTAACGGAGGCTGTTGTGGATGAGGCTCTGCAGAGGGGCTGTAACTTGATTATAGCGCATCACCCATTGTTGTTTCATGGGTTGAAGTCTATCACTGGAAGAAGTTACGTTGAACGCTGTGTTGTCAAGGCTATACAGCATGGTGTAGGTATATATGCTGCCCATACTAATCTGGATAACGCATTGGGCGGTGTAAACTACCGCATAGCAGCGAGGATTGGTCTTGAGAACTTGAGTTTCCTTGAAGAGAAGTCTATGGCGGTTCCTGCAGGAGCTGGTGTGATTGGAGATTTGCCGGCATCTGAAGAGGTTGGTTCGTTCCTGCTTCGCCTGAAGTCGTTGTTTGGTATACATTGTATTCGTTTCAATAACTTTAGCAGGCGCGAGGTGCGTCGTATTGCCTTGTGTGGCGGTGCGGGGGGCTTTTTGTTGGCTAAGGCTATAGAGGCAGGGGCGGATGCTTTCTTGACGGGCGAGATGCGCTATCATGACTATTTTGGTCATGATGACGATGTGCTCATAGCAGAGATGGGGCATTATGAGAGCGAACAGTATACCTGTGATATTTTCGAGGAGGTGCTGAAAGCGCAATTTCCGGAATTGAAGATTGTGAAGACATCATTGAATACAAACCCTATAAATTATTTGTAAGTATGGCAAGAGAGATTAAGAAAGATTTGCAGGATTACACCGTAGAAGAGAAACTGAAGTCATTGTATCAGTTGCAGCTTATCTTCTCGGAGATTGATCGTATCAAGACTTTGCGTGGTGAGTTGCCTCTTGAAGTTCAGGATTTGGAGGACGAAGTGGCTGGCTTGAGAACACGTATTGCTAACTATGTTGCTGATATTGAGAATGTCAAGCAAGAGGAGGTGAAGCGTAGAGCCAAGATTGAAGAGGCTAAGGCAATGATTGAGAAGTATACGGAAGACCAGAATAACGTTCGTAACAATCGTGAATATGATCTTTTGGCTAAGGAAATCGAGTTCCAGACATTGGAGGTTGAGTTCTGCGAGAAGAAGTTGCGTCAGTTCGCTAACGAGCAGAAGGTGAAGAACGAAGAGATTGCTCACACTGAAGTGTTACTTGAGGATCGCCTGAGAGCGCTTGAGGATAAGAAGAATGAACTTGACGAGATCGTTTCTGAGACACGTGAAGAGGAGGACAAGCTCCGTGATCGTGCAAAGGCACTCGAAGCTTCTATTGAGCCTCGTCTTTTGCAGTCGTTCAAGCGTATTCGTAAGAATACCCGCAATGGTCTTGGTGTAGTATATGTACAGCGTGATGCTTGTGGTGGTTGCTTCAACAAGATTCCGCCCCAGCGTCAGCTTGACATCAAGATGCGTAAGAAGATTATCGTTTGTGAGTACTGTGGTCGTATTATGATTGACCCTGAGTTGGCTGGTGTGAAGGAAACTACCGTACAGGCTCCTGAGAAAAAGACTCGCAAGCGTGCTATTCGCAAGGCAGACAAGAATGCCGAGGCTGCTGAATGATAGGGAGACTATCGTATCTGATAAAATAAGTAAGGCTCAGCGTATGCTGGGCCTTACTTATTGTTGTATAAATATGTACCGTTACTTTTGTTCTCTTTCTCCGAATATCAATGAGCCTATACGCACGATGGTGCTTCCCTCCTCGATGGCGATGGGGTAGTCGTCGGTCATGCCCTCTGATAGCTGGCTGAAGTGTGGGGCATTATTGAAGTAGGTGGATTTGAGCTCATCGAAAAGTCTTTTCATTTGGCGGAACTCGTTGCGCACTTGGGTCATGTCATTCGTGTTGCTTCCCATAGCCATGAGTCCAACGATGCGTATGTGTTGTAACTCTTGCCAGGGCTCGTCGGACAGCAGGTGGTGGCATTCTTCTATGGTTAGACCGTATTTGGTGTCCTCTTGTGCTATGTGTATCTGCAGAAGGCAATCTATGCATCGGTTGTGTTTGGCGGCATGTTTGTCAATCTCGCGTAGCAGACGGAATGAATCGACGGCATGTATTAGGCTGACAAACGAAGCCATGTACTTGATCTTGTTAGTTTGTACATGTCCGGTAAAGTGCCATTCGATATCTTTGGGGAGTGTCTCTGCTTTTGCGGCCATTTCCAAAATGTGGTTCTCGCCAAATAGGCGTTGTCCTGCATCGTAAGCCTCTTGCAGAGCTTCGATGGGCTGGTATTTGGATATTGCCAACAGTCTCACTCCGTTGGGGAGTGAGTTGTGCAAGGATTGTATGTTATGGGTTATGGACATGGCTCCTTAAGCGTCGAGGTCGGCCTTGTAGGGATAAACGTCCATGATTGTGGTTTCGGAGACAGCGGCAATCTCATAGTCGCCAAGGGTGCCCTTCATGTTTTCATCAAGGTATTTGATAGCTTCGCGCAGGTCGCCTGCTTGTACGAGGCTGTATGAGTTGCTCTTCTTTTCGGCACCACTCTTCTCGTCTATGGTGATGTAGGCAAGCTTGCACTTGAACCACTTATCAGCGCTGTCGAGGTCGCAATAGTATACATCGCTGAATTTGACGGGTTTAATGCCGGTAATCTCAAACTCGCCGCTCATGAAGGGGCGAATCTCTTCGAGGAAGCGCTTCTCGGCTTCGGTGAAAGAGAGGGCATCTACAAGGTAGGTCTCTGTTACGGGTTTCTCGAGACCATTTTCCATGGTCTTTACATATTTGACTTTACATTCAAACCATTTGTTCATCATGTCGGTATGGATATTACTTTGTTTACGGATGTTTCTTAGTTTATAAAACATTGCAAAACTAACCAAAAAACGACAAATGGCCAAATAAACGGTGTCTGAATATGCGAAATGGATTAACCTTAAGATAAATGACTCAATAAAATTGTGTTTCTCGAATAATTTAGCTAATTTTGTGCCCAATTGTATGTTGGCTTCAAAATGTTCTTTGGGCCTATATATAATTAAAGTATAATAAGAACGAAAATAAAAATTATATAACGATGATTAAAATTACTTTTCCTGATGGCTCGGTGAGAGAATTCGAAGCTGGCGTTACCGGTTTGCAGATTGCTGAGAGCATCAGTGCTCGTTTGGCACAGGATGTGTTGGCGTGCAGCGTGAATGATGAGATTGTGGAGCTCAACCGCCCCATCAATGAGGATGCTTCTATCCGTCTCCATAAGTGGGATGATGCGGAGGCTAAACATGCTTTTTGGCATACGTCGGCTCACCTTTTGGCCGAGGCCTTGCAGGAGCTCTATCCCAATATCCAGTTCGGTATTGGTCCCGCTATCGAGAGCGGTTTCTACTATGATGTGGATCCGGGTGAAGGCGTGACTATCAAGGAAGGAGACCTTGAGAAGATCGAGAAGAAGATGGCCGAGCTTGTGGCTAAGAACGAAAACGTAGTCCGCAATGAAATCTCAAAGGACGAGGTGCTCAAGATGTTCTCTGAACGTGGTGAGACCTATAAGTGCGAGCTTATCTCTGAACTCGAGGATGGCACTATCACTACCTATACTCAGGGTGCTTTCACAGACCTCTGTCGTGGTCCGCACTTGATGAGCACTGCACCCATCAAGGCTATCAAGCTTACCTCTGTGGCTGGTGCTTACTGGCGTGGTGATGAGAAGCGTAAGATGATGACACGTATCTATGGTATCTCGTTCCCCAAGAAGAAGATGCTCGATGAGTATCTCGTGATGATGGAGGAAGCCAAGAAGCGCGACCATCGTAAGATAGGTAAGGAACTCGAGCTGTTCATGTTCTCAGAGACCGTTGGTAAGGGCTTGCCCATGTGGCTGCCCCGTGGTACAGCTCTACGTCTGCGTCTCGAGGATTTCTTGAAGCGCATCCAGAAGCGTTTTGGCTACCAGCAGGTGATGACTCCTCATATCGGTAACAAGAACCTCTACGTTACATCAGGGCACTGGGATCACTATGGCAAGGATAGCTTCCAGCCCATTACCACACCTGAGGAGGGTGAGGTATACTTGCTGAAGCCCATGAACTGCCCCCATCACTGTATGATCTACAAGCATCAGCCCCGCTCATACAAGGATCTGCCTATCCGTTTGGCTGAGTTCGGTACCGTATACCGTTACGAGCAGAGCGGTGAACTGCACGGCTTGACCCGCGTACGTAGCTTCACACAGGACGATGCACATATCTTCTGCCGCCCCGACCAGGTGAAGGAGGAGTTTACTCGCGTAATGGACATCATCGAAATTATCTTCAAGGCGCTCAACTTCGAGAACTACGAGGCACAGATTTCACTCCGCGACCCCAACAATACCACCAAATATGTAGGTACTGACGATAACTGGGCGCGTGCCGAGCAGGCCATCGTGGAGGCTTGTCAGGAGAAGGGATTGAACGCTCGCGTTGAAACAGGTGAGGCTGCCTTTTATGGTCCAAAGCTTGACTTCATGGTGAAGGACGCTATCGGCCGCCGTTGGCAGTTGGGTACCATTCAGGTAGACTACAACTTGCCTGAGCGTTTCCAACTCGAATATACAGGCTCAGATAACCAAAAATATCAGCCCGTGATGATACACCGTGCCCCCTTCGGCTCTATGGAGCGCTTCGTGGCCGTGCTCATCGAGCATACTGGCGGTAAGTTCCCCTTGTGGCTCACTCCCGACCAGGTGGCTATCCTTCCCATCTCTGAGAAGTTTAACGACTATGCAGAGCAGGTGAAGAAGGAACTCGAGAAGTACGATGTACGTTGCATTATCGACGACCGCAACGAAAAGATCACCCGTAAGATTCGCGACAACGAGATGAAACACATCCCCTACATGCTTATCGTAGGTGAAAAAGAGCAAGCAGAGGGAACAGTTACGGTACGTAAGCAGGGTGGAATTAATGAAGGAAGCCTGAAAATTGAAGATTTTGGTAAAAAAATCGAGGAAGAAGTTAATAATATGATAAATAAATGGTAACTTTGCGCCCGCATTTGACAATGTGGGCGGCAAAAGTACCGTTCCCGATGTTAGATACAAAACTTTATTTAATAAAACGATTAAAGAAACAGAGCTGAACAAACAAATTCATCTGAATGAAAAAAGACAATTTTAAAGGCCAACACCGTATCAACGAACAGATACGAGCCAAAGAAGTCCGAATTGTCGGTGACAACATTGAACCTACTGTAGTGTCTATCCATGAAGCA
>JAEIGA010018865.1_pt1 | contig 10512 bp, 9 predicted proteins | sample 9270691 | NCBI WGS metagenome assembly JAEIGA01 (sample SAMN17057246, study PRJNA624740) | gut metagenome | biome: biome; isolation source: fecal sample | host: Bos grunniens | place: China: Xizang | collected 2019
TATTAATAATTTTTTCATAATAAAACTCCTATAAGTTATTAAAGACCTTTTTTTCATACATAACTTTTTTTAAAAAGAAAAATAAATATATTAATTTGAAACAAAATGTAACAAATATGTATTTATTATGTCACAATTTTGTCACATAAAAAGATATTCTTTACCTACCCATTTTTCAAATTGCAAAAAAAAATAAAATCAGTTAAAATATTTTCACTTTAATTTATAAAAAAGAGGAAAAATATGGTTTATTTAATGCTTATTATCGGTCTTTGTTTGCTTGTTTACGGGGGAAATTTGCTTGTTGATGGTTCCGTTAATGTAGCCAAAAAAATGGGGCTTTCGTCTCTTGTAATCGGCCTTGTTTTGGTGGGATTTGGCACTTCAACCCCTGAGCTTCTCGCCTCACTTATTTCCGTTTTTAAAGGATCAAACGGCATTGCTGTCGGAAATGTTATCGGTTCAAATATTGCCAATATTTTACTGGTGTTAGGCGCTGCTGCCGTTGTTCATCCTGTTAAAATTGACATCAAAGATTTTAAACGCGATGGGCTTGTTTTAATGATTGCCAGTATCTTTGTTGTCATCGCCTCTTATTTAGGATTCATTAATCGATTTATGGGTCTTATTTTTGTTTTAACATTAATTGGCTATGTTTATTATTGCTATAAAACAGACAAAAAAAATCATAAAGAAGATGAAGAAGAAAGCCCAAAAATGTCCCTACCCAAAGCCCTTATCATCTCAATTATTGGTATTGCACTGACTATGCTGGGCGCCAAATTTTTGATTGATAATGCCATTACACTGGCCAGGATTTGGGGTGTTTCAGAAGCCGTTATCGGCCTGACCATTGTTGCCGTTGGCACTTCCCTGCCCGAATTGGCAGCATCTATGGCAGCCTCATTAAAAAAAGAAAACGGTGTTGCGTTTGGAAATGTTGTCGGATCAAATATTTATAATGCCCTTTTCATTTTAGGAACAGTCGCCCTTGTTTTACCGATTAAAATTGATGCTAATATGCAAATTGATTCAGTAATTATGCTTTTGGTTGCTACTATTTTAACTGCTATCGCCTTTTGGCAGAAATGTTTTTCACGAACCATTGGTGTTTTATTTTTACTTTCTTATTCAGGCTATATCTGGTATTTATTTTAAGGAGCGTTTATGAAAAAAATAGCAATTGGATTAAGTGGTGGAGTGGATTCAACTTTGGCAGCGCTTCTTTTAAAAGAACAAGGATATAACGTTATTGGTCTGAGCATGTCAATTTATAATAAAGATATTCCAAATTTAAAAGAATCTATAAACTCTTGTTATGGTCCAAAAGAAAAAGAAGATTATAAATTGGCACAAGAATGGGCAAAAAATCACGGCATTGAAACGGTTATTCTTGATTGCTCAGAAGAATATAAACAAACTGTTTTAAAATATTTTAAAGAATCTTATTTGAATGGAACAACGCCCAACCCTTGCATTAAATGCAATGCCGAAATGAAGTTTGGTCTTTTATTAGAACGCGCAAAAAAAGAAGGCGTTGAATTTGATTGTTTTGCCACAGGTCATTATGCCAATATTGAAGAAAAAAATGGGAAATATATCCTAAAAAAAGGCAAAGACGAAAAAAAAGATCAAAGCTATTTTCTTTATCGCCTAACACAAGAACAACTTAAAAACATTATGTTCCCTCTTGGTAATTTCACAAAAGAAGAAGTGCGCAACATGGCTATGGAAAGAAACATTCCTGTTGCTGAGAAAAAAGATAGTCAGGATTTTTATAGTGGAGATTATGCCGATCTTTTAGAGCAATCTCCTAAAAAAGGAGTTATTCGTCATATTAATGGCACAATTTTGGGACATCACGAAGGCTTTTTTAATTACACCATTGGCCAACGCAAAGGACTTGGCATTGCGCATCCTGTTCCGCTTTATGTTGTTGAACTTGATGCTAAAAACAATGAAGTGATCGTTGCCCCCAAAGAAGCCACATTTTCAAAAAAATGCTTGGCAAATGAAGTTGTTATAGGCGGCATAGATATCCCTTTAAACACGCCCTTCCCTGTGATGGCAAAATATCGCTCGGCCGGTCGTTCTGTTCCTGCAACACTTATTCGTCTGTCTGATACTGAAATTGAAGTTGTTTTTGATGAAGAACAAAGCGCTCTCACAAAAGGTCAATCGGTTGTTTGCTATCAAGATGATTGTGTGTTATGCGGCGGCGTGATTATATAACAATCAGCATGACTTAACAAATTCAAAAGTAATAAAAAAACTCACTTAAAATCCCTTTAAGTGAGTTTTTTATTTTAAGAAACTTCTTATTTTTCAATTAAAGAAGTACCCGTCATATCACTTGGCTGAGCAATATTCATAATTTCAAGAAGAGTTGGGGCAACATCTGCCAAACAACCTTCTTTTAATCCTTTAACACCATGTGCATTTACCAAAACCGCCATCACCGGAGTGTTCGTATGTGCCGTATATGGTGCACCCGTTGTTTCATCTTTCATGCGTTCAGCATTCCCGTGGTCAGCTGTAACAAAAACAGCTCCATCTTTAGCTTTAACAGCCTCAACAACTCGACCTAAACAAGCATCCACTGTTTCAACTGCTTTGACAGCTGCTTCCATCACCCCAGTATGACCAACCATATCGCCATTAGCATAGTTAACGATAATCACATCAAATTTATCTTCATTGATAGCTTCAACTAATTTATCCGTCACTTCAATGGCAGACATTTCCGGTTTCAAATCATAAGTCGCTACTTTTGGACTTGGAACCAAAATGCGTTCTTCATTCGGGAATAATGTTTCTTTACCACCATTAAAAAAGAAAGTAACATGAGCATATTTTTCTGTTTCAGCGATACGTAATTGTTTTAAACCATGTTGCGCAATCACTTCGCCAAAAATATTGGTTAATTCTTCAGGTGGGAACAAAACTTTAAGCCATTTATTATGCTCAACAGAATATTCCGTCATCGCCACAGCTCCAGCAAATTGCACAACACGTGAACGAGGAGCAGCATCAAAATCCGATTGCAATAAAATACGGGTGATTTCTCTTGCACGATCAGAGCGATAGTTTGCCATAATTAAACCATCACCATCTTTCATTCCTTCATAATCCCCAATTACGCACGGAATAATAAATTCATCATAAACTTTTTCAGAATAAGAACTTTCAATCGCACTTTCAGCCGTTTCAAAGCGCTTTCCTTTTGCATCGACAAGAGCTTGATAAGCAAGATCAATACGTTCCCATCTGTTATCCCGATCCATGGCATAATAGCGACCAGATACCGTTGCAATTTTAACATTTAAACATCCGGCCAACGCCCCATTTAATTCTTTCACAAAGCCAAGACCTGAATCCGGTGCCGTATCACGACCATCCATAAAGCAATGCAACCAAACCTTTACCCCTGCTTCATCTAAAATTTTAGCAAGTGCAATAATATGCGTTTGTTGTGCATGAACGCCCCCATGACCAATAAGTCCCATTAAATGACAGACGCCACCTGATTTTTTCAAACTTTCAATTAAATCTAATAAAACAGGATTTTCGTTTAATGTTTTTGTCTCTATCGCTTTATCAATACGAGGCAAATCCTGCAAAACAACACGCCCTGCTCCCAAATTCGTATGCCCCACTTCTGAGTTACCCATTTGACCTGCCGGCAAACCAACATCCAAACCGGAAGTTTTGAGCATTGTTGTCGGATATTCTTTAATCAAATTGTGCCAAACAGGAGTATTCCCCGTTTCAATGGCATTATAATCCGTTTCAGCGCGATATCCCCAACCATCCAAAATACAAAGCACAACAGGTTTTTGTCTTGTCATATTCAATCCTTTCTTATCATTTTTAATATAAAAGATGTTGTTTTCTAAATTTAAAAAGTCAACTCCTTTTTCAACCAATGTTCGCCATTATAAAGCAAAAACTTAAAAAAGTGTAATATTTTTTTGATTTTTCTTAAAAAAAAGGATATAATACGCCCAAAATAAAATTAAAAAGGATAAAAAAATGAAAGAAATCAAAAAACCGGAACTTTTACTTCCAGCTGGTTCACTTAATAGATTAAAAACAGCCTTCTTATATGGGGCCGATGCCGTTTATGCCGGTATGCCTGGTGTTTGCCTTCGAAATAAAATTTCATTTACTCCTGAAGAAATGAAGGAAGGCATTGAATATGCTCATTTGCTTGGCAAAAAAGTATACCTCACTGTTAATTTATTCACGCATAATAAAGATATCGAAAAAATCGAAAACTTTATCACTCTTCTAAAAGATTTGAATCCAGATGGTGTCATTGTAGCCGATCCTGGTATTTTTGCTCGCATTCAAGAAGAAATTCCAACGTTGCCTCTTCATATTTCAACACAAGCAAATGTTTGCTCAACTCTCACGGTTAATTTTTGGAAAAAACAAGGGGCCAGTCTTTGCGTTTTAGGGCGCGAAGTTCCTCTATCTGAAATCAAAGAAATCAGAGAACAATGCCCTGACATTAAAATTGAAACATTTATTCATGGGGCTTTATGTGTCAGTTATTCAGGTCGTTGCCTGCTTTCAAACTTTATGACTGGTAGAAGCGCTAACAAAGGAAATTGTGCTCATTCTTGCAGATGGCGTTATAAAATATATGAATCTGCACCTATTCATCCAAAATCAGAAAATACTTATTATATTGAAGAAGAAACAAGAACGGGTGAACTAATGCAAATTGATGAAGATGAAAATGGCACATATATCATGAATTCAAGGGATTTATGTTGGTTGCCACGTTTAAATGACCTTCTTCCTATCGGCATTGATTCTTTTAAAATTGAAGGACGAAATAAATCAGAATACTATGCCGCCATTACTGCCAGAACATATCGCCACGCCATTGACGATTGGTTTAACGATCCTGAAAATTGGTCACCAGATAAATATATGGAAGAACTGATGACACTTCAATCTCGTGGTTATACCGTTGGATTCTTAGACGGAAATGCCGGCCCTGAAGCACATAATTATGATGTTTCGGCAAGCGATGGAACATGGCGATATGCCGGTCTTGTTAAAGGGGAAAAAGAAGATCGCATTATCATGGAAATCAAACATAAAATTCAAAAAGGAATGGAACTTGAATTTTTATCTCCTTATAAACTTGATCCTATTCGTATTACTGTTACGGAACTTTATGACCACAGAACAGGAACCGAAACAGAAGAAATTTCTTCCGGTCATCTTGGCCAATCCGTTGAAATTCCTCTTAAAAAAGAAATCCGTGATTTATTACCAGCCCTGACGGTTGTGCGAACAAAAATTGGATAAATTTATCTTTTTTCCGAATCGCAATTTTTTAAAGAGAAAAATTTTTTGTTTTTCTCTTTTTTTACTTAACAAATTCTTTTTTTATTAACAAAAAGTAAATGATTAACTATTTATTAATAAAAAAAATCAAAATAATTTTTCTTTTTTCATAAAACAATAAAAAAGGAATTGAATTAAAAAATTATTTATTTTATATTCTAATTGAGTTTCACATTTACTAGAGGAGTTTTTATTATGAAAAAATACACAAATGAGGAAGAAATCCGTTTGACGGCTTATTACATGTGGGAAGAATCCGGCCGTCCTTGGGGTCAAGAAAATGAATTCTGGCAAAAAGCTTGCGATAAATTGATGAATTCAAAATCATCTTGCAAAACATCAAAATGCACAACAAAAAAAGCTTCTGCTTCAACAAAACCAAGCACAAAAACAGCTTCTAAAACATCAAAAGCTTCCACGATTACAAAAACAACAAAAGCAAAAACAAATTTGAAAGCTGTTTCTGCACAAACAACAATTAAATCAAATGCCGCTATCAATAATGCATACGGATTTAAATCAAATGTTTCTTCATTAAAATCAAAAGTTTCTTTAAATTCAAACATCAACAATGGTTTGAATATCAAAACAAACAAAAAATCTTTGATCTAATAAAAAGAAATAAAAAAAAGAGCGGCTTGAAAAGCCGCTTTTTTTTATTCATTAACCAAGATATATCCCTCGTCATTATTTTTTAATAAACTTTCGGCCGCCTTTTCGCCAATTTTTTGCCTTAACGCATAGATATGAGATTCAACTGTATGCGTTTCAATATCTGCTCGATATTTCCAAACTTCAGTGAGCAAATCTGTTTTTGAAGCACCTTCCGGCAATGAACGAACCAAAAAAGAAATCAAATCTGTTTCTTTTTCTGTTAAATAATAATCCTTTTTTGTTTTTTTATCATACAGTGAACGTTTCGCCCCATCAAACAAAAAACGTTTATTTTCAAAAACCTGAGCTGCATTTTTCTTTTCCAATAAAGTTTTTAAATGCAATTTTAATTCATATAAACTACAAGGAGCCGTTAATTCAATATCAGCTTCCTCATGAGTTGCACCTATCAACAACACAGGACAAGAAACTTCCTGAGCCAAAATCTGATCCGTTAATTCTTGATCCAAAGCGATAATCAACGCTTCTCCAAACTCTTTGTCATGATTATAATTTTTTGCATCCAAGTCTTTTAATGCATCACATAACGTATCCGTATAAAGTTTATTTTTTGAAATAACCGTAATCATTTTTCTTGCCTTTTTAAATGAATTATTTTAGTATGCCATTAGAAAAAAACCTCGTTTCTTAAATATATATTATCAGAAAGAAATTGAAAATGACAGCATTATTTTTTTATAAATGTCTTTGCATTTTATTGTATCCATTTATTTTAATTTTTATAGGGTTCAGGCTTTTGAAAAACAAAGAAGATAAATCCCGTTTAAATGAACGATTAGGTTTTCCAAAGAAAGAAAGGCCGAAAGGAAAACTTATTTGGATGCATGGAGCCAGTGTTGGCGAATGTTTATCTATGCTTCCTCTTGTAAAAAAAATGCTGGATGAAGATAAATCAATGCATGTAATGGTTACCTCTGGCACCGTCACATCTGCCGAACTTATGAAAAAAAGATTACCGGAAAGAGCTTTTCATCAGTTTATTCCGATTGATACCCCCTTGGCAGCAAAACGTTTTGTGAAATACTGGAATGCCGATGCTGTTTTATGGTTTGAGTCTGATTTTTGGCCCAATATGCTAACAGCCATCAAAAAAAATAAAAAACCGCTCATTCTTTTAAACGGGCGCATTTCCGATAAATCTTTTGCTCGCTGGCAAAAACATCCTTATATCATTAAAACTATTCAATCTTTATTCACTCTTTCCTTTGGTCAAACACAAGAAGATGCCAGAAGATTAAAGGTTTTGGGAGCAGAAAATGTTGTTTCAACGGGAAATTTAAAATTTGCAGCTGTTAATCCGCCATTTGATCAAGAAGAGCTAAAAAAAATTCATCAGGCAATTAATAATCGTCCCTGTTGGACGATGGCCAGCACTCATGAAAACGAAGAATTACAAGGTGCCGAAATCCACATAACATTAAAAGAAAAATATCCGGATCTTTTAACTGTTTTTGTTCCACGTCACCCAAACAGAGCCGATGCTTTAATTATGCAATTTGAAAAAAAAGGATTAAAAGTTGCAAGACGTTCCAAAAGTGAAGAAATCACAGCTGATACAGATATTTATATGGCAGATACTATTGGTGAAATGGGGCTTTTATATCAATTAACAGATTTTGTTTTTGTTGGGGGTTCTCTGATTGCTTTCGGAGGACAAAACATGCTTGAACCTATGCGCTTAAAAAGAGCTGTTGTTATCGGGCCATATGCTTTTAATTTCAAAGAAATTGTTGCAACGGCAAAAGAAAAAAATGCCCTTGTTGAAGTTCAAAATAAAGAAGAATTATCAAGTATTCTTGCGCAATTTTTAATTAAACCCGCGCATTTTAGCGAAATGCGTGAAAATGCCGAACGTTTAGCAACATCGGAAATGAGTGTTTTAGATCGAGTATGGGAAATCTTACACCAAAAATTTAATATTTAAGGTCTAAAAAACAAAAAAAAGACTGGATATCTTTATTTTTTATGATATAGTAAAGAAAGTAATGTTTCTTTTGGGCGGAGGCAAAAATGGGCACACCGAAATTTTGGGATATCCCCAATTCTTTTTTATCAAAACTTTTGAAACCATTGGGAGCTCTTTATGCATTTGCAACAGCTTACCGCATTAGAAGAGCAAAACCTTATCAAGCAAATATACCGGTTATTTGTGTTGGAAACCTTTCTGTCGGTGGAACAGGAAAAACACCGGTCTGTTTAGCCATTGCTAAAGAACTTTATAAAATAAAAAAATCCTTTTTCTTTTTAAACCATGGATATAAATCTCATTTAAAAAATGTGATGGTTGATTTAAAAACCCATTCTGCCTATGATGTGGGAGACGAAGCCGTTTTACTGGCTTGTTATGCCCCAACAGTTGTTGATAATCAAAGAGCCAGAGGTGCGCAACTTGCCATCAGACGTGGGGCAGAATGCATTGTCATGGATGATGGATTTCAAAATCCTTCTCTTATTAAAAGATTTTCATTTATTGTTGTTGACGGCAAAAAGGGGTTTGGAAACGAATGCGTCATGCCTGCTGGTCCTTTGCGTGAACCGGTTTTAAAAGGATTAAACAGAGCTGATGCTATTGTAATTGCCGGAAAAGATGAATGGGGTATTTCATTTTATCTACAACGCAACAATATTGATCTTCCGGTTTTCACCGGCCATTTTAAACCTAAAACAAAATTTTTATCGGCATTAAAGAATAAAGACGTTTTAGCATTTGCCGGCATTGGGCAACCACAAAAATTTTTCAATCTGTTAAAAGAACACCATGTTAATCCGATAAAAACAGAAAGTTATCCGGACCATTATTTTTATACCAGATTTGATATCGAACAATTGCAAAAAAAGGCAAACGGATTGCCATTAGTGACAACAACCAAAGACGCTGTTAAAATTCCCCGCGATTTATTAAAAGATATCCACATCGCTGATGGTGAATTCGTTTTCGATAAACCGGATGAAATTAAAGAATTATTAAAAAATATCACATATTAAATAAAGGAGAAGCAGATGGCTAAAGCTATTCGCCGCGGTAACAGAACCTTTTTACAAAGATTTTTTTTCGATCCACTTACCGCATTTTTTGTTTTAATTGTTTATACATTTTTTCAAATTTTACCTGCCAAAACAGCTTCTAATTTAGGCGCAAAAATAGGAAAAATTCTTTATAAGGTGATGAAAAAAAGAAATAAAATTGCCCGAATTAATTTAAACATCGCCTTTCCGGAAAAAAATGAAACCGAAAAAGAAGAAATTTTAAAAAACATGTGGCAACATTGGGGACGTTTTTTTGCCGAAATGCCACATGGACAATATTTTTATCAAAACGCCCGAACAAAAGGCATGGAAACATTAAAAGATCTTCACCAAAAAAAACAAGGATGTTTTGTTTGCTCTGCTCATTTAGGCAATTGGGAACCGGCTGTTTCAGCCCCTCTTTTTGATGATTATTATCTTAATCCTGTTTATAGAGTTGCTAATAATAAATGGATAGATAAAATTATGTTTCAACGACGTAAAGGAACACTTATTCCCAAAGGAACCGCCGGCGCAAGATTAATGGTTCAGGTTCTTAAAAATGGTGGTGGTGTTGTGATTCTTTGTGATCAAAAATTAAGAGAAGGCATCGAAGTTCCCTTCTTTGGTAAGATGGTCAAAACCGCACCGGCAACAGCCACAATTGCACTTAAAATGAATCTTCCCGTCATCATGGCTAAATGTATCAGAGCAAATGATGGGCTTTTTGATATTGAAGTTTCCCAACCACTTCCCATGCCAAACAAGGAAAAACTAGGGGATGAAAAAGCCATTTACGAATTAACAAAAACAATCAATCAAACAATCGAAAACTGGATTAAAGAAAATCCGGAACAATGGCTTTGGGTCCATCACCGATTTGATAAATCAGAATACAAATAAAAAAACAAAAGCTCTTCAATCATGAAGAGCTTTTTTGGTGCTCAAGAAAGGACTCGAACCTTCACACCGGTTATGGTACTAGCACCTGAAGCCAGCGCGTCTACCAATTTCGCCACTTGAGCATGTTTTTTGATTATAAAAAAATACATGAAAGAAGTCAACTCTTTTTGAACAAAATCATCTTTTTTTTACTTTTCTGAAAAAATACTTTGAAAAAGAAAACAAAATCATTTAGACTTATTTACAAAAGGAGAAAAAAAATGACTGAAAACAAACAACATAATTCTTACACTGTTCCAAATTCCGATAACGTTGATCTTTCATGGAAAAGATATATTTTACCGGCTATTCATCCAGAAGGATTAAAAATTTTTGGTGTTGCCGCGTTAATTTTTATCATTCTTGGAATTTTTGTCCCATGCACCATGAGTTTTACACTGCCATTACTTGCTTTTGTTTTTTATTTCTTCAGAAATCCGCCTCGTGTAACACCTGAAGGAGATAATTTAATTATTTCGCCGGCAGATGGTATTGTCAGCAACATTAAATATGTTGTTCCCCCAA
>JAEIGA010018866.1_pt1 | contig 10512 bp, 5 predicted proteins | sample 9270691 | NCBI WGS metagenome assembly JAEIGA01 (sample SAMN17057246, study PRJNA624740) | gut metagenome | biome: biome; isolation source: fecal sample | host: Bos grunniens | place: China: Xizang | collected 2019
AGATGAAAAGACTCTTCCTTGTCGATGCTTATGCATTGATTTTCAAATACTACTACGCCTTTATGGGGCGACCTATGCGCAATCGCTCGGGTATGAATACCTCGATTGTCTATGGTTTTACCAAATTCTTGCGTGATATTCAGAAGCGAGAGAAGCCCGATCTGCTTGGCGTCGCTTTCGACCCGAAGGGTGGTTGTTTCCGTCGTGAGATATTCCCCGAGTATAAGGCTAACCGCCCCGCTACCCCCGAGGATATTCTGCTCTCGGTGCCCTATGTTAAGCGCATTGTTGAGGCGATGTGTATTCCTGTTTTGGAGGTGCCGGGTTTTGAGGCAGATGATGTTATCGGAACACTCGCTGTAAAGGGAGAGGCTGCGGGATATGAGGTCTTTATGGTTACCCCCGACAAGGACTACGGTCAGCTTGTGGGCGAGAACCGCAAACTCTACAAGCAGAAGGGTGACGATATCGAGATTATCGACAAGGAGGCTATCAAGGCGAAGTATGGCATCGAAAAACCTGAACTCGTACGCGATATTCTGGCTCTCTGGGGCGACTCCTCGGATAATATCCCCGGCGTTCCGGGTGTAGGTGAGAAGGGTGCTTGCAAGATGGTGCAGGCGTGGGGTGAGGTTGAGAATATCATCGCCAATGCCGATAAGATAGGTGGCAAGACGGGTGCAAATATCCTCGCCAATGAGGAGCGTCTGCGTCTGGCAAAGGTGCTGACAACAATTCGCCTCGATGTGCCTATTGAGTTCAACGAGGAGGATTTGACTGTCTGCTCTCCGAAGATAGATGCCCTGCGTGCGCTCTATGCGGAGTTGGACTTCAAGAACTTCCTGGCAGATTTGGCAAATATCGCCCCTGTGGCAGAGGTTGATCTCTCCGTACCACAGCAGGCTCCGCAGACACAGCTCGCGAATATGGCTCGTGCAAAGTCGGCAGCATTGCGTAAGGCGGCAATGGAGGGTCAAGGCTCCCTCTTCGATGATATGATGGCGCCTGTGGTTGCAGAGGAGGCACCTGCAGAGCCGAGTGCCGAGAGCGAGGAGGAGGTAGCGCAGTTTGAGACCATACGCACCACAAACCACAAATATACAACCGTTCTCACTGCCGAGTCGCTGCGCAAGGTCGTAGATGAGGTGTTGCAGTGTGATAAGGTGTGCTTCGATATCGAGACTACGGGTTTCGATATCTTCCGTGATCGCATCGTGGGAATGTCGCTGTCGGTACGCGCACACGAGGCGTGGTATATCCCGTTCGGTCACAACCACGACCAACGCTCTCGCAACGATATCGAGAGCGAGTATGCTGCTATCTTGCGCCCAATCTTCGAGAAAGAGAGGATTGCGAAGGTGGGACAAAATATGAAGTTCGATGTCCTCTTCCTCCGTGCGCTCGGTATTCGTGTCGCAGGCGAGAAGAACGATACGATGTTGATACACTACCTGCTTGATGCCGAGTCGCGCCATAATATGGACTCTCTGGCGGAACGCTATCTCGGCTATGAACCGGTGCATATCGAGTCGCTTATAGGTAAGGGTGCGAAACAGCTTACTATGGATATGGTAGGCTTGGAGCAGATATCCGAGTATGCTGCCGAAGATGCAGATATCACATTACAACTCTATGAGAAGTTGATGCCTATGCTTTGTGGCGAGAGTGTGCTCCTGAAACTCTATCGTGAGGTTGAGGAGCCGATGATAGATGTTCTTGCCGATATGGAGTGGGAGGGTGTAAACATAAATAGCGAGGCGTTGCACATCTACTCCAAGAGACTCTCCGAGCAGTTGTCCTCTATCGAGGAGAAGATTAGAGAGATCTCGGGCGAGAGAGATATGAATATAAATTCGAGTCGCCAGTTGGGAGAACTTCTTTTTGCCAAGATGCGTATCACCTCCAAGCCGAAGATGACCAAGACCAAGCAGTTCTGCACCGATGAGGAGTATTTGCAGTCGTTTTCGGGTGAGCACGAGGTGGTAGATTTGATTTTGCAGTATCGAGGTGTCAAGAAGTTGCTCTCGACATATATAGACGCCCTTCCGTTGTTGGTAAATCCGGTGACGGGTCGCATACATACCTCGTATAATCAGGCAGTAACCGCTACGGGACGACTCTCTTCGGCAAATCCGAATTTGCAGAATATCCCTATCCGTGAGGATATAGGTCGCCCTATTCGTGAGGCGTTTATCCCGCGTGATGAGCGACATCTGTTGCTCTCTGCCGACTATTCGCAGGTGGAGTTGCGACTTATGGCACACCTCTCGGGTGATGAGGCGCTCTGCGAGGCTTTCCGTGAGGGCAAAGATATCCACTCGGCAACAGCAGCCCGCATATTCAAGAAGAGCATCGAGGAGGTTACCTCCGAGGAGCGTCGTCGTGCCAAGACTGCCAACTTCGGCATTATATACGGTATCTCGGCTTTTGGTTTGAGTCAGCGTCTGCGCATACCACGCAGCGAGGCAAAGCAACTTATCGAGGGGTACTTTGAGTCCTATCCGGGAGTTAAGGCATATATGGATAATACCGTTGCCAAGGCTCGTGATACGGGATATGCCGAGACACTTTTTGGTCGTCGTCGCTACCTTGCCGATATAGACTCGCGCAATGCCAATGCCAGGGCGTTGGCGGAGCGTAACGCCATAAATGCCCCTATTCAGGGTACTGCTGCCGATATTATGAAGTTGGCGATGGTGGGTGTTACTCGCCGCTTCCGAGAGGAGGGCATACGCTCGAAGATTATTATGCAGGTACACGATGAAATAGTTGTAGATATGCTTCGCAGTGAGCAGGAGTGCGTTGAACGCATCGTGAAAGAGGAGATGGAGGGTGCTGCGAAGTTGTCGGTTCCATTGACTGCCGAGTGCGGTGTGGGTGAGAATTGGCTCAAAGCACACTAATGAGATTTAGCCTCAAAAATTAACTATAAGACTACTATGAGAAGATTTTTAAGCACCTTGTGTTTGGTTGCGACTGCAACATTGGCTCTTGCACAGCAGCCACGAGTGCAGAATGATGACCACATCTATTGCCACGAATTGGGAATTGGATCGAGAAGAATTATCTCTATACCCGATATTGACGGTTATCTGACCTTGAAGGGCGATTTCCATCTGCATACAAGCCTCGACGATGGCGATGTTGCACCCAAGGCACGAGTACGCGAGGCGTGGTATGACGGTTTAGATGTTATCGCAATGACCCCTCATATTGGCGTACATAAGAATGAGGGTGTACGCCTCAAAGACTACAACCTGCCCAACAGATTGGCTATTGCCGAGGGTAAGAAGATGGGCGTGATGGTAATTCAGAGTGCCGAGATTACCCGCAGGAAGCCTTTCGGTCATATGAATGCATTGTTCCTCAAGGATTGTAATGTGTTCGATGAGAATCGCTACCTCGTTGATGAGAATGGCGAGTTCTTGCGTGATAAGACAGGCGATAAAATCCCTAATCGTGCAACCGAGATGAAGGATTTCGAGGCTGCCGAGGCGCAGGGAGCATTTATTATCTGGAATCACCCGGGCTGGCCGGATAGGAAATCGACACTCTATCCGTTGCACAAGAAGTTGATCGAGGAGAAGAGAATACACGCCGTAGAGTTGTTCAACAGTTCGGAGTGGTATCCACGCGTGTTGGATTGGTTCGACACCTACAAGTTGCCGATGATGGCCAATACCGATATCCACTACATAACAGCGAACAAATACAACCGTTGTCTTCGTCCTATGACCTTGGTGTTTGCCAAGGAGCGCACCATCGAATCGGTACGCGAGGCGATGTTTGCAGGTCGTATGTTGGCTCTGTTTGGCAATAAGTTGGCGGGTGATGCCAATCTTATCAAGCAGCTGCTGAATAAGTCGTTGCAGGTGCGAGTTATTGACGAGAAGGAGGGTGTGGTTGAGGTTACCAATATCTCTGATATTGAGTTCGAGGCAACCTTTGGCGAGTCGAAGCAGTATGTGGTATTCTACCCACGCACAGCCACTATCGTTAATATACCACAGGGTACAGAACTCGATTTTGCAAACTGTCTTGCAGGTCGCAAGAGTGTAAAGGCAAATCTCTGGTAAGAAACTAATCTTTATATTCGGTTATGAGTCGTTTTGCCGACATCGTGTTGCCTTTGGCGCAACCTGCTTATACCTTCGCTGTGGGTGAGGGTCTGGCGGTGCGTATAGGTGATGCTGTGGCTGTGCAGTTCGGCAAGAGTGCGGTATATACGGGTATCGTGTGGCGTCTGCACGACACTCCCCCTGCAAAGGGTGTCGCAAAACCAATCTTGAAAGTCCTCTACGACAAACCTCTGCTCTCGGAGTTGCAGATGCGATTTTGGGAGTGGATTGCCGACTACTATATGTGTAGCGTCGGTGAGGTTATGCGTGTGGCACTCCCCTCCGTTATAAAGGCAAAGGCGCATTGCGAGGAGGAGTTCGAGCCATACACACCCAAGCGAGAGCGTGCTGTGCGACTGTTGTCAGAGGGGTGTTCGGAGGAGTCTTTGGAGAAGATTAAGCGTCGAGCACCAAAGAGATATGGGCTCTTGCAGACAATTGTCGGTGCCGGAGGAGAGATTGCCCGCTCGGCACTCGATGTCGATGCAACGACCCTCAATGCCTTGTGCAAGGCGGGTATGATAGAGTTTTTTGAGCGAGATTATGTGAGGGATAGCGGAGTTACAAGGGCTCTGCTGCCGACACTCTCGGAGGCACAACAGCGAGCTTTGGAGGCGTTGCGCAGTGGTCTTGAGGTGAAGAATGTTGCCCTTCTGCACGGAGTTACAAGTTCGGGAAAGACCGAGATATATACCCATCTTATCGACGATGCTCTCTCGAATGGCAAAGATGTACTCTTTCTCGTTCCCGAAATATCGCTTACAGCACAGCTTGTAGAGCGTCTGCAACACCTCTTTGGCGAGGGTGTTACCGCATATCACTCGAAATTGACACCCCAGCGTCGAACAAAGATTTTTACCGATATGCTGTCGGGCGAAGGTGGCAATTTTATCGTCGGTGCCCGCTCGGCACTCTTCCTGCCATATAGGAATCTGGGACTTGTGATTGTAGATGAGGAGCACGATTCGAGTTATAAGCAGAGTGAGCCAAATCCTCGTTACAATGGTCGCGATGCCGCTGTGATGTTGGCAGCGATATACGGTGCGAAGAGTGTTCTCGGAAGTGCTACGCCATCGCTCGAAAGTTTTGCCAACCACCTGTCGGGCAAGTATGCCTATGCGCACCTTACGGAGCGATATGGTGGCGTTGAGATGCCCGTCATAACTATCTCGGATACTATACGCAATGTCAAGCGCAATGAGCGTAAGGGGCACTTTAACAAGGAACTTGTAGATGCCATATCCGAGCGATTGGAGAGCAACGAACAGGTCATTCTCTTCCAAAATCGACGCGGCTACTCCCCATATATGGAGTGCCCGGAGTGTGGTTGGTCACCTCGCTGTCCGCATTGCAATGTAAACTTGACCGCCCATCAGCGTAGCGGAAAGATGGTGTGCCACTACTGTGGTTACGGAGAGCCTATGCGCAAACACTGTCCGAATGGTCACGCCGGAGAGTTGCGACCTATGGGATTTGGCACGGAGAGGGTCGAGGAGGCTATCTCGGAACTCTTCCCCGAGGCTCGCGTGTTGCGCCTTGATGGCGACACAGCAACCTCGTCGTCGGCATACAATCGAATTATCGGTGCCTTTGCCCGACACGAGGCGGATATATTGGTGGGTACACAGATTGTGTCGAAGGGTCTTGATTTTGCGGGTGTAACACTCATAGGTATCCTCAATGGCGACAACCTTCTCACCGCTTCGGATTTTAGAGCCGAGGAGCGTGCTTGGCAACTTATAATGCAGGTTGCAGGTCGCTCGGGTAGGCGTGAGCGTCGTGGTGAAGTGATTATTCAGACAGCAGAGCCTACCCACCCGATATATGCCACCATCGACAACTATGAGATGATGGCGCACAAACTGCTTGCCGAACGCCAGCGCTTTGGATATCCACCTTATGTGCGTATCATAAAGGTCGTTATGCGCTCCCCAAAGAGCGAACTGCTTGTTGAGGGGTCGATGGCTCTTGGTGATACTCTGCGCAGTCGTTTCGGAAGGCGCGTGTTGGGTCCTGTGACGCCGCTTGTGGACCGTGTGCGTGGCGAGTATAGGGTGGAGTTGATGTTGAAGATAGAGGTCTCTGCCTCCTATGCAAAGGCGCGTGCAATTCTCGGCGAGGCTGTTGCCTCTCTGCGCCGACAACCTAAATACCGTAGTCTAACAATTATCTGCGATGTCGATATTCTCTGATATTATCTCGGCAATCGATGATATGTTGTCGTTGGTGTGGATACGCAGTTGTATAATCTGCAATGCTCCGATGCTTGATGACGACGGATTTGCCTGTGTGGCTTGCCAAAATCGTATTCCGCTGACGCACTTTACCCATAAGGCAGATAATGTTGTCGAGCAACATTTTAGGAGTATGCTTCCAATCGAACACGCCTCCTCGCTCTATTGGTTTGTGGGTGAAAACGAGTGGAAGAGAATTGTCTATAAGTTCAAATACGGAGGTCGTTGTATTATGGCTCTGCGAATGGGCGAGTGGCTCGGTAGCGAGTTGTATGACGGAGGTCTTTACAGCGATGTAGATGTTATTGTGCCGATACCACTCCATAAGCGCCGAAGGTTGATGCGAAGTTACAATCAGGCGGAGATGTTGGCTTTCGGTGTTTCGAGCAAACTTGGTGTTCCTTGCGAGTTGAAGGCTGTAAAGCGTGTGCAATACAATGAGAGTCAAACCCGAAAACGAAGAATGGAACGATGGGAGAATGTGGCAAATATCTTCGCTGTTCCCAAACCCGAGATGTTGAGGGGTCGCCATATCCTGATTATAGATGATGTGCTGACTACGGGTGCTACAATTGCAGCCTGTGCCAAGACAATATACGAAGCCTGCGAGGGAGATGTGCGCATAAGTATCGCTACTCTGGCGGTTTCGCAGAGGAGTTTCGGGTAGTTGTGCCGATTCGTTTTTCAAAAAGATATAAACAGCCAAAATGCTGTCAGGGGCTATGTGCGTAGGGTTGCCTATGTTATAAACATAGTTTTTAACAAAGTTGTAATTTGTGTAGTTGCAGGGTCTGCGAAAATAGATTACCTTTGTGGAATGTAAATAGGAGAAGAAAAAACTTGAAGATATATGGCAAAAGAGTATAATTCACAACGAAATGCTGCTGCGGTTGAGGCGTTGGCACCCGAGTTGGTAGGTGTTGTACCTCCGCAGGCGGTAGAGCTTGAAGAGGCGGTGTTGGGTGCCTTGCTGCTCGAAGCGGACAAGGTTACCGAGGTGCAGGAGTACCTCACCGAGCAATCTTTCTACAAGGAGGAGCATCGACTTATCTACCGTGCGATAAATGCGTTGTCGGCAGAGCAGAAGCCTATCGATATCTACACCGTTACAAGCCAACTCAAATCGAAGCGCGAGCTTACAAAGGTCGGTGGTGCGGCATATCTGGCACAGTTAACTCTGCGTGTCGGCTCGGCAGCCAATATCGAGTTTCACTCGCGTATCATCACCCAGAAGCATATTCAGCGCGAACTTATCCGTGCCTCAACCGACATTCAGAAGAAGTCCTACGACAGTTCGGTTGATGTGAACGACCTTATCGGTTTTGCCGAGAGCGAGGTGTTGAAGATTACCGAGGGTTATGTTAAGCGTTCGGTGCAGAATGCACAGGATATCCTGCGTGCGACATTCCGTCAGATCGAGAAGAATGCCAAGAATGACTCTCGTTATAGCGGTGTCTGCACAGGCTTCTCCGATCTCGATAATGTTACACTCGGTTGGCAACCTTCCGACCTTATCATTGTTGCGGCTCGTCCTTCGATGGGTAAGACAGCATTCGTGCTTACAATGGCCCGTAATATGGCTATCGACTATGAGGCTCCGGTTGCATTCTTCTCGCTTGAAATGTCCTCGGTGCAGCTTATGACCCGTCTTATTGTCGGCGAGACAGGTCTTTCGGGAACACTTATCCGTAGCGGTAAGCTCTCACCTGATGAGTGGAAGACCCTCGAAACCAAGACCAAACCTCTCGGTATGGCACCGCTCTATATCGACGATACACCGGCGCTCTCGGTATTCGAGTTCCGCTCGAAGGTGCGTCGTCTGCACACCAATAACGATATCAAAATCATCATCATCGACTACCTCCAACTTATGACCGCTTCGGGTCAGGGCGATAAGGGTAATCGTGAGCAGGAGGTGGCATTCATCTCGCGTACATTGAAGGGTATCGCCAAGGAGCTTGATGTGCCAATCATCGCGCTTTCGCAGCTCAACCGTGCTACGGAGTCGCGTGGTGGCTCGAAGCGCCCACAGCTCAGTGACCTTCGTGAGTCGGGAGCCATCGAGCAGGATGCCGATATCGTAGCATTTATCCACCGCCCCGAGTACTATGGTTTCTCGGCAGCTCCGGGTGAAGAGTCTATGGAGGGTCTGGCGGAGATTATCCTCGCCAAGCACCGTAATGGCGCAGTTACAGATGTCAAGTTGCGCTTTATCAAGGATCAGGCGAAATTTGCCAATTGGGATCAGTCGGGTGTTCACTCGGCAGAGCAGTATGAGGAGGTTGCGAGTGCGCCATACTCCTCGTCGGCATCTTCAACTCCTTCGTCGCTGTTGTCGGCTACGGGTGGTGCCGAGTTCGATCCGGGATTTTCGGCTCCCGCACCAACAAATGAGGCTCCATTCTAAATTCCAAAGCGCAGCATAAATAGTTAACCCCCTTTTGACGGAGTATGTTTGTCAGATGCTATGCAGGTGCCATCGTGGGCATCAAGGCTGTAAAGGTCGATGTTGAGGTCAATATCGCAGGTGGCGGTATAGGACTCTTCCTGGTTGGTCTGCCTGACAATGCTGTCAAGGAGAGTGAGCAGCGTATCCGCTCTGCTTTTGAAAATTCTCAACGCAGAATGACAGCCAAGAAGGTTGTTGTAAATCTCGCTCCTGCCGATTTGCGAAAGGAGGGCTCGGGATTTGATTTGCCTATCGCCGTGGGTATCTTGGCGGCCACATCGCAGGTCTTGGATACACGCCTTGCCGATACGATGTTTGTCGGAGAGTTGTCGCTCGATGGTGCAGTGAAACCTGTGCGCGGAGTCCTTCCGTTGGCAGTTATGGCTCGCGATTGCGGTCTGCGACGCATAGTTCTCTCGCAGGAGAATAGCAGTGAGGCTGCTGTTGTCGATGGTATAGAGATTATCCCTGTAAGCAACCTTAAAGATGTCATTGCCTATCTCAATGATGAGGTCGATATTGCTCCTGCTCGCTCGTTGCCACTTGTCGAGCAGATGGCAGAAGATGTGCTCTTCGGAGAGGACTTTGCCGATGTCAAGGGTCAGGGTTATGTCAAGCGAGCCTTGGAGATAGCCGCGGCAGGAGGTCACAATGTCTTGATGATTGGCGCTCCCGGCTCGGGTAAGACGATGTTGGCAAGGCGAATGCCTACGATTATGCCGCCGATGACCTTGGAGGAGGCTATCGAATCCACGAAGATACACTCCGTAGCGGGAAAGTTGGGTGATAGCATAGGTCTTTTGACCAAACGCCCGTTCCGTGCCCCTCACCACCTCACTTCGCAGGTGGCTCTCATAGGTGGTGGTCAGTCGCCACAACCCGGAGAGGTGAGTTTGGCGCACAATGGTGTGCTCTTCCTCGATGAGCTGCCGGAGTTTGGCCGCAATGTCTTGGAGGTGCTACGCCAACCTTTGGAGGATAGAAATATCACAATTTCGCGTGCAAAATATAGTGTGGAGTATCCGTCGAACTTCACCCTTATAGCGGCAATGAACCCCTGTCCGTGTGGATACTACAACCACCCGACCAAGGAGTGTTCGTGCCAACCATTCGCTATTCACCGCTACTTCTCGCGTATCTCGGGACCACTGCTTGATCGTATAGATATGCATATCGAGGTTACTCCTGTTCCTATTGCCGATATAAACAACGACCGTAGGGAGGAGAGTAGTGCCGAAATCCGAAAGCGTGTTGTTGCAGCGCGTGAGATTCAGCGTCGTCGTTTTGAGGGGACACCAATCCACTCCAATGCGATGATGAACTCCCCAATGCTCCGAGAATTCTGTCCTCTCCAACCAGATGTTAGAGCCCTTTTGGAGCGAGCTATGGAGCGACTCAACCTCTCTGCGCGTGCCTATGATCGCATTATCAAAGTTGCCCGCACCATTGCCGACCTTGCAGCCGAAGAGCATATCTCCGCTACGCATATTGCCGAGGCTATTAACTATCGTACATTGGATCGCGAAAATTGGGGGCGTTAAATTAAAAATTGACAATTGAGAATTGAGAATTGACAATTAAAGGAATTTTGCATTAACCCTGCTATGCGGTCTTTTCCTCCTTGCGGCTCGGCATAGCGCAAACAAGTTTGCCCTCTGCTCTCGCTCCGCAGCGTCGGTTAAGGGCGTTAATCCCGCTGCGCGGTCCTTTC
>JAEIGA010018867.1_pt1 | contig 10512 bp, 9 predicted proteins | sample 9270691 | NCBI WGS metagenome assembly JAEIGA01 (sample SAMN17057246, study PRJNA624740) | gut metagenome | biome: biome; isolation source: fecal sample | host: Bos grunniens | place: China: Xizang | collected 2019
AAATTTTCCTTCGACAATGAAAAAATTCTTGATGATATAAACCTTGTTGCTTTCATTTTTTTCTTATCATTGCAAAAATAATCATTTATTCAAGTCTATGCAAAAGTTTTTTTTATTTTTATTAGTTTTTACATTTATTAATATTAATGCCAATGCACAAAAAAATAATGTAAAAAACGTATTCAATGCAGAAGATGCAATATGCGGCGCTTCTCAATTAGATTTATATCTCCCTGATTTACAAAACAAAAACGTAGGTATAATTGCCAATCAGACTAGTATTTTCAACAATACTCATCTCATTGATACACTATTAAGCGAAGGTATAACAATAAAAAAAATTTTCACACCTGAACATGGATTTAGAGGATCCGCCGACGAAGGCGCTTCTATTAACAACAGTATTGACGAAAAAACTCAGCTGCCAATAATTTCGTTATACGGCAACAATAAAAAACCTAATGCAGAGCAACTCAAAGACATCGACATTCTGGTTTTTGACTTACAGGATGTCGGCGTAAGATTTTACACTTATATCTCAACCATGACTTATGTTATGGAAGCCGCTGCCGAAAACAATATACCTATCATTATTCTCGACCGTCCTAATCCTAATGGATTCTACATCGACGGTCCTGTTTTAGAAAAAGAAAACACATCATTCGTAGGATTACATCAAGTACCTGTTGTTTATGGGCTTACGATAGGTGAATATGCAATGATGGTCAATGGTGAATTTTGGCTTAAAGACAGCATTCAATGTGATTTAAAAATAATTCCTCTTGGAAATTATAAGAGGAATGCCATTTATGAACTTCCCATAAAGCCATCTCCAAATCTACCGAACTGGGAATCTGTTTATCTCTACCCTTCTCTTTGTTTTTTTGAAGGAACCATTGTAAGTGTCGGACGTGGAACAGAACTACCATTCCAAGTTTATGGACATCCTCTTATGAATGAAGATTTTTGCTTTACGCCAAGACAGGCTGAAGGCAGAAAAGCGCCACTTCTTTGCAATCAAGTCTGTTATGGAGAAATACTAACCGATTATGCTAAAAATTATAAACAAAACAAAAAAGAATTAAATTTGACTTGGCTCATCAATGCATACAATCAACTTAATGAAAATGAAAAGTTTTTCAACAACTTCTTCGTAAAACTAACAGGCACCAAAGATTTAGAACTACAAATAAAATCAGGTTTTACAGAAGATGAAATAAGAGAAAGCTGGAAACCAAAACTTGAAGAATACAAAAAAATCAGAGAAAAATATTTGATTTATAAGGACTAAACAAGGCTAAATATAAAGGCTAAAGACAAAGAGATCCTTTGACTTTAGCCTTTAATCTTTTAAATTTTAACTTTATACATTATATTGTTCTGCCAGGATATACTTTAAGAGCTTCTTTAAGGATACTCATAGCTTCTTCAAGATCTTCTTTCTTGAGGCAGTAACTAATTCTAACCTCTTGTGTTCCACGACCTTCTGTAGAATAGAATCCACTTGCAGGAGCCATCATAACCGTCTTTCCATTATAATTATAATCTGTCAACATCCATTTACAGAATTTTTCTCCATCATCAATTGGAAGGTGTGCCACAATATAGAACGCACCTTTTGGAGTCGGGCAATAAGCACCTTCTATTCTATTGATACCTTCTATACAAACGTCACGACGTGATTGGTATTCTCTAACAATTTCTTCATAATATGAAGGCGGGCAATCGAGAGCTGCTTCACCAGCCACCTGACCGAATGTTGGAGGTGACAAACGAGCTTGAGCGAACTTCATAGCTGCATCTATCAATTCCTTATTTCTGGTTATCATACGGCCAATACGAATACCGCATGCGCTAAATCTCTTTGATGCTGAGTCGATTAAGACAACATGATCTTCAATACCTTCGAGATTCAATGCAGAATAATGAGTTGCTTTTTCGTAGCAAAATTCACGATAAACCTCGTCTGATATAAGGAATATGTTATATTTCAAAACAATTTGACGCAAAGTTTCCATCTCTTCTTTTGAATAAAGGTAACCTGTCGGATTGTTTGGATTGCAAATCAAGATAGCCTTTGTTCTTGGTGTGATAGCTTTTTCAAACTCTGAAATATCAGGAAGCGCAAAACCTGTATCAATAGAAGAATAAATCGGTTTCACGTTTACGCCAACATTCTTTGCAAAGCCATTGTAGTTAGCATAGAAAGGTTCTGGGATTATCACTTCGTCGTCCGGATCCATAATTGTAAGGAATGTCATAAGAAGAGCTTCTGAACCGCCAGTTGTAATAATCATTTCTTCCGGTTTCACATTGATACCAACCTTTTCATAATATTCACACAATTTTTTTCTATATGAAAGTGTACCCTGTGATGGAGAATATTTGACAACTTTTTCAGTATAGTTACGTACAGCCTCAAGAGCCAGTTGAGGAGTCTCAATATCAGGTTGACCTATATTAAGATGGAATACTTCTATACCTCTTTCTTTTGCAGCATCTGAGAAAGGAACGAGTTTTCTGATTGGTGATGCTGGCATATTTTTAGCCTTTTGTGATATACTTGGCATAATTGTAAGTTTTTTTTTGTTAGATAAAAAAAGCCACCTTAATAAAAAGGCAGCTCATAAATTATTAAAATGATGAATTATTTACAGGAGAACCGAATGAATTATTTTTTGTAGGAAGCGCTTCTGTTGGTTCTGGCAATATCTTACCTTTTATATAGAGCTTCACTTCTTTATTTGTTATCGCATTTGAAAAAATTGTAACATATTTACTAAAACTGCCTGGACGATCAGTGTTTTTATATGTCACTTTTATCACGTCTGTTTCACCTGGAAGAATTGGTTTTTTCGGCCATTCTGGAACTGTACATCCACATGAAGACTTTGGTTGTGATAGTATTAAAGGCTCATTACCGGTATTTTTAAATACAAATTCGTATGTACCATTACCTCCGTACGGAATTTCACCAAATTGATGTGTTGTTTTCTCAAAAGTAATTTCCGGACCATTTTGAGAAACAGTTTGTGCGTTTACAAAAGATGTCATTACAAACATCATTAAAACTACTGCCAATAACTTTTTCATATTATCTTTTCTTTTTAAAAACACATTATTAATTTGCTTCAAAGGTACATATTTTTCTTTAAAAAAAGCACGAAATAATTTTTTTTATTTTTTTTGAAAAAAATGTTTTTTGTATCAAAATTATTTCTATCTTTGCAGCGCAAATGGCGAGGTAGCTCAGTTGGTTAGAGCGTCGGATTCATAACCCGGAGGTCATGAGTTCAATTCTCATCCTCGCTACAAGTAAAACCCTTTAAAAATCAGCGACTTGAATTAAGTCGCTGATTTTATTTTATACATTACCAATGACAATTTCTGCAAATCCAAGTCATTTCACTACATAAAAAAGCATGATATTTTTTAATAAAATCATGCTTAACAATATTCATTTTTAACTTTTTTATGATTTTTTTGCCGTCAAAAATAAGTTTTTCACATTAAAACTTATTATTTTTCTTACTTCAAGTTGAATAAATATAGGCTTTTACCTTACTAAAATCTCTCTTTTTTAAATCTTCTGGATCTATTATAAAATACAGCATTCCCATATCCATAAACATAAGATTATACCCTTCCCCTTCATCTGAGTCTATTTGCAACAGATTCATCCAACCTTCACACGGAGAATCCCAATCTTCATACTCAAACTGAAACGGATTTCCTAACAACTTATGACCATCCGTATTATCATCTACAACTTTAAAATCAATTTTTCTCTCTTTTATACATGGAAAATAATCGTCGTCGAATACTATTTGCTTAAAAACACTTTCATCAACAGTTTCTACATAATAAACCTTTACGTAATTTTCATCCCACATCGGACCATAAGGAGGTTCAAAATCATCATAATAACCCAGATAATAAGCAATATCGCAGAAAAAATACAACATTCCTTTATCCGGAAAAATATTGTTTTCATCAAAAAGCGCCAATTCCTCACACCTTATCTGACACAAAAACATCAAAGAATCATCAAATTGAAAATCATGAGGAATATCAGGATTTCCCCACCATTTACTTTTACAAAACAAATCATCTTCTTTTAATGATAATTTTATCTGAATAGCTGACATATTTTTTTCCACAAAGATAATTTATTCCTATTTAAAAAGTTAATTTTAACGATATTTTTTATTATTTTTGCAAAAGAGTAACGAGCATTATTTCAGCAAATGTCAGCATTCAAATTAACTTTGAATAGATTGATTGTCAACATATTCCTTATTATGATGTTTTTATTATTAAATCCATCGATAATTAAGGGACAGGATTCTATTTTCCAAATTCGGCCTTACACTATAAGAACTGACTCTCTCGTAAAAATAGACACAATGTACATCATTGACACAATCATCAATAAATATACATACATCGTTACTGACACTATTTTCGAAACAGCCGCAAACGACTCCACATTGATGGCAAATGATTTAGAAAACAGAGATTTCAATCATAAATTAGAAGGAAATTTTGGAATAACATTAAACCAATTAGCAATTACACATTGGGCTGCGGGTGGCGAAAGCAATGGCAGTGGAAAAATAACATCCAACATAACATATAAATATAACAGAAAACTTTTCAATTATGTCGTTAATGGAATTTTCGCATACGGAATGTCAAATTATACAAAAGATAAACGATATGAAAAAAGTGAAGATAGATGCGAAATTTCTATGACAATGTCTAATAACAACAGTAACAACCTGTCTTTCACAAGTATAGCATCATTAAAAACACAATTTACTAACGGTTACTCCTACCCTAACGACTCCATTCCTATTTCAAGATTCTTTGCTCCAGCATATATCAACTTGTCTGCTGGTTACAACTACAACATAAAGGATTATTTATCCGTTTACATAAGCCCCATAGCTGGCAAAATGACAATTGTCACCGACCAACGTCTTGCCGACTTGGGTTCATACGGCGTTGAAGCAGGATATTGGAACATATATAACGGTGACAGCACTTGGGTCGAAGGAAAAAAGATTTTAAGCGAGTTGGGTATCAATGTGCTAATAAAATACAAGCAAGATTTTCAAAACAACATATCCATTTTCTCCACACTTAACCTTTACAACAATTACATGGACCCAAACAAGTCTAACAGATGGAATATAGATGTTGATTGGGAAACAGGTGTAAAATGTACAATCAACAAAAGAATCTCAGCAATAATAAACATTCATTTAATTTACGACGACAACATCAAGTTTACAATAACAGAAATTGTCAACGGTACGGAAGTTACTAAACAAAGTCCAATATTACAATTTAAAGAATCGCTTGGTATCACTTTTTTATATAAATTTGCGACAGATTAAATAAAAATAATATGAATATACTCGTAACAGGATCTAATGGCCAATTAGGCAACGAATTCAAAAAGATCGCAATGTTTGAAGTCAACCATAATTGGACATTTACCGACATAGATTCATTAGACATTTGCAAAGAAGATTCTGTTAGCCGTTTTTTTACGGAAAATAATATTGATATATGCATCAATTGCGCTGCATATACCGCAGTCGATAAGGCTGAAGACGAAGAAGAATTAGCAAGAAAGATAAACGCCGACGCTGTTAAAATCCTTGCTGACACTTGCAAATCAAACAAATCACTTTTAATCCACATCTCCACCGACTACGTTTTTGACGGAACTTCAATACGTCCGTATTTAGAAAACGACCCGGTTTCACCAAACTGCGTTTATGGCAAAACAAAAGCTCAAGGTGAACAAAACATCATCTCTTCCGGTTGTAATTATATTATTGTAAGAACATCATGGCTATATTCTTCTTTTGGAAATAATTTTGTCAAAACAATGTTACGATTAGGTTCGGAAAGAAAGTTTGTAAATGTGGTTGATGACCAAAATGGAAATCCTACATGGGCCTACGATTTAGCCAATGCTATAATCATTCTTATACAAAGATTTGACAACAAAGAAGTTAAGGAAATTTTCAATTACTCAAATGAAGGAACTATTCCTTGGAACAACTTCGCCGAAGCTATATTCTATATCGGAAATAAAGAATGTGAAGTAATACCAATATCTACAAAAGATTATGGCAGTAAAGCTAATCGTCCGGCATTCAGCGCTTTAGATAAAACAAAAATAAAACAATTTACAGGAATAAAAATTCCTTTTTGGAGAGAAAGTTTACTCAAATGTATAGAAGAAATAAAAAATAACAACTAAATAAACTTTAACTATGAAAAGTATCAGCCCAGAAATCATTGAAAGAGCAAAAGTATGGTTATCAGAACAATATGATTCAGAAACCAGAAAACAAGTCAAAGATTTAATTGACAACAACCCTGATGAATTATTAGAAAGTTTTTACAAAAACTTAGAATTTGGAACAGGCGGTTTAAGAGGAATTATGGGTATTGGAACCAACAGAATGAACACTTATACAGTGGCAATGGCAACACAAGGATTTGCCAACTATATAAAGATGATGTTTCCTAATATCCAACAACCTCAAATTGCAATTGCTTACGACTGCAGAAACAACAGTAAAGAATTTGCAAGAACATCCGCAGAAGTAATGTCCGCAAACGGAATTAAAGTATTTATTTTCAACTCTTTAAGACCAACCCCAGAATTATCATTTGCAATCAGAGAACTAAAATGCCAAGCTGGAATTGTAATTACAGCATCTCACAATCCTAAAGAATATAACGGATATAAAGCATATTGGGAAGATGGCGGACAATTAGTCAGCCCTCACGACAAGAACGTCATCACTGAAGTTGAGAAAATTACAGATTTCTCAATGGTCAACTTTAATGCAAACGAAAATCTAATAGAATATCTTGATGAAAAATTTGACGAGATATACATCAATAAAATTTTAGATTTATCACTTTCTCCTGATGTGATCAAAAAACAACAAGATTTAGTTTTCGTTTATACACCAATTCACGGTACTGGCGGACAAATAATACCTAATTTATTTAGAAAAGCCGGCTTCAAAAATATTCATTGCGTTGAAGAACAAATGATTGTTGACGGCAACTTCCCTACCGTTGTTTCTCCAAACCCAGAAGAAAAAGCAGCTTTGACATTAGCAATTGAAAAAGCAAAACAAGTCAATGCCGATGTCGTATTAGCTACAGACCCTGATGCCGACAGAGTTGGAATCGCTGTTAAAGATGAAAACGGAGAATTTATACTATTAAACGGCAACCAAACAGCAGCCATCTTAACATACTATTTATTAGCACGTTGGAATGAATTAGGAAAAATAACAGGAAAAGAATATATAGTCAAGACAATTGTCACGACAGAACTTCTATTCGACATAGCCAACAAATTCAAGGTAGAGAAATTTGACGTTTTAACTGGTTTTAAATTTATCGCAGATACAATATTAAATAATCCAGAAATGACATTTATCGGAGGTGGCGAAGAAAGTTATGGCTTCTTAATCGGCGACTTTGTAAGAGACAAGGACGCAAACAGCGCATGTTTTATGATAGCTGAAATAGCTGCATGGGCAGCCGAACAAAACAAGACACTCTATCAAATCTTAAAAGAAATATATAAAGAATTTGGTTTCTACAAAGAAGGTCTGTTATCATTAACAAAAAAAGGCATCAGCGGTAGCGAAGAAATTAAAAATATGATGCACAAATTCAGAAACGAACCTCCAAAAGAAATTCTTGGCTCAAAAATAGTTGAAATTAAAGATTATAAGACAAGTGTATGCAAAAACATAAACGCTGGATTAGAAACAACAATAAATCTTCCTAAATCAGACGTATTACAATTCTTCACAGAAGATGGAACAAAAATAAGCATACGTCCATCTGGAACAGAACCTAAAATAAAATTCTACTTCGGAATCAAAACAAAGTTAAACAACATTGCCGATTTCGAAGTAGTCAATAATGAATTAAACGATAAAATTAACAATCTGATTAAATTATTCTCAGAATAATAGCTTTATTCATTGATTCGATTAATAGCATCTATCGCCAATTGATAATCAGGATATGATTTTAAAATTTGGAGGTAGATGCTTTTAGCATTAATATAATCACCCATTTGCTCATACGTACGTCCTTTATTGAACAAAGCATTTACTGATTTAGGATTTATCTCCAAAACTTCATTAAAACATCTCAATGCCTCTTCATTATCTCCCAAATAAACCAAATTGATATATCCTTTATTATAAATGCAATCAGGATGATTTGGAATTGCATTCAACAATGTATCATAATATAAAATAGCTTGTTCTGGATAGCCATTGTCTTGCAAATACAATGCATATTCATATTTCAACGACAAATCATCTGGGACTTCTGAAATAGCTTCCTCGAAAAATGCTTTTGCTGCCACTGTATCATTTTGAGCCGCATAAATATGCGCAATCTGAATCTTCGGTTCAACAAAACTTTCATCCTGAATACGAGCAGTCATAAAATTCTTCATCGCTACAGCTGTATCATTAACCGACAATGCAATCATTGCTCGCATAAAATAAGCTCGTGGATTAAATCTATCGAGTTCTAAAGCCTTGTCTATATATGCATTAGCTAAATTCGCATTACCCTGTAAAAAACTGAGTTCAGATAATTTCACAATTGGTCTTGGATCTAACGGAGCATATTCGCAAGCCTTATTCAACGTCAACAAAATATTATCATCATCGCCAAGCGCATAATAGATATCAGCCAACACAAGATGGGCATCAATATTTTTTCTATCAATTGACAATGCTGTATTAATATCCTTTATTGCAGAACCTATTTTTTCATTCGCCAAATTGACACGTGCTCGTTGAATATATAAATCACTATTTAACGAATCAACAGCAATTGATTCCGTCAAAACATCAACTTCTGATTTGTTTGAAGCACTAACTTCCTGAGACTTATTCTCTTCTTTTACTTTATTATTGGTTTTATTCTCAGAGCAACTTACTAACAGTAAGATGCTCATGAGAATCATTATCATTTTATTCATTGTCAATAAATTATAAATCTTGATCACTATTTTTCAATGCTTCCATAATTTTAGCGAACAATTCTTCACTTAATTCTGGATTTTCGTCGAGAAGACGTTTTAAAGCATCTCTACCTTGTCCTAATTTTGTTTCATTATAGCTAAACCATGAACCAGCTTTCTTGATAACACCTGTTTCAACGCCAAGGTCAATAATTTCACCTGTTAAGGAAATTCCTTCTCCGTAAAGAATATCAAATTCAGCCTTCTTAAACGGTGGAGCCACTTTATTCTTAACGACCTTAACTTTCACTCTGTTACCACTGATGTTTTCTCCATCTTTAATTTGACTTACTTTTCTAATGTCAAGTCTTACTGAGCTATAGAATTTCAACGCATTACCACCTGTTGTTGTTTCCGGATTACCAAACATTACACCAAGTTTTTCACGTAATTGGTTAATGAAGATGCAAACACAACCTGTTTTACTGATTGTTGCTGTCAATTTACGCATAGCCTGCGACATCAAACGAGCTTGCAAACCCATTTTACTATCTCCCATTTCACCTTCAATTTCACTCTTTGGTGTCAATGCTGCAACTGAGTCAATAACAATAACATCAATAGCGCCAGAGCGAATAAGATTTTCAGCTATTTCCAAAGCTTGCTCTCCACAGTCAGGTTGTGATATAAGAAGATTTTCAACATCTACGCCAAGTTTCTTTGCATAAAAACGATCAAATGCATGTTCTGCATCAATAAATGCCGCTATTCCTCCTTGTTTTTGAGATTCAGCAATGACATGTAATGCTAAAGTTGTTTTACCAGAGCTTTCCGGTCCAAATATTTCAACTATTCTGCCCTTTGGCAAACCACCAATTCCCAACGCATAATCAAGACCTAAAGAACCTGTAGGAACACTCTCTACTTTCTCAGCGGCAGTTTCGCCCAAACGCATAATACTACCTTTTCCACAAGCTTTCTCTATATTGCCAATAGTTGCTTCTAACGCTTTTAATTTCTCTCTTCTAATTTTTTCTACTTCCTCTGCTGTAATGTTCTTTTCCATACACTTAAATATTTAAAATCCAACCACTTATTTATTTTACCTCAAGCATTAATATAATTGTAAAAAAATAACTTTTTTATACTTTTACAATCAATTAATGACGTCACAAATATACGTCAATTATATTTTGCTGTCAAGCATTTTAACTATTTTTAACTTTAGTTAAAAAATGATCACATATCGATGTTATACCACATTTTTCACATTCTGGCTTACGCGCTTTGCAAACATATCTTCCGTGTAAAATCAACCAATGGTGCGCTTTAGGAATGATTTTTTCTGGAAAATATTTCACCAACTGTCTCTCCGCTTCCAAGGGATTTTTTGCATTATGGGTAAGTCCAATCCTGGCTGAAACCCTAAATACGTGCGTATCAACCGCCATCGCAGGTTTGTTGAACGCTAC
>JAEIGA010018868.1_pt1 | contig 10512 bp, 23 predicted proteins | sample 9270691 | NCBI WGS metagenome assembly JAEIGA01 (sample SAMN17057246, study PRJNA624740) | gut metagenome | biome: biome; isolation source: fecal sample | host: Bos grunniens | place: China: Xizang | collected 2019
ACAATCAGGATTTTAAAATGGCTATTTTTAAACTTAAAAAGGACGAAAAAATTGAAACGTGGTGGCGAGACTATTATGAAATTGAAGCTAAGTCAATTGAAGAAGCTGTTGCTATTATTCTAGAAGGAGAAGTAGATCCTTATGATACAGAAGCAATGGTAGATCTTCAAATGGAACCTACTGAAACAGAAATCTTAGATGAAACAGGTGATATAGTATATGATAGTAAACAACTTTAAACAAATTTCAAAGTTTTTTGATGAATTAACCAATAAAGAAGATTTTTTCTTTGTACAAATTCTTCAAAGAACAAAAGATGGGCATGAAAATCCTCATGTAATTAAAAGTTATTATTTCTACAATGTTGAGTATTTTTTAAAGAAGCAAGATTCAATTATTGAATTATGTCATAAATATAATGCTCGTGCTTATTTTTGGGTTAATCCAAGAAATGCAAGAAGTGTTTCTGCTGCTTGTATTAAAGAATTTACCGATCTTATTACCAGCGAAACTTGTGTTGGAGGTTATACTGTTTGGGATAGAATGTGTGGAGCACATGCATCACCCAACGGTATCAAAAAATGGATTGTAGATATTGATACAAAGGATCAAAATGTCATTCAAACTATTATAAAACTAATTAATGAGTGTAATGGAACTTCAGAAAATAGAATTCTAGACTGTGTACCAACAGTGCAAGGAGTACATTTATTAGTTTTTGGTTTTGATATACAGCAATTTAAACAGTTGTGTATTATGAATAAAATGACAATTCCAGACATTCATAAAAACAATTTAACTTTATTGTATTATGCAAAAGATGGGAGGGAAAATTTGTGATTCATGTCGAAAATTGTTTTATCCTGGAGACATAATATATGAATTTTGTCATGAGTGTGCAAATTTAGTATGGTGTGTAATTAATGTGTATAAGGATGGTTCAAAAGAGCTATCCTCTGTGCATCATACAGAAGAAGGTGCTATTAATTATATTTCTAAAAATAAACAATTTATTGAAGAAACAAATACAGACTTAGAAAATCCTATAGTCGATCAAGAAATAACTAATTGGGTGGTATTATGAAGGAATATGTTATAAAATACATAACTTTAGAAGGAGATGTAGACAGTGTCATTATCGAAGCCTATAGTAAAGAAGATGCGCGAGTACAACTCAAACGAGAGTACTGGGATGTTCATGAAATTATAAGTATAAGAGAGAAATGAAATTAATTAAACCAAGTTTTGTAATTATTAAACAAGAATCAGGACTTGATGGAATGTATAAACAAATCGAGTTAGCTGGTAGAACTTGTTATAAATCAGAAGATAAAATAACTGAAAATTCTGCTAAAGAGTTTGTGGATAGAATGATTAAATCAGGACATGGAGCAATGCTTGAACATGGTACTGTATATTTAGCTTTGGATATGTCTTCTAGACATGTATATTTTAAATACTGTTGGAACAAATTTTCTGTAGCTAACAGTATTGGTAAAGCTGAACGTAATACATGGAAAGGATTTATTACTACTAATTTTCGAGTTCTTGTAGAAAATGGATGGCTTGATGATTTACAATATATTTGTGAACCTACAGAATATCACGAAAAAAGAATAACTGTAAAGTTTATCACAGACCAAGGTATATTGCGTGAGTTTACAAGACATCGTGTGTTTAGTTTCGCAGTTGAATCTACTCGCTATTGCAATTATTCTAAAGATAAGTTTGGAAATGAAATTACTTTCATTGAACCTGATTGGTTAGGTGATACTAGAGAAATTAATAGTGAGGTTTATAATGGTGCCTATGAAATATTCTGGAGTGCTATGGAAGAAGCAGAAGCTTACTATATGATACTCCTTGAGAATGGTTTTAAACCTCAACAAGCAAGAAATGTACTACCTTTAGCTACTAAATGTGATTTAGTAATGACAGGTTTTGTAAATGATTGGAAACATTTCTTTGAACTTAGAGATGCAATAAGTGCTCATCCACAAGCCCGTGAATTAGCAAAACCTCTACATGAGGAATTTATTAAACGTAACTATATTTAACATATGGCAATTTTAACTTTTGTAGCGGTAATGGTTATGTTTGGTTTATCTATTAAAATAGGAATTGAATCCTTAGCAATAGATTTATATGATCAAAATCGTATATCACTTACAGAATACAATTATATACGTTCATCTGAATATTTTTGGAATCGAATTAAATATATAATTAATCACCTATGGTAAGGAATAAATATTTCGATTTATATTGGGAAAATCCACTTAAAACTTATAATAAAATTAAAAAATATTTTAAGCCGTTAAAACCTGTAATACACGTTGATTGTTGCAAAAGTAATTGTGTTAAAATTTTAGAGATAAACAGTTTCGATGTATTATGGAAGGATAAATATGATTCTCCTAGACATGAGCGAAATCCTATTATAACTATATCAATTTTTAATTATCTACATATTAGAATTAATTTTAATACGTCTGATGAAAGTTTAGATGATATGGTATATTGGGAAGCTGCATTAAATTGGATTTATTATAATTTTAGTTTATCTAAAGCTATTGATGAATCATTAGGTTGGTCACAATATAACGAAGAAACTAAAAAATACGATCCAATAAAATTTGAATTGCTAAAAGAACCTTGGCAATCTATGTATATTAATAAAACTTTAAAAGAAATAATGTATGAAAATACAACACGATAAAGTTTGGTTTACTTCAGATTTACATTTTTGGCATAAAAATATATGCAAATATTGTAATAGACCTTTTGAAACTATTGAAGAAATGAATCAAGCCTTAGTTAATAATTGGAATTCAGTTGTTAAAGAGGATGATACTGTATTTGTATTAGGTGATATGGGTTTTTGTGGTTATGATAAACTTGAACCTTTAATGTCTCAACTTAACGGTAAAAAATATCTAATTCAAGGTAATCACGATTCCGATAAAATTGTATTTCGTCTTTATGAAGCAGATATAATTGAGGAATATTATAAAATGATTGAAGTTACTATTGTTGGTGATGAGGAATATCCTGACCAACAACTTACTTTATGTCATTTTCCTATGATTGATTGGCCTAATAAAGAAAAAGGAGCATGGATGATTCATGGACATCAACATCAATTACCAGAAACACCAAGTTGTTCGGTAATGCATTGGGATGTTGGTGTTGATAAGAATGAATTAAAACCAGTGAGTTTTGAACAATTAAAAATTAAAATTACACAACAATATGTCAATCGTTAACTTAGGAAAAACTGATGATGATTATTTTAAAAAGTATGAACGTAAGTTTATACAACTTAATCGTGATACAGTTATGTTAATTCATTTATTTCATAAAGAATCAGATCACTCTTTTGAAGATATCTGGCTTCATGATTTAACAGGTGTATATGAAACAGATTTTAACATATTACGTGATTCTGCTAAACAATTAATAAATCAATTAGAAGGTCATTGGTGTAGAGCATTTCTAGAAGCATTACGTGATGAATGCAGTTCTCGAATAAAAGAAGATCTTGAAAATTGTAAAAGAATTAGTAAAAAAATTCATAACAATGAATGATGATAATATAAAACAGATACGTGATATTTGTGAACATTGTATAAGTGAAAGTGAAATTATACAAAGTACTTTAGAAGAGAATTTAGAAGATTTGGATTATGAAGAAATTACAAATGCTTTCTACGATTTTATAAGTAACACTTGTCATTATTATAAAAAAATTTTAAAAGTGATAGAATGAAAATTGCAGTCATTAGTGATTTGCATGGAAATTTAATTTATTACCCAAGTGACTATTGGAAAGAGTTGTGGGAGTGTGAAGCTCTATTTATTTGTGGCGACATACTCCCACTTAATATTCAATTTGACATGAATAAATCTCGAAAATGGTTAATACAAAAATTTAAACCTTGGGCATTAAATCTTCCTGTGGAAAAAGTTTTTATTATAGGAGGTAATCATGATGCTTGGTTTGAAAGAAATGAAAAATTGGCTAAAATTATATTTCCTATTGCTGAAAAAATCACATATTTATATAATGAGTGGATAGATTATACATCTCAACAAGATTCTCAAATATATAAAATATTTGGAACTCCTTATTGTCATATATATGGTAATTGGCCTTTTATGCGACAAGAATTTGTATTAAAAGAAAAATTTAGTCAAATGCCAAATGATGTAGATATTTTATTCTCTCATGATGCTCCTTATGGAGTAAGTGATATATGTTTTCAAGGATGGTCCGCAGATGGACAACATAAAGGATGTCCTGCTTTAAGAGATGTTATCCTTGAAAAACAGCCAAAATATTGTTTCCATGGGCATTTACATTCTTCTAATCATGAAATGGAATTATTGGGACAAACACAAGTATATAACACTAGTATTTTAGATGAGGAATATAAAATAACATATGATCCTCTTTATATACAAATTTCAAAAACAAATAATAATGAAAATAACAGTTAGTAGTGCAATAATTTTTATCACAGCTTTACTGTGTATTTTAAAATTAATAGAAATAATTAATATTTCTTGGTTTTGGTGTTTTTGTTTGGTTTGGCTACCTTTTGCTATATTTTTAGGTTTAATGGCTCTAATGTTTATTATAACCGCTATATACGCAATAATTTATGTAATTATCGAAAATATAAAATAATGAAAAATATTTTACTAATTGTAGACCCTCAAAATGACTTCATCTCTGGAACACTTCCAGTTGAGGGTGCAGAAGCAAAGATGAAGAAATTGGCTGAATATATTAAAGCCAAAAATACAAAGTATGATTATATATTTATTACAATGGATAGTCATCCAACAAATCACTCTTCATTTAAAAATAATGGAGGCATTTGGCCAGAACACTGTATAGGTTATACAAAAGGGTGGGAACTTCCAGGATATTTAAATGAAGTTATTAATGAGGTATCTTATTGTCCTGTAGTAGCATATCATAAAGGTGATACAGTGGATAAAGAAGAATACTCAATTTTTGATAATGGGAAAGATGGTTTTACACTTACTTATCAAATTATGAATATATGTGAAAAAGGAGAAGTTTATTTTGATGTATGCGGTATTGCAGGTGATTACTGTGTACTTGAAACTCTTAAAGGTTTAACTAAACTTGTAGATACCCATTACATTTCAGTTCTTGATGAGTTTATAGCCTCTATTGATGGAGGAGAAAAACTTCATACTTTTATTGCAGAAAATAATATTAATCTTATAACAGATTCAACTTTACATTTAGAAGAAATATGTATATAAAATCAATTTTAGATACTGACTTGTATAAGTTTACAACCAGTTATGCTTATATGAACCTTTACCCAGATGCTGAAGGTACTTTTGAATTTTGCGATCGTGCAAACACAGTTTACAATGAAAAATTTATTAATATGTTAGCTATAGAACTTGCTAGTCTTGGTATGTTAAGTCTAACAGATGATGAATTTAATTATACTTGTAAAGAAATTCGCTTTATTCCTCAATGTTATTGGGAATGGCTTCGTAATTTTAAGTTTGATTTTAATAAAATTAAATTTAATTTAGATGAAGAAGGACATCTTCATATTTCAGTAACTGATAAACTATATAAAGTTACACTTTACGAAACACCAATTTTAGCAATTGTTTCTGAAACTTATAATCATTGGATGGAACACATTCCAGATCGTGATGAAATTCTAGCACGTTTAAAACCTAAAATAGCTCTTTCTAATGAGTATAAACTTAAATTTTCAGAATTTGGTATGCGTCGTCGTTTTAGTTATATGGTACAGGATATAATTTGTTCAGAACTTACAACTAAAGCTCAGTATTGCACCGGTACTTCGAACGTGCATATGGCTATGAAACATGGAATGAAGGTTATAGGCACTCACCCACATGAGTGGTTTATGTTCCACGGTGCTCAATTTGGATATAAACAGGCTAATTATTTAGCTCTTGAAAATTGGGTAAATGTTTATGATGGTGATCTTGGAATTGCTCTGAGCGATACTTACACTACTGAAGCTTTTCTTAAGAATTTCTCTCGTAAACATGCTAAATTGTTTGATGGAGTTCGTCATGACTCAGGAGATCCTTATATCTTCACTCTTAATGTAATTAAAAGATATAAGGAGTTAGGTATCGATCCTACAACTAAAACTATTATATTTAGTAATGCGCTTGACTTTGAAACTTATCGTGAAATTTCAGATTACTGTCATGGTCGTATTCGTTGTGCTGCAGGTATTGGCACAAATTTAACAAATAATTGTGGTTATAAGCCTTCAAACATTGTTATGAAATTAACTAAATGTCGTATGAATGCACGTCAACCTTGGTACAATTGTATCAAACTTTCTGATGATAAAGGAAAGCATATGGGAGATATTAATGACATACGTGCTTGTTATTACGAACTTGGAATTATTTAAGTTATGAATGGTTTAAATTACGAAAAAGTATTTAATACTTTAGTAGCACAAACAGCAAATTATGTAACAAAAAGTAATTTGCACGCAATGATTCTTGGTATATCTGGTGGCATAGACTCTACAGTCTGTGCTGCCATTTGCCACGAAGTTTCAAAGAAAACAGGTATCCCTTTGATTGGTCGAAGTCTTCCTACAACATTTAACAAAAAGGAGGAAACTAATTCTGCTGATTTAGTAGGAAATGCTTTTTGTGATGATTATAAAGAAGTTCCAATTAGTAAATTGTGTTGGACTTTTTCAGAAGTTTTAATTGGTTACGAGACAACAGCTCAGACTAATTTAGCTAATGGTAATATTCAAGCTAGACTTCGTATGATTTATCTTTATAATCTTGCAAGTATTCATAAGGGCTTAGTAATAGATACTGATAATCTTACAGAACATAATCTTGGTTATTGGACTATCCACGGTGATGTAGGTGATTTCAATCCTATTGGCGGATTGTGGAAAACCGAAGTATTTGAGTTAGCTAAATGGTTGTTATCATATTATTCATTTCAATTACCTCATAATATGTATGAAGCTACTGCAGAACAATTAGAAAAAGCTGGAAAAGTATTTCAACAAGGTAGAGCTATTAAAAAATCTCTTAAACTTAAACCCACAGCAGGTTTAGGTATTACTAATAATGATCTAGAAGAAATAGGTGCTGAATCTTATGATCAGGTAGATGCTATTCTTCAAGAGATCTTGGCTTGGAAAACTTTTAATCGTGATAACTGTATTACTTATGCGAACAAAAAAGACGAAAAAGAAGCATTCCTCAACGAACAACAAATGCTCACATATCCAATCGAAATTATATCAGCCGTTGCAAACAGACATTTTTCATCGGAGTTTAAACGAGCTAAGTTACCAGTGGTAATTGAAAGAATTTCATATCTTATTTAATATGGAACCTATACCTAAAATTGGTGATAAACATCATTTCTTTGATGATGGTAAAATGAGAGAATCTCGGCATTTTATAGCCGAGATTCTTTCTGTTATTACACCAGAAGAAGCAAAACAAACCAATATTGCAAGAACTGAATATTATCAGAATGATCCTTATACTTTTACTCAATCATTATACGAAAGATGGTTAGAAGAAGTAAATGATCATAGACAAGGAGAACATCCTTGGATTTTAGTAGATTCAGACCATTTTAAATCTCACGCTCCTTGGTTATATGAAGAAACTACGGATTATTTTATAGAATGTAGTATTCCAGAATATGATACTGATAGTGTATGGTTTGTGAGAACTATCGATGGTGGTTGGTTTTCAATAAATACAACGCACTCATGGATGAGTGGTAGATTAATGCCTATTGATTTTAAATATACAATATGAAATATTTTTATGTTGAAGTAGATACCAATGATGCTGATTACGTTGGTCAAATAGTAGAAGTAGAAGACGAATATATAGAAAAATTTAAACCATTAATTGAAAAAATAAATCAGTTTAAACCTTATAAAGCAACTGGATATAATGGTTCCATTTGGAATCACACTTATAATTTTCCATATGGAGAATGTCTTCGAGAAGATTTAGGAGCAAAATCCCCATGCGAGTTATACAATATTGATGAAGAAACTTATGAACTATTTATCAAAATTTTTAATCTTTACGGAGGAGAGTGGGGATTTCATACTATTACTAGAATACAAGAAGTTACTTTAGGTGAAAAATTATTGTAAAAAGGTTATGGAAATTACACAAGATTTTATTTATACTATAGTTACCATAATTTGTGGTACAATTATAATTTGTAAAATGTTAAATAGTGATAACTAATGACACAAGAAAATAAAGAATTATGTGAATGGTTTTTTAACTTAGTAGGTTATTTTAATCATTATTCTTTTTTCACTGAGAAAAAATGGAAAGAAATAGACGGATTTGAAAAATATGATGAAGCTGAAATTAAATGCGTTTTTATGCATTATTGGTTTCATCATAAATTTCATTATTTTACACGTCCTATAGGTATGGCTTGGTTTGCTGAAGTAAAAGAAAGTAGTTATAATAATTACATAGAAGAATACAAACCTGTTATAAATGCTTTTGAGCAGTGGTTATGGAATCAAAGATAAATTAATTTATAAATATTAATTATTTATTGCGAGAAAAGAAATAATACATAAAGCGGGTTCTATTGTTGATGGAATGGTAGCTAACTATGTTCCAAGTGAAATTTGTGATAGTTACTATCAAGGCTTTATAGAAGGTACCACATTAGCAGATGAAACTATGATTGAAAAGGCTTGTAAGTGGTTGAAAACACTGACATATCAAGAATTTGCAGGAGCACCATTAGAGAGACTTATAACTGATGAACTTATTTCCGAGTTTAGGCAAACAATGAAAGGAGAATGAGTTATGAAAATGTGGATTGCTCGTGATGAAGATGGGTCACTATTTATGTATAGAGAAAAGCCTATATTATATAATTTAAAATGGAGAAATGGATATGCACATAATAAACATTGTTTTGGTTTGCCAGAAAATGTATTTCCCGAAGTGACTTTTGAAAATAGTCCTCAAGAAATAAAACTTAAAATAAAGAAATAAAATGACACCATTAACAAGAAAATATTTAGAAGCACGGGGATTCAATGAAAGTTCCGCAATTGAAACTGGACACAGAAGTCAGTTTACTGCAATAACAGAAGATTATTCTTACTATTTAAGTCTTTTATCTACTTCACCACTTATGGACAATCTTCTTGGAAAAATTGAGGATGAATCTTTTGAAGTTATCATAAGTAATAAAACATTGGATAATCGTCATTGGGTAACAGTACCAACACGCATAATTGTTTCAACAGTAGAACAATTTGAAATGCTATTGAGTATGTTAGAAGTTGAACTTAAACTAATTTAATTTAATTATGAAATGGAAATATAAAAAAATAATTATCTTAATTTTAGGTATCTTTATATTACAATCATGTCTATTTATTAGATGTCCTAACGATTATCCATTGATAGTAACAAGTATTCGTCAATCATCTGAACCTGAATATGATATATACTTAATAAAAGATACTAATCCACATGTTCAGGGATGTGGAGACGCTGCTATGTATATTGAATTGAAAGATAAACGTGGTAAATTTAAAATGGGCGATACCATAGTGTTTAATAAAAAATAATTTTAATTATGGAAGATTTTGTATCATTTGAAATAGCAAAGAAACTCAAAGATAAAGGGTTTAATTACCCTTGTATCGGTCATTATGTTGATAATCATTTATATATTGCACATTATCATAATGCTTTTCACAGTGATATAGACGAATCACTCGATGCTCCTACCATTTCCCAAGTCTTGAAGTGGTTGAGGGAAGAGAAGGAAATATATTGCTTACCCTTTTTTGAGCAAGGTATTGATATGTGGTTGTTTTGTATTGAAAGACCACAAACTGGTTGTGATTTTGCAGAGTATATATCGGAGTCAATCTATAATACCTACGAAGCCGCAGCTCTTGTAGGAATAGAGTATATACTTGCTAATATTGAAGATCTTACTATGGTTATTGAGTAATTATGGGATGATTTAATGAATTTATAAAAATTATGAAACTTTGGAAGGTAAGAATCAAAACATATGATTTTGGTATTCGTTATTACGAATTATTTGTATTATCTGATTCCGAAAATACAATGTTAAAAACAGTTAAGCAATATCTTATAGCAAAAAAAGACGAAGAGGATAAAGTTGATGATTATAAACAAATTGATTTAAATGACGAAACAAATAGAGTATTATAATACGCTGAAAAATATTCAGAATTATTTAAAGATTTAAAATAAAAATGGAAGAAAGAATTAATGTGGCAGAACTCCTAAAAGACTGTCCGCAGGGCATGGAGTTGGATTGTACAATATTTGATGCTAAAGTAATTTATCAAGGACTTAACAAAAGGATACCGACACATCCAATAGTTATTCAAACAAAACATGGTCTTGAGTTTGAATTAACACAATATGGACAGATTCATA
>JAEIGA010018869.1_pt1 | contig 10512 bp, 7 predicted proteins | sample 9270691 | NCBI WGS metagenome assembly JAEIGA01 (sample SAMN17057246, study PRJNA624740) | gut metagenome | biome: biome; isolation source: fecal sample | host: Bos grunniens | place: China: Xizang | collected 2019
CCGAACCAGTATCTTCCCGATGCCGGCTCCACCTGATAGAATCCCAATGCTGACATCACATACCAGGCAGACATCTGTCCCACATCCTCATTGCCCGACAGACCGTCAGGAAGGTCCGAATACAGAGTCTCCAGCACTTCCCTCACCTTGTCGGCTGTCTTCCAAGGCTGGCCTGCCATCGTGTAAAGATAAAGTATATGATGGCTCGGCTCGTTTCCATGAGCATATTGTCCTATAAGGCCGGAGATATCAGGAGATGCCTCGCTTCCCTCCACATATGACGACACCGTGAACAGAGAGTCCAGCTTTGAAAGAAAGGCCTTCTTTCCTCCGAAACATGAAACAAGCCCCTTGACATCATGGGGCACAAGCCATGTATATTGCCATCCGTTACCTTCGCAATAGTCATCTGAACGGTGGGTAGAAGCAAACGGGCTGTACTCCTTGCGGAATTTCCCTTTGCTGTCCTTTCCTCTTATGAAACCTTTCTCCGTATCGAAGAGTTCACGGTAAGACAGGCTCCGTTTCCTGAAGAATTCCATTTCCTCCTGCTTTCCGAGCACCTCCGCAGCATTTGCGATGGCTCCGTCCGCAAGGGCATATTCAAGATCGTATGCAACCGACTCATTGAAAAGGTCGCAAGGGATATAACCATATTTCATCCTATGGTCCTGTCCCCTGTCAGGTCTGAGAGCAGATGTCTTCATCGCCTCGAAAGCAAGTTCATAGTCTATTCCATCGAAGCCTTTGACTATCGCATCTGCCACAGGAGGTATGCCGGGATTGCCGACCATACAGTCTGTCTCGCAACCATGAAGATGCCAGACCGGAAGCTTGCCCTGCTTCTGATATATCCTCAACATCGTGTTTATGAAGTCACGATATCTCTGTGGCTGGAATATACTGTAGAGCGGCATCGCAGCCCTGTATGTATCCCATAAAGAGAAGGTCGTATAGGATGTATTCTCCTCACACACATCACTGAATGTAGATGGGGCTATCATCGTGTGATAGAGGGCGGTATAGAAAATTTCCTTGACACGGCTGTCTGAGGTCTCTATCCTTATGGCAGATAGCTCATCCTCCCATGCATCATCCGCCGCAGCCGAAATGTCGTCGAAGTTCCAACCCGGAAGCTCTGCCTTCATATTTTCCTGAGCATTCTCCATGCTTACCGGTGACAGAGCCACCTTCATCATGAGCTGGTCACCGTCGGCAAGGGCAAAGCGTGCATGAGCATGCGTGGTCATATCCTTGAATTCATCCTTCCATATCTGCAGTCTCTTGTTGATGAAGGATATGCTGTCCCAAGGATGTGAAAACTCAGCATAGAAATACACCTTCTGGTCATCGGCCCATCCCCTTGAGAACCTGTATCCTCTCAATGCATGAGGCTTGCCTTCAGTAGATGCGACCACCTCCGTATATGCATCCATCGGCCTGTCCCAGCATCCTCCGTTCTGAAGGTCAATGACTACACCCGCATCATCGGCATCTGAGAATGTGTATCTATGCATTCCTACACGGTTTGTTGCGGTAAGCTCCGCTGTTATGCCATAACGCATCAGAGGCACGCTGTAATATCCCGGGCGTACGACTTCGCGTGTGCGGTCTGCATACGACCACAGTCCCGTATCAGGCTCCCCTGCCTTTCCCCTTGAATAAATGACATCACCGGTCACGGGCATTACGGTGATATCGAAAAGGTCGCCGATTCCGGTTCCGCTCAAGTGGGTGTGAGAGAATCCTATTACAGTAGAGTCACTGTCATGATAGCCCGAGCACCAATCCCATTGCTGAGGGATGCTTGTAGGGCCGAGCTGGACCATTCCGAATGGCACATCAGCACCGACAAACACATGACCATGGCCTCCTGAACCGATCTTAGGGTCCACGTAGCCTGTAAATGATTCCTTCATATCAGAGCACGAAAGAACGGCAAGACACATCAAGGCCGCCGTCAACATATTATGCTTCATATCTATCTGCAGTTAAATATCAATGTTTCTCCTTCTGTAAGAGCCTTGTGGGAAATCCTGAAACCGGAATGTCTCTTGCCTCCCACTTCAACCTTCCTGATGTATCCGTCTCCCTTCCTGACCAGTTCCACGGCATACTTTCCTGAACAATAATAAGGATTCAACATTATCCTGATTCTGTCAAAACGCGGAACCGTAAGTGTATATGACGGATCGGCAGGACAATCAGGATAGAAGCCCATCATTGAAAAAACAGCCCAGGCAGACATTGTACCCGTGTCATCATTGCCAGGAAGACCACGTGTGGATGTGGTATAATACCTGTCGAGCAACTCCTTGACAGTCTTTTGGGTTCTCCATTCCTCTCCCTTGAAATAACTGAACAGATACGGGTATGCGATGTCTGGTTCATTGGCAGGATCATAAAGTCCATCGTCGAAAACTTTCTGGAGTTTGTTTACAAAACTTCTGCTTCCTCCCATAAGTTCTGCCAGTCCACGGACGTCATGCGGCACATAGAAGGTATAGTTCCATGCACTGCCTTCGTGGAAACCCGGCACTGGCTCGAAGTTCTCTCCCTGACGCGGATTGAAAGGATCGAGAAAGGTGCCGTCACTCAAAAGCGGTCTGAGAGTCCCTGATTCCTTGCTGTAATAATGTCTGTAACCCATAGAACGGCCATGGAACAGCTCCGAATCTTCTTTATGTCCAAGCTCTGCTGCAAGAAGTGACAATGCGTGGTCGGCGATATAATACTCAAGCGCATGCGACACTGAATTGTCACCGGACAGGTCTGCGGCAAACACACCAAGAGGCACATAACCTTTTTCAATGTACGGATCTATATCAGGACGCATCACATTGGACTCTCCCGGAGTCGTTGCAGACTTGACAAAAGCCTCATATGCGGCATGTATATCGAAATCCCTCACACCTTTGAGCCATGTGTCGGCAATCACCGGTACGGCAGGGTCACCTTCCATCGTAAAGGTCTCACGTCCAAACAGTTCCCACTTAGGCATCCATCCCCACTCCTTGTATATATCTATCATCGAACGGACCATATCAACCTGCTTTTCCGGATACACGAGAGTCAAGAGCTGATGCAGATTTCGATATGTATCCCAAAGAGAGAAAACACTATATCTGACATGACCTTCCTCAACCTTTCCCACCCCGTCATTCTCCATCAAAGGATACTCTCCGTTCACATCATTAAGCACGCTCGGATGAATCTGTGTATGATAAAGGGCCGTGTAGAAGACTTCCTTGTCAGACTCCGTGCCTCCTTCTACATTTATGCGCGAGAGTGTCTCTTCCCATTCGGAAGCAGCATTTTCCCTGACAGCATCAAAACCGGACACGCCGGGAGCCAGAATCTTCTGTTCTGCATTCAGGTTTTCCCAAGCGTTGGCACAGCTGACAAAAGACACTCCCATCTGAAGTTCGACATGTTCTCCTTCTTCAGTCGGGAATGAGAACCAGCATCCTATATCGTCGCCGGCGATCTCACGGCCGTATTTTCTATATATCTTATATGTCCCGTCATCTTCGGTCCAGGCACCTTCAACTCCTTTCATCTGCGGCTGAAACTTCCAGAAACCGCAATCTGCCGGAACCTTGTTGATACGGAATGCAAAATATACGGGAAAGACTGCCTGGGAATTGTAGCAGAATGTACCTGCCAGCCTCATTCCCTCAAATTCAGTATCGCTTACCTTACGGAGCCATGCCCCTGTCTCATTTGTAAGTCCCTGACCGAAATTCACAAGTATGTTTCCCTGACCTTCATGGAAGGTGTATCTTTCCACAGATGTCCTCGTAGTCGCACTGACCTCAGCCTTGATGTCATAGGCAGAAAGAGTGCAGGCGTAATATCCCGGCGCCGCTTCTTCGGAATGATACTCTGAACCATAGACATGATAGTCCACTGCAAGCTGACCGCTTGTGGGCATGGTAAGCGCAAGTCCCACCTCCGGACAACCGACACCACTCAGATTGACATGAGAAAAACCCGTAAAGAATTTATTGTCAGAACAATACGGAGTACTCCACCATCTCTTGTCCTTATCATATCTGTTAAGGTCCGAACCCATGACATTGAAGGGTGTCACAGACATCATTCCGTTCGGGCAGAGAGCTCCAGGATTAGTTGTGCCGTAGTTGCTCGAACCGATGAACGGATTCACATGATCCACAAGCGAGCGTCCGTTGGCAGACATGGCCACAGAGCTCAGTATCATGGCAATGAATATGCGGTAAAATATCCTCATCATAACTCCAGTTTCGCAAGTTCTAAATTGAAATCTAAAATCAAACAAAATTAAGCATTTTTTCGTAACTTTGCGTGGATATGGAGTATAGTTTGAAGGAAACCCTCATCGGGTGGGCTGAAGAATACAACGACCCGAAATATTTTCAGGAGGACCCTATCATCTTTCCTACTGAATTTGCACGCAGGAAAGAAGGCGGGAAAGCCTCGCTTGCAGATGTGGAGATTTCCGCACTGCTTTCTGCTCATCTGGCCTGGGGAAGGAGATCAATGATCGTACGAGACTGCAGAAGGATGTTCGACGAGATGGAATGGAGACCGTACGACTATGTGATGAACGGAGAATATCGCAACGAAGCCACGAGTCTGCACAGAACCATAAAGTGGAGCGAGTTCGCAGCGATATGCGGCAGGATGAAGAGCATCTATGAGCGGCAGGACAGCCTCGAATCATTGAGCGACAGCGAGATAAGACAGAATATATTCGGTCAGAAAGAAGACAGGAAGGCTCCCAACAAGAAGATCAGCATGATGAGGCGATGGATGGTCAGGGACGATGGGAAGGTCGATCTGGGGTTGTGGAAGAATTCAGACAAAAGCCAGCTCATACTTCCTCTTGACGTCCATGTGTATGCACAGGCAAGTGCACTTGGACTGACTGAAAGAAGGCAGAAAGACATAGTTACCGCACGGGAGATCACGGACGTATTCCGGGACATATGGCCTGACGACCCTTGCCTCGGAGATTTCGCTCTCTTCGGTTACGGCGTCACACACAAGGCGCGCGAAATCGACGAAACCGGAGCAACCTATCGGTTGTGAGGATTTAGGAGATGAGCAGCAACGAAGTTATCGGAAAATTTATAAATCATTATGCCGAGATTATATATAATATCAGGCTGCAACGGTGCCGGCAAGACAACAGCCTCATATACAATGCTGCCGGAAATGCTTGAGTGCAGCGAATTCGTCAATTCAGATGAGTTCGCCAAGGGTCTTTCACCATTTGAACCGGAGAAGGCATCGATACAGGCAGGACGCTATATGATCACAAAGATCAGATATCTGCTCAACAGGCAGAGAGACTTCGGTCTTGAGACTACGCTTGCTACGAGGACCATACTCAAGACGATAAAAGTTGCACAAAAGGCTGGATACACAGTGACGCTTCTGTATTTCTGGCTGAACTCTCCCGAACTGGCAGTGGAAAGAGTAAGGGCGAGAGTAGAGGCAGGAGGCCACAACATTCCGGAAGAGACAATCAGAAGGCGCTATAATGTGGGCATCGACTACTTTTTCCATTACTATGCTCCTCTCTGCGAAAGATGGATTCTTGCAGACAATTCGCAGATTCCGTTCAGGGTGATAGCAGAAGGGTCCAAGGATGAGCTCATAACCATCAAGGATCAGGAAACATACGACAAGATACGCAACATAGCGATAAATACCCACCACTACGCTGAAGAAAACGGAGATATCCTATCATTATGACGATGAACGAATCAACATATTATCAGGAGCTGTTTGGGGTGACTCGAGAACAACTGAGGACCTTGACAGCTACAGCGCTCTCCCATGGAGGAGACTATTCGGACCTTTATTTTGAATACACAACCTTCTTCAACCTGCTTCTTAAGGACGGAGTGGTGTCTTCCGGAGGTTTCCACACTGATTTCGGAGTCGGAATCAGAGTGCTCAAGGGAGAAAAGACAGGTTACGCCTACTCTGAAAACACCGAAATGACAGACATGCTGAAGGCAGCAAAGGCAGCATCAGCCATAGCATTGGGAGCAGACGGAAAGCGCACATACAAAGCATCAGAGAACAAGGCACATGACCTTTATCCCATGGAAAAGAACTGGAGGGATATGGAAGCCTCGGCCTTTCTTCCGTTCCTTAAAATGGTGGAAGGAAAGATCTTCGAGAAGGACAGCAGGGTGATAAAGGTGATAGCAAGGCTTTCCAATTCTGTCAGCGAAGTGATGATGTACAACTCGCTGGACGAACTCACTGCAGACACGAGGCCGATGGGAAGCGTCACAGTCACAGCCGTCTATGAACAGAACGGCAGGACCGAGAACAAGTCAGCAGCCAGGAGTTTCAGGACAGGAGCTGAGCTCATCGGAGAAGGTCTCGCCGAGGAACTCGCATCCCAGGTTACAGACAGGGTGGATGAACTCTTCGAAGCAGTACGCCCGAAAGGCGGCCAGATGAGTGTCGTCATGGGAGCCGGAGCATCAGGCATACTTCTTCACGAAGCCATGGGACACGCATTTGAAGCAGACTTCAACAGAAAGGGCCAGTCCATATTCTCAGGCAAGATGGGACAGAGAGTCTGCCCTGAAGGAATCAGCATAGTTGACGACGGAACTCTCTCCTGCAACAGAGGTTCGGGAAATTACGACGACGAAGGCGTGGCTGGAGAAAAGACATATATGGTCAGCGACGGAATCCTTACATCATATCTCCACGACAGGGTGAGTGCAAGCTGGTATGACGTGAAGCCTACAGGAAACGGCCGAAGAGAAAACTTCAGATACAACCCTATTCCAAGGATGCGCGCAACATATATGGAAAGCGGTAACGCAGACCCTCAGGCACTGATAGCATCCGTAAGCCACGGAGTGTATGTCGATGAGTTCTCCAACGGCCAGGTAAAGATCGGCGAAGGCGACTTCACATTCTATGTAAAGAGCGGCTATCTTATTGAAAACGGAATACTTACAACTCCAATAAAGGATATCAACATCATAGGTAACGGACCTCAGGCACTTGCAGACATAGCAGGAGTAGGAAACGACCTGAAGATAGACAATGGAACATGGACATGCGGCAAGGAGCAGAGCGTACCGGTGTCGTGTGGAATGCCGACAACACTTATCAGCAACCTCGTCGTGGGAGGCGAATAACAGACAGGACATGATAACAGAAAAGGAAATACAGCTTGCAAAATTCTGCATAAACACTGCCATGAGCAAAGGAGCATCGGCGGCAAGAGCATCACTCAGCAAAAGCATGATGGATTCATGCACCCTTCTGAACGGGGAACTTGACAAGGTCTCGCACTCAGCAGACCGTTCCATCTATCTCTATCTCTATGCCGACGGCAGATACGGCACATTCTCCACAAACAGGCTTGATGAAAAGGAACTGGAGAACTTCGTAGGTAACGCCCTGAACATGGTCAGGATGCTGGGAGAAGACAGTTGCCGCAGCCTTCCTCAGCCGGAACGAACAGCAAAAGATGCCATAACCGGAAAGGAACTCGGACTATATGACCCGGCTTACGAAGACATAGATATAGACGCAAGGCTCAGACGGGCCAAGGAGATGAGCATGACAGGCAGGATCGGGAACGAAGAAGGGAAATGGAGCATCATATCGGAAGAGTGCGAATACTCAGACGGAATAGACGACAATTATCTTGTTGACTCTCAAGGATTTGAAGGAAGACACACCGAAACAAGCTTCAGCGCCTTTACCGAAGTTACAATCGAAGATGCAGAGGGCAACAAATACAGCGGTCATTGGTGGGAAGCATCCAACAAAGCCGATGAACTTAAAGCGTCCGAGTGCGGAAAGATGGCTCTTGACAAGGCTGTAGGCCAGATAGGCCCGAAGAACCGAAGGAGCGGCAGGTACCGCATGGTCGTTGACACCAACGCAGCCGCAAGACTCGTGGCACCTATATTCACAGCCCTCAATGCCTCTGCAATCCAGCAGAAGATGTCGTTCATGGAAGGAAAGCTCGGAGAAAGACTGTTCCCTGAAGGATTCACGATGATGGACCTTGCCAGAAGTGCAGGAAGAAACGGAGCCCGACTTTATGACACAGAAGGTGTGGCCACAAAAGATGCACCTATAATCGAAGACGGAGTTGTCAAAAGATATTTCGTCAACACCTACATGGCAAACAAGACAGGACTGGAACCGACTGTAGAGGATATTTCCAGGCCGTGCATAATGCCGTTCATCAAGGGTGAAAACTTGCAGGAAGTAGAAAAAGCAGTATCTTTGGAAGATATTCTGCGCATGAGCGGAAACGGAATACTTGTAACAGGATTCAACGGAGGCAACTGCAACGGCGCCACAGGAGATTTCTCCTTCGGCATCGAAGGTTTTGCCTTCAGCCGCGGAAAGATCACCCACCCGGTACGTGAGATGCTCATCACAGGCAACATACTTGAATTATGGAATAATCTGATAGCTGCAGGAACTGACGCACGCCGATGTACCAGATGGCAGATTCCTACCCTGGCCTTCGACAACGTCTCATTCTCAGCCTGATTATCCCTCAACGGTATAACATGCTTTCGAAGACAGACAAAAAGTAGAACGATAAACATTAAAAATATGAAAATTTCACAGAACGCAGTAGTAGAATTCAGCTACGAACTTGAGGTTGACGGACAGATCGTCGATCAGGCACCAAAGGAAAGACCACTCGACTATATCCACGGCACAGGAGGACTTCTCCCTAAACTCGAAGAACACATCGAGGGAATGGAACCAGGAGATTCATTCGAGATCACACTGGCCCCTGAAGATGCATACGGCGAGGTTGATCCACAGAGAGTGATCGACCTTCCGAAAGCCGCTTTTGAAGTGAACGGTGAAATCAGGGAAGACCTTCTCATCCCAGGTAACGTGATTCCTATGCTCAACAGCATGGGAGCCGTAATTCCCGGAAAGGTTCTTGAAGTGACAGAGGAAAGTGTAAAGATGGACCTCAACCACCAGATGGCAGGCAAGACCCTCCATTTCAAGGGAGAAGTGCTGACAGTACGCGAAGCCACAGAGAAGGAACTCACAGAAGGTCTCCACGGCGAATTCGTACACTCATGCGGATGCGGCGGATGCCATGGTCACGACGGCAATTGCGGCGGATGCGAGGGAGGTCATTGCTCAGAGGGCGAAGACTGCGGTTGCGGCTGCCATTAATAAAATCACATGCGTACGGCCGTCGTCATACTCAACTGGAACACGGAAGGATTTCTCAGGGATTTCCTTCCGATGCTTTTACGTTCTGTCGAGAAGGTTGAAGGAGCTGAAGTCATCGTAGCTGACAACGACTCCACAGACGGCAGCATGGAACTCATGTCGGAGATCTTCCCTCAGGTGAAGACTCTGCAGTTCGACACAAACCTCGGATTCACAGGAGGTTACAATGAAGCATTCAGACTTCTGAACGAAGAATGCAAGCCTGAATACTTCGTGCTTATAAATTCAGACATAGAGGTAAGCGACGGATGGCTTGAACCGCTCGTCTCATGGATGGACAACCATCAGGATTGCGGCGCATGCGCACCAAAGCTCCATAGCTGGCAGGACAGGAAGATGTTCGAATATGCAGGTGCAGCAGGCGGATATATCGACAGGTTCGGCTACCCTTTGTGCAGGGGACGTGTGCTCAAGCACATAGAGGAAGACAAGGGGCAGTATGACTCCCCTGCTGATGTTTTCTGGGCGACCGGTGCATGTCTTATGGTACGCAGTTCGGTGTACGAAAGGCTAGGCGGCCTCGACGAAAGATTCTTTGCCCACATGGAAGAGATCGACCTCTGCTGGAGGATGCAGCTTGAAGGCTGGAAGGTCACAGTCGTTCCTGAATCCGTAGTATACCATGTAGGAGGAGGCACACTCCCGGACAGCTCGCCGTTCAAGCTCTTCCTGAACTACCGCAACAACCTTATGATGTTGGAGAAGAATGCTGCAAAGACCTATGCCTTGAGTTATTATAAGAAAGGCTTCAGCGCAGACCGGGCGGCATCAAAGGGACTGAAGAAGGCTTCGCACAAGATATTCATGAGGATGGTCCTGGACGGGATGTCGGCATTGGTATATCTGGCAACCGGAAAGAAAGACAGTTTCAAGGCTGTCTGGAAGGCACATAACGAGTTCACGGAAATGCATGCAGGTCCAAAGAGGAATGACCTTGCAGCATACCTGAACGAATATGGAAAGAAGGCATCGGTCAACGGAATCTACAGGAAATGGATAGTCCTGCAGGCTTTCCTTCACGGCCGTGACATCTTCTCCCATATCCCTGAGAAAGTAAAGAACATATAACAGCATATCCATGAAAATTGTAATCGCAGGAGCTGGTGAGGTCGGTTCTCACCTTGCGAAGATGCTCAGCAATGAGTCCAACGACATAATCGTGATCGACTCTGACGTCACGAGACTGAACGCATTGAGAGCAAATACAGATGTGGTCACTGTGGAAGGAAACCCTGCCACTATCCATATCCTGCATGAGGC
>JAEIGA010018870.1_pt1 | contig 10512 bp, 11 predicted proteins | sample 9270691 | NCBI WGS metagenome assembly JAEIGA01 (sample SAMN17057246, study PRJNA624740) | gut metagenome | biome: biome; isolation source: fecal sample | host: Bos grunniens | place: China: Xizang | collected 2019
AATGAAAAAAATAGCTAGTTTTATAATGACTATATTACTTGCAATTATGCCTATGAATATATCTTTTGCCAATGAAGATAATACTCCACTTAGTGTATCTTCTAAATCAGCTATCTTAATGGATGTAGGAAGTGGACAAATTCTTTATGAAAAAAATGCTCATGATAAGCTACCCCCAGCAAGTGTAACTAAAGTAATGACAATGTTACTTATATGTGAAGCACTAGATTCCGGGAAGATAACTTTAGAAGATAGTGTACAGATAAGTGAAAATGCAGCTAGTATGGGTGGAAGCCAAATATTTTTAGAAGCAGGAGAAGTTCAAAAAGTAGATACACTACTAAAAGGTATAGCAGTAGCTTCAGCTAATGATGGATGTGTTGCTATGGCAGAATATATAGCAGGTAGTGTAGAAAGCTTTGTAGATATGATGAATGCTAAAGCTAAAGAATTAAATATGAAAGATACAAACTTTGTAAATACTAATGGACTTCCTGTAGATAATCATTATACATCAGCTCATGATATAGCTATAATGTCTAGAGAACTATTAAAACATGATGTTATAACTAAATACTTAACAACTTGGATGGATCAAATTGTTGTTGGTAAAAAGCAGGTTACCGTTGGGCTTGCTAATACAAATAAATTAATAAAACATTATCAAGGTGCTACAGGTGTTAAAACTGGGTTTACTCAACAAGCTAAATATTGTTTATCTGCATCTGCCAAAAGAGGTGATACTCATTTAGTTGCAGTAACTTTAGGAGGAGAAACATCACCAGAAAGATTTAAAGATGCTACAAGCCTTTTAAATTTTGGATTTGCAAATTATGAAAGTGTAAAACTATGTTCTAAAGATGATAAGATAGGTACAATTACCCTAGATAAAGCAGATGATCAAAAAATAAATTTAGTAGCAAAAGATGACTTAAGTGTGCTTGTTAAAAAAGGTGGAAATAAAGACTTTAATAGAAAAGTAAAATTAAATGAAAATCCAATACTACCTATTAAAAAAGGTACAAGTTTAGGATATATAGAAGTTTATCAAGGCAAAACATTAGTTGGAAAAGTAGATTTAGTAAATACAAAAGATATACAAAAAGCAAGTTATTTACAAATGTTACAAAGAGTTATAGATGAAATGTTATAAAAAAAGAAGCTTTAAGCTTCTTTTTTATTATGAAAAGTATATAAATAGATATATATAAATAATGTTTTATAAATTATACATTATTACTAATTTTAGATAAAATAACCTTTATATTAACAATAAGTATATATTAATCATATAATTTATTAATTAATATATAAGGGGGAGGATTGATGATATATGTTACTTATCCTCAAATGCCTATAATAGAAACTGAAAAATATATATTAAGACCAGCAAGTTTAGACGATGCGGAAGATATGTTTGAATACTATAAAAATCCTAAAGTGGTAAAGTATCTTCCTATTAATCCACATAAATCTATATCAAATACAAAGAAATTTATAAAATCTTTTTTATAGATAATTACAATAAAAATAAAATAGGTTATTTTGCAGTAGTAGATAAATCTAATAATAAAGTAATAGGTAATATTGGTTTGAATAATATAGATAAAGATGATATTGAGGCAGAAATAGGGATATGCATAAATCCAATTTATTGGGGCATGATATTGGAACTGAGCTTGCTAGAGAATTGCTTAAATTTACATTTACAAATACAAATGTAAAGCGAATAATAGCAAATACCTATGAAGATAACAAAAAGTCTAGAAAAGCACTAGAAAATTTAAATATTAAATATTATAAAAGCTATGATAAGAAAATTGTAAAAGGAATGAAAATAACTTATGTTAAATGTGATTCATATAAAATATTAAAATCTGAATATTTAAGATATATACAAGAGGAGAAAGATAAAGTAAATTTGAAAAAAATAAAAAGCAAAAAATAAATAAAAAGTAATAGGATATCCTATTACTTTCTGTATTTATAAAAACTTTGATTATGAATTAGAAAATTGATATAATAATATTAAAATCAAAATTTAGGAGAGAGAATAAATGTATAATTTAAGTACTATATTAGCGACTATAGTTGCAATAGCAGTGGCTATATCTGTGCATGAGTTCGGCCATGCATACTCTGCACATTTATTAGGTGATGATACTGCTAAAATGTATGGAAGAATGACCTTAAATCCAGCAAAACATTTAGATATTATGGGATTAATAGCAATGCTTATTGTACATATAGGATGGGCAAAGCCTGTACCAGTTAATCCTAATAACTTCAAAAACTATAAAGTTGGAAATTTAATAGTATCATTATCTGGTGTAATTGCAAATATAATAACAGCTATAGTATGTGTGCTTATAAATAAGTATGTAAATATGTATGCAATAAATTTAATAGCTCAATATGTTATAGTTTACAATGTAGGATTTGCAGCGTTTAATTTATTACCACTTCCTCCACTTGATGGATGGGGTGTAATATCTTCGTTTATACCATATAAATATAATGAGATAGCTTATAAATATGAAAGTATGAGTAGTATAATATTTTTAGTTCTTATATTTACAGGGGCATATAGCTTATTTGTATCTCCAATAAGAAATTTAATTTGGCAAATATTATATTTATTTATGTAATATAAGAGGTAAAATATATGAAATATAATGTACAATTACAGGTTTATGAAGGGCCACTAGACTTACTTTATGATATGATATCTAAACAAAAGATAGATATTAAGGATATATCTATTATAGACATAACAAAGCAATATATAAATTATATAACTGCACTTGAAAAAATGGATTTAGAAATAACAAGTGAATTTATAACAATGGCATCTAAACTATTAGAAATAAAGTCTAGATACTTGCTATATAAACAGAAAAATAATGATGAAGTAGAAGATCCTCGTTTGGAGCTTATGGAAAAATTAGAAGAATATAAAAAGTTTAAATTAGCATCAGAGGATTTAAAGGATAATATAACTTATATAGATGATTTGTATTACAGAAAAAAAGAAGAAGTAATAATAGATGATACTATGGATTTAGATACTATATCTATAGATGCTATAAAGAATATTCTTCCATATATATTAAAGGTAAAACATGATGAAAGTAAACCTAATAAGGATGAAAAATTAGAAAAAATAGTAAGAGGAAGAATTATACCTGTAGAAGAAAAAATAGCATATATAAGAACAATTATAGATAGAGATAATGAGGTAAGCTTTACAAAAGTTGTAGAAAATGTTGATAAAGATGAAGTGATTGCAACATTTTTATCAATACTAGAACTTATAAAATCAAGAGAGGTAGTAGTTTACCAAGACTTATTTTTTGATGACATATTAATAAAGAAAAATCTGGAGAATTAAAATGAGACGTGAAGATATAAAGCATATTATAGAAGCTATTATGTTTGCTTATGCAGAACCTATAAGCATAAAAGAACTAAATGATATAATAAATGAAGAATTATCAAGTAAAGAAATAGAGTATATGTTAAATAATCTTATAAATGAATATAAGGAAAGTAACAGAGGTATACAAATAATAAAATTACAAGATAAATATCAAATGTGTACTAATAAAGATTACTCAAGTTTTATAAAAAAGGTTCTTGAGCCTAAGAAAAAGAAAAGCTTAACTCAAACTACTTTAGAAACATTAACTATAATAGCATATAAACAACCTATAACAAAAGTTGAAGTAGAAGATATAAGAGGGGTTAAAAGTGATAAAGCTATTCAAACTCTTATAGAAAATAATCTTATAAGAGAAGCTGGAAGATTGGATAAAATAGGGAAACCTATAATATATAGAACCACAGATGAATTTTTAAAATTATTAAATATAGAAAAATTAGAGGATTTACCTCCTATTGAGAACTATAAAAATAATAATGAATAAAAAGTGTGCTAAATTTAGCACACTTTTTTTGTAAATAATTAGTATATATATCCCTAACTTAGAAAATAATAGTTTTATGGACTACAGTGATATATTTAATTTTTTAATACCAATGTTAATAATAATATTACTATTAATTATATTTATAAAATTACCATTTAATATAATACTTATATCTAAAGTAGTTAATGAAGATATAAATATATATTTAAATTTTAGGTACATGTTTAATATTATAAATATAAAAATACCAATTTACCCTAAAAATTTTAAATCTATAAAAAAGGAGATAGAAAAAAGTAAAAGGAAAAATATAATAGCTAAAAATATAACTTCTAGAAAAATATTATATAAAGATATTTTAAATATTTTAGAAACTTTAAAAAAAATAGAAATAGAAGAATTTTATTCAGATATACAAATAGAAAGTACTAATATTCATATAACTATTTTTTCTTATTTATTTATAAATCTAATTTATGGAAATTTAATAAATATTATAAATCCTAATAAATTTTATATGAATATAAAACCTAGTTTTATAAAAAATAATATATATATAGATTTAAAAATACACATAAAACCTACGATAAAAGACTTAATTAATATACTAAAAGCTATATTTATAGCATTTAAAAATAGTAATAAAATTAAAAAGGAGGCTAGTAAATATGAGAGCTACAGGGTCAATACAAAATATAATGGAAACAACACTTGATACTATAAAAGGTTCAATAGATGCAAATACTATAATAGGTGATCCTATAAAAACTGATAATACTGTTGTAGTACCTATATCTAAAGTTACTATAGGATTTGGTATAGGTGGAGGAGAGTATTCTAAAGGATATAGAAAAGAAGAGCATAGTGATAACAATGACACTAATTTTGCTGGAGGTAGTGCAGGTGCAGTAACTGTTCAGCCTGTAGCTTTTGTAGTTGTAGAAAATGGAGAAACTAGACTTATGAGCTTAGATAATAACATAAATATGATAGATAATATATTGACTATTACGCCAAAAGTCATAGAAAAACTTCAAAAAATATCTAAAAATAATAAAGATATTTAATATAAAACTGATACTTATTAGTATCAGTTTTTTTGATAAATTAATTAATAAAGATGAATGAATATTACATCTATGTATAAATAATATAAAATACATAATATATTAATTATATTTGTGGAAAAATATAGGAAATAAAGAATTTGAGAATTTACTAACTTGTGTTATAATTTAATTAGCCTAAGATTTTTATTTTCTTCTTACATAAATTTGAAAATAAAAACTATTTGCTCGCTATATATAGCGAGCTTTTTTTTATTAGAATTATTTCCTTTTAGAATTAAATTTTAATTCTTCATTAATAAATAATATTGGGATATAAATAATAGTTGTAATTAATAAAAATATAATTGAACTTGATAAGTTATGACTTGAAAAACAATATGGATAATTTGAATTTGTAAATTTATTTAAAAGATACATAAAAGAGAAATAAATTATACAAAAAATCAAGTTGTCCTTTAATGCATTCTTATTTATATTAAATTTTCTAACTTCAGTTAAATAAACTACAGAATAGAATAAAATACACTTAGAAAAAAAGAATAAATAATATAATATATTAGGATATCTATAACCTAAATTTGGGAAAAATATTAATTCTCCAATAGAGCAAACTAAACTCCATGAAAAAAATACATTAAATAACTGATAGTTTTTAAAAAATAAAATAGATATACAAATATAAGATGTAAATCTAGAAATTGTAATAGGTAAACAAGTATAAACATTATAGCTTCCCATTGAAATAAAAGAAAATTGTTCAAAAGTAATTTCTAATATAATTAGTATACAAATTAGTTTTTCAACTATATAGCTATATGGTAGCAAGTTTTTTGTTAATTTAGGACATAAGTATAAAAATATAGAGAAAATCAAGAGCATAATTAAATGTGTATTTGAAAAAAGAAAGTCATTTTTCATATAAACCTCCCTTTGAATTAATTAAATTTTAAAATATGATTGTTATGCATTATTAGTAAAGTATATTTTTGAAGTACATAAAATAGACGTATTAAAGAAATACTTTTGTAACAAAAAATATAATAAGTAATAAATTAATAGTATAGATATTAAGACAATTGAAAATTTCGTTTTAAGGAAGTGATAAGATGAAGACTTTATCATGTGCAGATTCAGGTGGTAAATATTGTCCATGTCATCTAGCATATTCAAATGATTGTATAAGATGCAATATGTTGAATAAAAATAATACATGTGATTGTGTATGGCAAGGGACATGTATATACAACGAAGTTATTCACAATAAAAATTTGTCTATAGTGCAAAGACAAGAATATTTATGCGATATAGAAGATATAAAATTAGTTGAAGAAGATACTTATTTGATTAAGATAAAAATACCAAAGGTCTTATCAAAAGATTTACGTAGTCCAGGTGCATATGTTTTAATAAAAAGCATTGATAAAGAGAGTGAGATATTTAGTGCGCCTATTTCAGTAATGGATGTAGATTTAGATAACAATACACTAGAAGTAGTTGTTAAGACTGTAGGAATAAAGACCAAAGGAATAGTTAAATTTGATAAAGTTTATATTAAAGGGCCATATTTTAATGGATTATTTGGAGTAAAAGAGATCAAAAGCATATCAAAATCCAATTCTTTAGTGATATTAAATGGATTATCACAAGTAAATTCAATAAATGTAGTAAGAAGATTAGTGGAAAATAATAACAAAGTAGATGTATTTATAAATCATAATGGAGTAATTTTAGATAGTGTTATTCAAAAAATATATAATCTAGGTGCAAGTATATATCATATAGATATAGATGTTGATAAGCTATTTATAGCCGATTATATAAAAACTAATAATATAAAACTAGTATATAGTGGAGGAAGCAATCATTTTAATAAAGATATAATGGATATTGTTGATAGTATAGACGAAAATATAAAACTAGCAGTTTCTAATAATAATTTAATATGTTGTGGTGAAGGCATATGTGGTGCTTGCGGAATAAATATAAATGGAGTAAAAGTTAAAACATGTAAAACTCAAGTTAGTAGTAGAGAATATTTAAAAAGTATATATTAAGTTTTAGGAGGAGTTAGTATGGCGAAAGTAGTTATTATTGGAGGCGGATGGGCAGGGTGCGCAGCAGCAATAACTGCTAAAAAGGCAGGAGCAGATGTTTTAATATTAGAAAGAACAGACTTACTTCTAGGATGTGGCAATGTTGGTGGAATAATGAGAAATAATGGTAGATATAGTGCCACAGAAGAAGCTATAGCATTAGGAGCAAGAGAATTATTTGAAATAACTGATAAGTATGCTACTCATAGCAATATAAATTTTCCAGGTCATGAACATGCAACTGTCTATAATGTAACAAAGATAGAAAAACCAGTAAGAGATAAAATTAGAAGTATGGGTATAGAAATTAGATTTATTAGTAGAGTCGTTGATGTTAAAACTGATGGAGATAAATTAGTTGCAGTTATATTAGAAGATGGAGAAATAATATATGGAGATGCATTTGTTGAAACTACAGGATCAACAGGACCAATGGGCAATTGTACTGCTAATGGAAATGGATGTGCAATGTGTGTTTTAAGATGTCCATCTTTTGGAGGAAGGGTGAGCATAACAAGTAAGTGTGGATTAGAAGATATGATTGGTAGAAGAAAAAATGGAGATTATGGAGCATTTAGTGGTTCTATGAAACTTTTAAAGGAATCATTAAGTGAAGAAATACAAAGAGATTTAAATGAAAAAGGATGTGCTGTAGTTCCTTTACCTGAAGAACTTATAAATAAAGATATATTAGATTTAAAGGTATGCCAACAATATGCATTGCCTGAGTTTGCAGAAAATATAGTATTAATTGATACAGGTCATGCAAAGTTGATGGAGCCATTCTATAATTTAGAAGTTCTAAGAATGATACCAGGATTTGAAAATGCTCTAATTGTAGATCCTTATTCTGGAGGAAAGGGAAATTCTGTTAGATATATGTCTGTTGCTAAAAGAGATAATTATATGAGAGCTAAAGGTATGTCTAATTTATTTGTAGGTGGGGAAAAGGCAGGATTTTATGTAGGCCATACAGAAGCTATATGTACAGGTAGTTTAGCAGGTCATAATGCAGCTAGATATTGTGCAAATAGATATTTAATTCAACTTCCAACTAATTTATTAATAGGTGATTTTATTGCTTACTCTAACAATGAAATGATTAAACCAGATGGTGATAAATTAAGATTTACTTTTGCTGGAAGTATTTATTTTAATAGAATGAAGGAGTTAGGCTTTTATAGTATAGATAGTAACGTTGCTTTAGAAAGGGTTAGAAAAGTTAGTTTAGAAGGATTATATGACAAGAAGGTAATTGAATAAATAAAAAGTGTAGCTTTTGCTACACTTTTTATTTATTCAATTTATTTAGATTTAATATTAAAACTATATTAGTTTATAAAATATCTTTTATACCTTAAAATACTTTCAATATTATGTTCTCTAATAATACTTTTTAAATTTCCGAAGTTATAAGTAGCAAGAGCATACTCCCTGATTTTTTCAAATAAATATTTATCTTCATTATTATTAAATACAACTATAGTCCTAGCAATATCCCAAGCTTTAGATTCTCTTGCAATTAGATTTTTTTTCAACGCTACAACACATTCCTCTAAATCAGAAGGTAAATTTTTTTTATAAAAGTCTGATTCATTTATATCTATATTATATTCAATTAGTTTTTCAATAATATTATATAATATCTTACTATATTCATCTTTAGAATTGTACACGTCAGGATCTAATATATGACCGACTTCGTGAGATAAAACAAATTTAGCTATTGATGATATATTATTATTATTTATTGGAATAGAATAACTATAAAAATTTATAAAATTAAAAAAGTTGTAGCAAAATGATAAAAATCCAGTTCTAGATGATAAAACTAATCGTAGCTTAGGTAATGCACATATAGGGATACGTCTATTTTTTGAATAAAAAAGAAAAACTTTTTTATTTATAGTAAGGTTAGATAGTGATTTTTTTAATAATCTTTTTTCACCTAAGTTATGATAGCAATATAAAATTTTATTAAAATCTACTTCAGGGACACAGGACATATTAACACCGCCTTAGATTTTTACATTTATATATAATATTAAATTGTATATAATTTGTAGCTAATCCAAGTAAAAATATTAATTAGATTAAGTAAGTTATGATATAATATTTATTTCAAGGTTAATGAAAAGGAAGTGATATTGTGGAAAGTGTAAAAGACTATTTAGATAGATTAGAAATAAATAATAATATATTAAATAAACAGTTAAGAGAAGTATATGTGTCTAAGGTTGTTTACTTCAGAGAAGATAAAATTGTATATTTTCATTTAACTTCAAAATCTATAATCTCTTATGAAACTTTAGAAAGTTTAAAAGGAGAGATAAAATCAAAGCTTTCGTATTTTAAAGATATAAAAATTAAAATATCATATACAGGTTTAGACCGAAAAGAAAATAAAGATATAATAAAAATGTATTGGATGAATATTGTTTATATATTAAAAACTCTATGCCCATCTATTTCAGGGTGGTATAAACAAATAGAGTATTTATGTATAGAAGATAACTTAAAAATAAAACTTCCTAAGGGCCTTTTTTATGATAGGCTAATGAAATTAAATATAGTTTATATTCTTAAATCAGTTCTAATTGAAGAGCTTGGTATAGATTTAAATATAAATATAGAGAAGGCAGTAGATGAAGTCGTTGATGTTAAACGTATAATTAGAAAAACTGAGAGAATAGTAGAAGATAAGATTAAAGAATTAGAAATAAGTTCTAAACAAGAAAAAACAATAGATGAAGAAGCTGCTTATATTATAAAACCAGAGTATGATGATAAAATGATATATGGTGAAAATATAAATGCAATGGTTGAAAAAATTTGTGATTTAAACACTATGTCAGGAACAGTAAGTATAGTTGGAGAAATATTTGATATAGATACTAAAGAATTAAAAAACGGAAAAATACTTATGATTGCAGCTATAACAGATTATACAAGCTCTATAAGTTGTAAACTATTTTTAAATGATATTAATAAGGATAGTGTTTTAGGAAAATTATCTAAAGGATCTTATGTAAAAATAAAAGGCGACATAATGTATGACACTTACCAAAGAGAACTTACTATGACTATAAGTGGGATAAGAGAAGAAGATAAGCCACAAAGAATAGATAAAAGTGAAGAAAAAAGAGTTGAACTTCATGCACATACACAAATGTCATCTATGGATGCTGTAACGTCAACAAAAAAATTAATACAGCAAGCAGCTAAATGGGGTCATAAAGCAATAGCAATAACAGACCATGGAGTAGTTCAAGCATTTCCAGAAGCTATGGGGGCGGCTAAAGGTAATGATATAAAGATACTTTATGGTGTAGAAGGTTATTTAGTTGAAGACTCAGAAGATATAGTACCAGATGCTAATGATAAAGAACTTTCACAAACATTTGTAGTATTTGATATAGA
>JAEIGA010018871.1_pt1 | contig 10512 bp, 8 predicted proteins | sample 9270691 | NCBI WGS metagenome assembly JAEIGA01 (sample SAMN17057246, study PRJNA624740) | gut metagenome | biome: biome; isolation source: fecal sample | host: Bos grunniens | place: China: Xizang | collected 2019
CGCCTTTTATGAGCGCGTCAAAGAGGCGCTCGACAACGGGCTCTGCGCCCGGACGGTCGAAGTCACCGAAGACGAACAGGCCATGCTCGACGAGCTCACCCTGCTCACCGCGAAGCCGGTCATCTATGCCTGCAACATGAGCGAAGAGGACTTCGTCGAAGGCATCGAGACCAACGCCCGCTACAACGCGGTCTGCAAGATTGCGGAGGAAGAGGGGAGTCAGGTGCTGCCCATCTGCGCCGAGATGGAGGCGGAGATCGCCTCTCTGTCCAAGGAGGAAAAGGCGGAGTTCCTGTCCGACCTCGGCATCGAGCAGGGCGGTCTGGACCTTCTCATCCAGCGCTCCTACGACCTCCTCGGGCTCATGTCCTTCCTGACCGCCGGCGAACCGGAGGTCCGGGCCTGGACCATCAAGAAGGGCACGAAGGCGCCGAAGGCCGCCGGAAAGATCCACACCGACATCGAGCGCGGGTTCATCCGGGCCGAAGTCATCAACTACAAACTCCTTCTGGAGTGCGGCTCCACCGCGGCGGCCCGGGAGAAGGGCCTCATCCGCTCCGAAGGAAAAGACTATATCATGCAGGACGGCGATGTCGTTCTGTTCCGGTTCAATGTCTGATCAGGGCACATCGCCCTTAGAAAGAAGTGAGTGCAGATGGCTGCAAACAAACTGAAAGAACTGCTGGACCTCAAAGACTCTGAGACCTACGGGCGGTTCAAAGATATCATCCTTACCAGTGTCATCGGCGTCGTGGTCAATGTGCTGCTGGGCCTCCTGAAGGTCCTGGTCGGTACCATCGCCAACTCGGTCGCCGTCATTTCGGACGCGGTCAACAACTTCTCCGACAGCGTGTCCTCGCTGGTCACCATCATCGCCATGGCCATCTCCGGCCGGGGCGCCACCCGCAAACACCCCTTCGGGTTCGGCCGCATCGAATATTTCTCGAGCATCGTCATCGCGGTCATCGTGCTCATCACCGGCGCGCAGTTCCTTATTGAGTCCGTCAAGAAGATCCTGCACCCGTCGGCCACCAGCTACACGACGCTTACCCTGGTCCTGCTGGTCGTGGCCATTGTCGCAAAGATCCTGCTGGGCCTCTACACCAAACGGTCGGGCAACCGGCTCAACTCCCCGAACCTGGTCGCCTCCGGACAGGATGCCCTGTCGGACGCCATCATCACCGGCGTCACCCTGCTCGCGGCCATCGTCAACCTGTTCAACCCGGACCTCCACATCGACGGCTATGTCGGTGTCCTGGTCTCCCTGTTCGTCCTGAAGGCGGGCCTGGAGATCCTGCTGGACGTCGTCTCCAAACTGCTCGGCGAGCGCCCCGACCTGGAACTGGCTGACAAGATCATGGAAGAGATCCTTGCCACGGAAGGCATCCATGGCGCCTACGATCTCATCCTCCACAACTACGGACCCAACGTCTTCATCGGCGATGTGAACCTCGAACTCGAGGACACCATGACCATCGATGAGGCGTATGTCATAACGAAGCCCCTGAACGTGAAGATCCTGAGAGACTACGGGGTGTTCATGTACTTCGGCATCTACTCTGTCAACACGACAGATCCGGACATCGTCGAAATGCGGGAGTACCTGTACGACCGCGCTTCGGAGATCGATGACATCCTGCAGATCCACGCGTTCTACGTCAACAAGGAGCGCAAGTTCATGAGTTTCGACGTGGTCTTCGACTTCGACTGCAAAGACCAGTACCCCGTCGAGCAGGAACTGAGAAGGATCCTGAAGGAAAAGTATCCGGACTATCAGGTAGAGATGCTTCCGGACAAGGATTATACGTTGTCCCGGAGCTGAGATTAGGAGGAAGAACAATGAGAATGACGAAAAAACTGGTAGCAGTGCTGATGACGCTCCTCATGGTGGTCATCTGCTGCATCCCTGCCTTTGCCAAGGCCCCCAAGTATGATAACTACGCGGTCCTCGGCGACAGCATTCCGACCGGCTACATGCTGCCGGGTTACAAGTATGCCGGACGCAAGACCGTCCTGTGGCCCGTCGTGCCGAATTCTTATCCGACCTTTGTCGCCAAAGGCGTCGGCGCGAAGAACACTTATATGCTCGCCCACAGCGGCTACCGTACCGCCGACCTGCGCCGTGTCCTCGACCCGGACTTCGCCGGCGACTACTTCAACGCCCGCCGTCTTCCGAAACTGGCGGACACCTATGCGGTGGACCAGGCCGGTCTGGAAAAACTGCGCAAGGGCGTCATCAAATACCTGAAGAAGTCCGACCTCATCACGCTGCAGATCGGCGCGAATGACTCCTTCCAGGTCATCGTCATCCTCTTCGAGATGCTGCGGGAGAACCAGGAACTTCTGGCAGAACTGCAGGCGTCCGGAGCACTGGATCCGAACGTGACGACAAAAATGCTCGAGAAGCTCGCGCAGGACAATGAGACCCTGCTGCGCATCATCGAAATGGAACTTGCCTCTGTCCAGGGCTTCCGGAACAACTTCGATGTCATCATCAAAAAGATCCATGAGATCAACCCGAATGCGAAAGTCGTCGTCCTCGGTCTGTACAACCCGCTGGAGTGCTTCAACATTGCCGGCATTTCCCCGGCGCCGCTCATCCAGCCGCTCATCCAGGGCTTCAACTCCTACATGCAGTCCGGCAGCCAGTATTCGAAGTATTACACCTACTGCCCGCTGACCAACATTGAAAACTATATGGGCACGCTCCAGCTCTTCGCCAACCCCGAACTGCCCGGAGACGTCCATCCGACCCCGAAGGGGCATCAGCAGATCGCCGATCAGATCCTCGCGGTCCTGTAACAGTTTTATAAAAGAATCCCGACGCAGACGCGTCGGGATTTTTTATTGTTCAAATATTGCAATGCAGCGGTCCAGCCACTCCACATAGTCTGCCTCTCTGGAGACCGCGCCGTCGAGGACCATGTAGTCGCCCAGGTCGGCGGTGCCGATGTCCGGAATGACGGGGAAGACTGTTTTCTGGATGCCCGCGAGGTAATCTCTTCTGGCGATGTGCTGTTCTTTCTGACTGTTCAGGAGTTTGAGGTAGTCGTCGGGGGAGAGTTCATCGCTGAAGAAGGTGCGCAGCCGGAAAATATCTTTGTGCGTGCGTTCGATGGGAACATCATCCCGCAGCCATTCTTCGAACTCGCGACGGCCCTCTTTTGTGATGGTATACAGTTTCTTTTCCATTTTTTGTCCCTGGATGACCGTCGAGCATTCCAGCATGCCCTCTTTGACGAGCTTTGCCAGTTCCGGATAGATCTGGCTGTGCTCCGCGTGCCAGAAATTGGTGAGCGCGCGGTCTTCAAAAGACTTTTTGATATCGTATCCTGTTTTCGGTTCGCGGTTCACGAGCCCCAGGATGGCGTATTTCAGATTGCGCAAAGTAAAGTTCCTTCCTGCTGATGATATGGGAAGTATAGCATGCCCTTTTCCCGGTGACAATGGGAAACCGGGAAGCTGTGAAAAGTTTGTCACAATGTCACAAACCAAACATGTAAATATTGACATGTTTGTCAATGGACTTCACCCCGCTAAAGGGTTTAGAATGGGAGTGAAACATGTCAACATTGACACCTTTGAAAACGGGAGGTTAACAGAATGGCGAAATTGATTACCGCAAGAGAAGCTGCCGCTCTCATTCCGGACGGGGCAACTGTCGCCGTCGCGGGCATGGGCCTTTCCGGCTGGGCCGAAGAGATCGCCTGTGCCGTACGGGACCATTATAAAGAGACCGGTCACCCGAAAGGGCTGCACCTGAAACAGGCCAGTGCCCTCGGTGACTGGGGGAATGGAAACAATTATATTGGCTGGGACCGTGTACGGCGGGACGAGCCCGACAAAGAGCACGGCGCCAGAGGCGCCACAAGGTTCGGAGAGGCGGGCCCAGGACTCATCACGAAGTGGACCAGCGCCCATATCGGTTCGGCCTTCACCCTCTGTGACCAGGCCAGAGCAGAACAGCTGGAGAGCTACTGCCTGCCGCAGGGCGTCATCGTCAACCTCTGGCGGGAGATCGCCTCGGGGCGTCCCGGTCTCATCACAAAGACCGGTCTCGGAACATTTGTCGACCCCCGTGTGGAAGGCGGTCGTATGAATCAGTCCGCCAAAGATGAACTGGTCAGAGTCGTGGAGTTCAACGGGGAAGAATACCTGTTCTATCCGGGCTTCCACGTCGATGTGGCACTGCTGCGCGGTACCATCGCCGACGAAAACGGCAACATCTCGTTCGCCCACGAATCGATGATCAACGAGGGCCTTGCGGTGGCGGAGGCTACCAAGAACACCGGCGGCATCGTCATCGTCCAGGTGGAGTATCTTGCCAAGAAAGAGACCTTGAACCCGAAGGAGGTCAAAATACCGGGCATCCTCGTCGACTATGTGGTCAAGGCCAACGACCCTATGTCCTGCTGGCAGGCGGAAGGGGACTACTGGCAGCCGTCCTTCTCTGGACAGATCCGCATCCCCCTCGATGAGATCAAACCCATTCCCTTCGATGAGCGGAAAGTCGTCTGCAGACGCTGCGCGATGGAGCTGAAGAAGGGCGATATCATCAACCTCGGCGTCGGCATGCCGGCAGATGTCTCCAAAGTCGTGGCGGAAGAGGGGCTCATCGATGAAGTCACCATGAGCACCGAGTCCGGCATGGTCGGCGGTGTGCCTTCCGCGCTCCCGAGTTTCGGCAGCGCCTACAACCCGGAGGCCATCATCACGCCGAACGATATGTTCGACTACATCAGCGGCGGCGGACTGGACGTCACCGTTCTCGGCATCGGGGAAGTGGACAAATACGGAAACAACAATGTCTCCCGCATGGGAAAACGGCTGACCGGGCCCGGCGGGTTCATCGATATCACCGCCGCCACCAAAAAGGTCATTTTCGCAGGCACCCTCACCGGCCATTCCAAACTCAGGGTCGGTGACGGCAAACTGGAGATCCTGGAGGAAGGGGACATCAAAAAGTTCGTCGACACCGTCGGGCAGATCACCTTCTCCGGCCAGTTCAGCCCGGACACGCAGGAAGTGTTCTATATCACCGAACGCGCGGTATTCAAGCTGATCGACGGCAAGGTCACCCTCATCGAGATCGCGCCCGGCATCGACCTTCAGAAGGACGTGCTGGACCAGATGGGCTTCGTGCCGGAGATCGTCAAAGACCTGAAGACGATGGACCCCGCCATCTTTGAAGAGACCTGGGGAGGGCTGACATTATGATTTTGAATGAAAAATATGAGATGATGCGCAAACTCTATCGCGAGTTTGCCGAGACCGAGTTCACCGATGAGCTCCTCGACCGTCTGGAAGAGACCGGTGAGTTCGACTGGGACATCTTCCATAAAATGGCGGAGTACGGCTTCACCGGTGTCAAGATTCCAAAGGAGTACGGCGGCCAGGGCGGCGATTCGATCGCCTATGTCCTCATGGTCGAAGAGTTCGCCCGTGTTTCCCCGGTGCTCTCTCTTTACGCCAACACCTCCAACTCCCTTGGAGCCGGCCCGCTGCTCTACTGCGGTACTGAAGAACAGAAACAGAAATATCTCACCCCGGTGGCCAGGGGCGAGAAGATCATGGTTTTCTGCCTGACCGAACCGGGTGCCGGTTCCGATGCCGGCGGCACGCTGACCACGGCTGTTGAAGACGGGGACTACTATGTCCTCAACGGCCGGAAGACCTTTGTCTCCGGTGCGCCTATCGCCGACTATGCCATCGTCTACGCCAAGACGGACCCCACGCAGAAAGGCTCCCGCGGCATCTCCATGTTTATTGTGGATCTGAAACTGCCGGGCATCTCCATCGGTAAGCCGGAACACAAAATGGGCATCGTCGGATACCCGACTTCTGACGTGGTATTTGACAACGTCCGGGTCCACAAAGATGACCTGCTCGGGCCCCTGCACAAAGGCTTTTCCACCGCCATGAAGACACTTGACGGTGGCCGCCTCGGGGTTGCCGCGCAGGCCCTCGGCATTGCGGAAGGCTGTCTGGAGGAGGCTATCCAATATGCAAAGGACCGGAAGCAGTTCGGCCGGCCCATCGCCAGCTTCCAGGCCATTTCCTTCATGATCGCCGACATGGCGACGGAAATCGAAGCGGCCCGGGAACTCGTCTACTCCACCGCGGAGAAAAAGGATGCGGAGGATCCGGAGGGTTCCAAACTCTGCGCCATGGCCAAACTCTTCGCCTCTGAAATGGCCAACCGGGTCGCCTATAAAGCGGTCCAGGTCTTCGGCGGATACGGTTATATCAAAGAGTATAAAGTCGAACGATTCTACCGGGATGTTCGCATCACCAGCATTTACGAGGGTACGTCGCAGGTGCAGCAGATGGTCATTTCCGGCAACCTGCTGAGATAAGGAGGAAGGAAACATGAAATATATCGTCTGTGTCAAACAGGTTCCCGACACCTCCGGAAAAGTTGCCGTGAAAGAGGACGGGACCATGGACCGCTCCAAAATGGAGACCATCATCAACCCCGATGACCTGAATGCTGTTGAAGCGGCGCTTGCTCTGAAAGATAAAGAACCCGGCGCTAAAGTTGTCGTCGTCTCCATGGGTCCGCCACCTGCTGCCAAAATGCTCCACGAACTGCTGGCCATGGGCGCCGATGAGGCAGTCCTGGTCTCCGGCAGAGAGTTCGGCGGCTCCGATACGTTTGCCACTTCCCAGATCTTAGCCGGCGCCATCGCCCACATGGGTCTCGAGAAAGACGACATCGTCTTCTGCGGCCGTCAGGCCATTGACGGAGACACCGCGCAGGTCGGCCCGCAGATCGCCGAAAAACTCGGCCTGCCCCAGGTCTCCTATGCCGCGGACATCGTCCCGGGCGACGGGAAACTGACGGTCAAGCGGGTCCTGGAGGACGGCTACATGACCATCGAGGCGCCCACACCGTGTCTCATCACCTGTATTAAAGAACTCAACCAGCCCCGGTACATGACCGTAAAAGGCATTCTGGAGTTCGAGGAAAAACCATATGCGGTCTATGACTTCGACACCCTGAAGGACGAACCGCTCATCGAGCTGGATACCATCGGCCTCAAAGGCTCCCCGACCAACGTCTACAAATCCTTCTCGCCGCCTCTGAAAGATGCCGGCATCACCGTGCAGCCCACCGAAGAAGGCATTCGTGAGATGGTCGGCGTCCTCGCCGCGAAACACATCATATAAGGAGGAACGAATATGTCGAATTACGATTGCAGAGAGATCAGCGCGTTCTCCGGTGTCATGGTGTTTTGTGAACAGCGGGACGGCGTCATCAATCAGACCAGCTTTGAACTGCTGTCTGAAGGACGCAAGCTTGCCGACGACCTCGGCACAGAACTCTGGGGCCTGCTTCTCGGGGGCGATGTACAGTCTCTTGCCCGGGAACTGGGTGGCTACGGCGCGGACAAAGTCTTCGTCGTGGAGGACCCGTTGCTGGAACCTTATACCACCGATGCCTATACAAAAGTCATCTGTGAAGTTGCCTATAAAAAGAAACCGGAGATCCTGCTCATCGGTGCCACGAACCTGGGGCGTGACCTGGGACCCCGCATCGCTGCCCGGCTGCACACCGGCCTGACTGCCGATGCGACTCATCTGGACATCGACACGCAGAAGTATCTCGATTTCCTGGCAGAGGCTTCCAATCTGGACCTCTCCAAAACGGAATGGGATATGGAGGACAGAGGTCTCAAGATGACCCGGCCCGCCTTCGGAGGCCATCTGATGGCCACCATTATCTGTCCCCGGTTCCGTCCCCAGATGTCTACGGTCCGGCCCGGCGTGCTCCAGTGTGCCGCTTTTGACGAGGCGAAGGCGGCAGCCGTTCAGATCGAGTCTCTGGATGTGCCGCTCACGGAAGACGATATTCGGGCCAAAGTCCTGGAAGTCGTCAAGGAGACGAAGGAAATCGTCGACCTCATTGGGGCAGAAATCATCGTTTCCGTCGGCGGCGGCATCAGCAGAGATGTCGAAGGAGGCATTCAGCTGGCAGAAGAACTGGCGGCTGCTCTCGGAGGCGGCGTTGTCGGTGCTTCCCGCGCGGTCGTGGATGCCGGATGGCTCCCGTCAGACCGTCAGGTCGGACAGACCGGCAAGACCGTCCGTCCCCGCATCTATGTGGCCCTCGGCATTTCCGGCGCCATCCAGCACAAGGCCGGCATGCAGGACTCCGAATACATCATTGCCGTCAATCTGAACCCGGACGCTCCCATTTTCGAGACGGCTGACTACGCCATCCCGGGCGACCTCTATAAAGTGGTCCCGATGATGATCGAGGCTTTGAAGGAAGTGTAACGAATGTTACCGCTCAGAAATATAACAATCGACCAGGCGGTCCGTGAGGCTGTGGAGAAATATTCTCCACGGCCGGCACTGGCGTTTGGGGGTCGACACTGGACCTATGCCGAATTTGACGCGGAAGTGGATCGCATCGCCCGTCTTCTGCTGGGAATCGGTGTCCGAAAGGGGACCCATGTCGGCATCCTCTGCGAGGCAGAACCGAACGCGATCTTCTCCATGTTTGCCCTCAGCCGCATCGGCGCAGTCACGATCCTGTTCAACACCAGTCTCCGTCGGACAGAACTTCGGGACTTGATGGATCATACCGATGTGGAGTATCTTTTGATAGGGGACGGTTATAAAGACATCGACTACCGGCAGGAATGCTTCGGCTTTGTCGGCGGGCTCTCTGTGCTGCAGGAGATTTTCTCCATCGGCCTCTCCGGCCAGGCTGCGGGATACCGAACGCTGGAGGAACTGGTTCCTGAGATGGCCGGGGAAGACGCACTTGCTCGGGCCGTTTCTCTGGTCCGTCCGAAGGACGATGCCTTCATGCTGTTCACCAGCGGGACGATGAGCCGTCCAAAAGCAGTCGTTACCACCCACTACAGCCGGGTGAACAGCGGCCTCCAGCAGGGAAGGGACCAGGCGTTGACCGAAGAGGACCGTCTCTGTGTCGCCATGCCCACCTTCCATTGTTTCTGCCTGTCCGTCAATGTGATGGCAAGTCTGTTTTCCGGTGCCTGCCTGTGTCTGCCGGACTCCCGCCGTACGGAAGACCTTCTGGCGACCATCCGGGACGAACACTGCACCGTCATGAGCAGTGTGCCCGCGCTTTTCCACGCCATCATGAGCCGGGAAGATTTCGACGAATGGGACCTTTCCTCGTTGCGCTGCGGCTTTATCGGAGGCAGTTTCTGCACCGCAGAACGGTTCCGGGAGATCGAACGGCGCTTCGGATTCACCCTTCTGTCCAGCCTGGGCCAGACGGAGGCCACTGCCGGCATTACAACGGCATATCTGGAAGACTCGCTCGATGTCCGGGCGAAGACCGTCGGGCACTTTATGGACCACGTGGAAGGGAAGGTCGACAAACAGGGCGAGGTCTGTGTCCGGGGCTATGTCGTCATGAAAGAGTACTACAAAGATCCGGAGGCCACCGCCAAAGTCATTGACCGGGACGGTTGGCTCCACACAGGGGACAAAGGGTACCTGACGGAGGAGGGCAACCTGGTCCTCACCGGACGCATCAGAGAGTTTATCATTCGGGGCGGGGAGAACATCAGCCCCGTGGAAATAGAGGCGGTATTTGCCGATGACTCCAGAGTCAGAGAGTGCAAGGCGGTCGGCGTGCCGGACGAACACTATGGCGAGGAGATCGCCATCTGTATCGTGCGTCAGGACGGTGCCGCACTGACGGAGGAAGAGGTCCGGGAAACCTATGAAAAGACCCTGGCCCACTTCAAGGTCCCCCGTTACGTCTGTTTTTTCCAGGACCTGCCGAAAGGCGCTTCCGGAAAAGTCTATACGGGCTACCTCCGGCGTATCGCCGCGCGGTCTCTGGATCTGGAACCGAAAGGAACGAATGAATAGGAGGAAACACCATGTCATTATTCGATCTCCAGCATGAGGAGTTCACCTGTCAGCGCGACGGCCTGCGCATCAACGGGACCCTGTTCAAACCGAAGGGCGATGGACCGTTCCCGTTCGTCATCGTCAGTCATGAGTTCATGATGAATCGCATTACGACCGTTCATCTGGCGTACTCCTATGCTAAAATGGGGTATGCCGCGTTCTGCTATGACTTCAACGGCGGCGGCACCATTTCCCAGAGCGAGGGGAAGACCACCGACATGTCAGTCCAGACGGAAGTGGAGGACCTGAAGGCGGTCATCGCGTTCGCCAAAGCACAGCCTTACACAGACAACGACCGCATGTATCTCCACGGCTGCAGCCAGGGCGGCTTCGTTTCGGCGCTTGTTGCGGCAGAACTGGGACCGGAGGAAGTCAAACGCCTCATCCTGTTCTATCCCGCTCTGTCCATCCCGGACGATGCCCGGAAAGGGTCCATGATCCTGGCAAAGTTCGATCCGAAAAATGTGCCGGACCGTCTGTTCTGCGGGCCCATCGTCCTCGGAAAGATCTATCCGGAAACCGTCATGGACTGGGACCCCTTCGAGATGATCAGCAAATACCACGGCCCGGTCCTCATCGTCTTCGGGACGAAAGACCATATCGTCGACTACC
>JAEIGA010018872.1_pt1 | contig 10511 bp, 3 predicted proteins | sample 9270691 | NCBI WGS metagenome assembly JAEIGA01 (sample SAMN17057246, study PRJNA624740) | gut metagenome | biome: biome; isolation source: fecal sample | host: Bos grunniens | place: China: Xizang | collected 2019
ACGACGGTGAACGAATCGCTTTCCGTACTCCGAACTACTCGAAGATTCTCAATGCTATGCGTACACAGCCAACCTTGACGCTGGCGGATATGAAAGAGATAACAGGTATCAGCATCGCCGCCATTCAAAAACTCCTTGATCAACTCATTCAAAAGAAATATGTTGAGCGTGGTGAAAAAGATGGCAGCTGGAGAGTGTTTGTGACACAGTAAAGAAATTTACTATAATGTGAAGATAAATGCTCTACTCCTATTGTTCCTTTATCTTTAAGTTATTAAATATTTCCACTTTTGTGGAGAATAATATAAATAAAATGAAAAAGTTAGACTGGTTTATATTGGTAATATTATTGATTTCTCCGACATTGATAAACTATATAGTTTTTGGAGTTTCTATTGGTGCAACTATCAACGGAAGCATTGATGGTTGGTTGGGGTATTATGGAACTCTTATAGGCTCTATTATTATAATGTTTGTATTGTATCACACAAGAGTTTTGAATAAGGATGATAACGAGGATACTAGACAAAATCAAAATAATACTCTCAAGTATCAATCAAAGCAGGACATACTATTTTTTGAGTTAGTGCAAACGGACGATAGGTTTAAAAATGACAATTAACGAATCAGCCATGTTAAACGAAACAATAAAAGATAAACTTCGTTCCATATATCAAGCAATGGACAAAGTCTCATTACCTGAAAAAGGTGATGGGTGGGTGAGCATGTTTGACTTCCAACGAGAAGTTAGGAAAGCACGAATAAATTTCAAGAATTTGGGTTATGAGTGGTTCAATGAGTTCTTGAAAGATTCGGAACTGTTCTTTATTTGGACAGATTTCTCGGGAGAAAAACCTACGAGGTATGTAATTGAAAAAACTAAGCCAATATCTTACGAAGAGCAAAGAAGACCACAATACAATCGTGTTGCAACACAATACGTGGATTCCGAGGAAGTCGTTAAAATTAAACGCAGATTGCGTCTTGAGAACAATTTGTTTATTGGTCAGTTCGCGCCTCAAAAAAATGAAGGTTGGTTTACGATAACAGATCTCCGTAATACTGATTTTACAAAGATTGAAGATAAGGAACGTGGTGTAAAGAATTTGTCAATCTCATTCAGAAGCAACAAGGAGTTCAACCGCTATGCATACTACAAATTCACTTGGGTATTGCTTGAAACCGATCCTCTCAAGTTCGGTATTGACTTACATGAGGAAATATCACCAGTTTACCCGAAAGACATTGTGAGCAGTCTTTACGAGGGAATTATGCGTTATCCTGCGGGTGCTGCAAAGAAGATTGCTCGTTCGCTTGATACTCTCAAAAAGCAGCTTACGCAAAGCGGTAAGGAAGTATTCATCTATGAGTTGTTGCAGAATGCTAACGACTATCCTCGTCGTACAAAAATTGACGGAAAGATTCAACCATTGCCTGTTGATGTGGAGTTCCATATTACCGAGAAATACTTAACCTTCGAGCATACAGGTGAATATTTCAATCCGAAGAATATTGCAGCTATTTGTGATATAAATGATGGCGAGAAGGCTGACAATACCGAAGCCATCGGATACAAAGGTATTGGTTTTAAGACCGTTTTCCTTGACAACGACTATGTTCTTCTCAATACAGGTAATTACACATTTAGGTTTGACAAGTCTGCTACGGATGTAATCAATACACCATGGCAGATATTGCCAATCTGGACGGAACATAGTGAGATCGATAATGAAATCAAGTCTGTATTCCGTCAGCATCCTAATGAAGAGTTCAGAGTAAAGTTCGCTCTCCAACCACGAGATACGGAAATTCTGACCGACGAAGACAGAGATGATAACTACATTGATTTGTTTACTGATGTATTTGACTCAGAGCGCGTCATATTGTTTATTCCCAACATCAAGAAGGTTAGCATCTTTATTGATGGTCAGGATGAACCGATTGTACGTGAGAAAGACAATAAAGACTGGTGTGTATCAGATTCTCTTGTAGATGATATTCCTGAGGAGATTAAAGATAAGATAAACGATGTCTTGGAAAATCCAGACTCTCTTCGTTCGGATGGTTATGAGAAAATACCAGAGAAGTACATGAACTTCCGTAAGACTGCGGTAAAGTTTGCGTGCAAGAAAGCTGGAAGAAAGTTGATGCCAGTTGATGATGCCATGCTTTATTGCTATCTGCCAGCAAAGCGTGCTGATTGGGGCTTCAATTTCCTAATGAACACCGATATGGTGCCCAACGGACAGCGTGATGATATTGAGGATATCGAACTCAATCACGTTATAGCTCGTATCGCAGGTAAACAGTTCTTTTATTGGATCAAGCAGCTTATTGAAAGCAAGAAATATGACCTTGACTCTATCTTTGCACTTATCCCAGACTTTGAAGAGTGCAAGAAGAGACGCGTGTATAAGACGTTTATAGAGGAGTTCCAGGAAGAATTTGAAAAGCTCATAAAAGAAAAGCCCTTTGTTCCATGTGTGGATAAGGATGGTGAACAAACCTTTGAATGCATCGACAATATCATCAACGACATGACTGGCATGACAGCGAACGGAGTCATTTCAGACAAAGACTTCATAATTTTTATGGAGTTGGGTGACTACTCCTTGCCAGTTGACGCGTTAAGACAATCGGAGGCATTCATGGATTTCTTGTACAAGCATTCTCCTTCGAGGCTTGATGTAAAGGTTGATGCTGTTGTAAAGAAATGTGAGGAAACTGATTTCCAGACATGGTTGACAGTTCCCGAAAACAATACACGATTTATAAAACATTGGTTGAGTAAGGATGAACTAAACGAATTTACAAAGAAAAAGATATTTATTGAATACGAAGGCGATTTGTTTACAGCAGGAAGTCTGTACTATGATTTTGACACGAATTGTAATGGAATAGAATTCTTGCGTAGATTTGTGCCACATCTTTGTGAGGCATCAAGAGTAATTTTTGAGGAAGATGAAAATTGGGAATCATTTGCAGACAAGTCTTTCCTGTCTTTCTCTGCAGGGTCTATGATTACAGATTACATTCTATCCAACGAGGATGCTATGGCGTTGCTTAACGTACCAAACAATTCTGTTGCATTCTATCGTTATCTTGCAGTAAAAGAAGTTGATTTAAAGGCTAACAAGACAAAAATTCCGTACATTACCGAGGATGGTGGTGCAAGTACCGACTATACCAATTATCATTACTTCTTCAACGAAGATGCTCATGGCTTAACTCGTGAGAAATGGTTGGGCGAGAATATTATCAACGTACTATCGCATATCTATTTTGACAGCCTGGCTGATGACGAAAAAGATAATATAACAGCAATATTTGTTAACCTAGGATTCAAAGAATTTTCCAAGGAGTCGTTCGTTACGACTGTCATAGTTGGCGATGCCGATTTCCGAGCAAAAGTAAACGCAGCCATAGAAAACAATTATACCGCCAACAAAGCATTTGTTGAATATGTGTTCGATTGTGAAACGCAGTTGAAGGAAAACTGTTTCAAGGATTATGTCTTGCGTTGTGTTGATATCCACAAAAATGAGGTATATCTATGCAACGATGAAGTGCGATACTTCAATCAGGATGCTTATGCTCAGAACAGTACCTATGCAGATAATATCAATCATGCTTGGTTGCAGGATAGCATGATGTATGCTCTATCGAATGCTTACTTTGAAGGTCGTGAGAAGGAAGAGGTAAAGAAACTGGAATCGTTATTGCGTCAGCAGTTTGGTGTTAAGACCTTCACAGACAAGTCGTTCTTCACAGATGTTGTAATCAAGAACAAGGCGGTTATCTATGCCAGTCTTGTTGACGAGGCAACTATGCTCACATTCTTGGAATACTTGAAGCGAGACGCAGACAGACTCTTTGATGATACTATGAGTTTCAACGACATTAAGGATATGCCTTTACTTGCCTATGATGGAACCATAATAAGACCAAGGGAACTGAATATCCAGTATGTCGAATACAGCGAGGACGCAAAGACTCTGTGTGAGAAAGCGTGGTGTCCGAAAACGTATGTTGTGCTCTCACAGAAATATACCGATGATTTCTCTCAGGATATGCGTCAGCTGTTCAAGATTGTAAAGTTTGACATTAATACCACAACTGACATTCTTGCTCAGAATACAAACTTGCGTCAATCTGTTAATGTTATAAACTATAACGTTGATTTTTGGCGATGGGTAAAGGTAAACCAGAAGCAAATTGCATCTGTTGATAAGTTGAAGGCTATTCCGTTGCTTGACAAGAACAACACGCTTATCAATAGTGCATCGCTTTACATTTCTGACACCTATCAGCAAGAACATATTGAGGCGCTGGTAACTAAGTATGTAAAGGAGGCGCAATTTGTATCTTCGTCTTATATCGAAACCGCCAATGAGAACGAGAAGGCAGAGTGGATGAAATTATTCAGGAAACTCGGTCTTAAGTCCGATAACAAGGATATTCTTTTCTCAGACATCTTGCCTAAGCTTTCAACTATTGAAATTGAGTCTTTGGATTCGGTTGTAGCGATGATGACCAAGCACCTTAAAGACCTGAAGGATAAATGGGCAGAAAGGAAATACCAAATTATGCAGTTGAGAGTTCGGACTCAATCTGACGGTTATAAGACTCTTGATCAAGTAATAATCGTCAACGTGGATGAGGATTCTGTATCTGAACCATTCAAGTACATCACTCTCGCCAACGAGGTTCATCCCGATATCCTAAAGGCAAATAAGGACTTGCTTCATGCTATCTCTGAAGAGTTCTGTAATCGCAATCTCATTACCACAAAGCAAATGTGGATTGACGCAAAGGTTAAGGATTATCTTACAAAGTTTGCTGCCGATGAGAATAGCGTTGCTGATACTCATATTCAGTTTGTACGTGAAGTTGCCAAGATACAGAGTGAGTATGACATAAATGACACACTTCGTAAGCAGATAAAGTATCTGGTCAAGTCGAATGAAACGATATACAAGTTTGCTCATGAGCTGACACTTGGAACAGAATATTCTCCAACGTGTGACTTTGAGGCCAATGGTGTGTCTGAATTGCCGTATCTTTCTGATACTTATATTTTCGAAGGCAACAAGGATATCATCAAGCAATATTTCAAGGCGGAGAACTTGCATCAGAATATGACGCGAGAGGACTTGAAGTATCTCGCAAACCGCACATTTGCTTGTTACTTCTGGTCGAAATGTTTCTCTCGTCGCTTGGTCGAGTATGAAGCATGGGTGGAAGATGGATGTTTCAATAACCGCGTGTGCATACCAACAGAGAATTCTGTTCAAAAGCCGGATTTTTTGTATGCACCACACATAGCTGGTTATGCTGTTCGTGCAAAGGTACCTCAATGGCAAGAGAAGGTTCCTTGCAAAGCTATTGTTGACTCTATAGACAATCGTGATGCTCGTGAACTATTTGAGAAGATTAACTTCTGTAAAGCTCTCTCTTTTGAAGATTGCCTTTACTACCTTGCTCGTGTTACGCATCCAAGAGAGGAAGAAACTCAGTTCCGCAGTATAGTGATTAATTGGATGCTATCTTCGCCTATTCAAGATGAAACTTTGGTTGACAACTATCGCAAAACGCCAACTGCAGAATGGCGTAATGGTAAGGGGCAGAAGAAGCATATTACGGAACTTTATGCTATCCATCCCGATGCGACACAGGAAAGGAATATCTTTCGTGGCGATGAGTTTGTTATGCAGACAAGTGCTTTCCCTTATGATACAGATTCGTTTGTCAAGGTCTGTAACATGCTGAAGATAAAATGTCTTACAAGTCCTGATTTTGTGGCAACACCTATAGGCAAACAAGATGAAACAGCTGATATGGTTGCCATACTAAGACCTCGCCTACTTATCTTGTCGGCTATCGAGAACCCAGATCGATTCCAAGAACTCTACGAACGCTATAATACTAAGCTGTCGCAGTATCATTTTGTTGTATGTGAAAAGATAGACCTCGGTTATGACACTATACATAATGATGTGGAGCGTATCTATAATGATGACAACCACCTTTATTATGTAAGCTCATGGAAGCATAATCGTACCTTTACAAAGTTTTGTAGTAGATTGAAGCGACTGGTAGGTTTTGACGTGTATGATAATGTATGTGAAGACGTTCTTGATGATAGCGTTTCTGTAGAAGCGTGCATCGAAAAGTATTGCTCTTCGCTTGCATACGATGAAAAGTTCCGCGCTTATTTTAGATCTTTGGATTTGACCATCAACATTGAGCCAGAGGAAGAAGAACCTATCGAAACAGAAATCGATTACTATAGCGATGTTACGAATGAATCAACAGATTCTGCTGCAGAAACAGCAACAGAGACATCAACAGAAAATCAGCATGTTGACGATACGGAAATTATTCGCGAGGATGACAAGCCTGCTGCACCAAATAATGATGTAACGTCAAGACCTATTGATGAACTTGAAGTTGGGGAAGAAGCAGAGACATCACCACAAGAACCGAATCAAACCGTATCGCAGCAGCCAACTTCTGACTCTCGGCCACAACAGCAGTCGCAACAAACCGAATCACCAGTTGGTCAAACAACGTCATCTACAGCAAAGGAAGACTCAGAAGATAACCTTGGTCAGTATGATACATACGAGCAGGTCGATGAAGAGGATATTGAAGACTACGATGATACAGATGAAATAGTCGATGTAGAAGCTGACGTTGAAGAAGATGTTGATACGACGGATAATGCCAACACAACGTCTTCTATTACTCATACGTCTAACACATCTCACGTTTCATCAAACAAGCCTCATAAGGATTATGATCCTGATTGTAATGGGTACATGGGATCTGTTGATAAGGACAAGAATTATCAGCCTGTTGGCGACAGACCTTACAAACCTCATACACGTAAGCATCCGAAGATCTTCACCAAAAAGGAATTAGAACACCTTCGTTCACATGGAACGCCTCTTGAATTGGAATCATTACCACCAACGATGGAGGAAATAGACCTCTTAGCTCAATGTAACATCAAGCCGGAGCAGATAGCCGACACCAACTATCTTGCTCAATTGCGTCTGTACCAGAACCTCAGAAATGAGATGCACGCAGAGCCTGAGGAAACAATGGAAGAGTTCGTGCGTAATGCGAATGATGTAACTGTACACAAACTTAAAGATGGCAGATACATTCATACTTGTAGTGCTGCTCGTGGCGTGATGTATGCTTCTCCTTCTGTATGGAACAAGATGGTTGACGACAAATGGAAAATATGTGTTTATCTTGATGGCCAAGGCAAGAACTTTCATTACATTAACAATGCAGAAGAATTCCTGGAACTAGTTGAAAAGGACGATGTAGTTATCAAGATTACCGGCAAGGAGAAGGTTGATGTAGTAAAGGCTCTTTATACAGGCATACTTGAAGATGCCAAAGGTACTGCATACACCTTGATTCGTGTGGCTGCTCGTACAAATATGGATGCTGTATTCGCTCACTATGTTGGTGCTATGGCAGAAGCGGAAGATGGTAACGATGATTACAACGATAATGACTATTGATTATGATTGACAATATCAAACTTGCAAACTATAAGTCATTCTTTGCTGACCAAGTAAAGGAGGCTGTCGACGAGCAACAAAAGATTAATCGCTCGCAAATGCGGAACTTATTCAAGACAGGTGAGTTGTCGCTTGCTTATGTTGATTCCATTCAGCATGAGACAGGTATGATTATCCTCAAGTGCCCTCGTCGTATGGCTCCACGCTTGAAAGTTCAAAAGGGAGTGTGCGTAATTAAGAAAGGCGCTAAGCAAACATTAGGTGAACACGTTACGGAGTGGACATGCAGTTGGTCGGAATTCGTTGACAATAAGGATTTTCATTCGCCAGGTTCTGATATGACTCCAATGTACTATGTTCATACTGGTGATTCCAACTATGACTATGTTGCATGCTCTGGATTCAGTCTTAAATTGTATGATATCTTGTCAAAGGCGTTGGCTGATGGCAAAAGTCTTTCACTTATCGTCCATAATCCATTTCCTCCTGTAGAGTATTTCCGCAACCTTGCCAGCTACATGGATGCATTCTCTTCAAACGAGGAATTGGACCTTGAACCGACCATAGATTATGAGGAATGGACACCCGAGGAACTTGCGTTTGATGAACAGAAACCAACAGACATTTCTGACACAATCATAGACACGCTCGCTAATGAACATTGTTGTATCGTACAAGGTCCTCCGGGAACAGGTAAGAGTTACACTATCGCTTCTGTGATTTCATCGTATCTTGATGCTGCCAAAACCGTCTGCGTCACCACCATGGCGAACAAGGGTCTTATCGAGTTGATAAAGCAGAAACCTTTGCAAAAGTATATTAAGGAAGGTCGTGTCAGCAAGACAAATCTCTCTATTGACGAACGCAAACAGGTGTCCGGTGTAAAAGTCGCCTCTGCCGACTTGCAGATTCCTGGTGGCGAAATGCTCTGTGCGACAAACTATCAGTTGTCAAGCGTTTTTAGCGAAAAGAAGATGACTTTGTATGGTTTGCCACAATACGATTTGGTAGTCATAGAAGAGGCTTCTCAAGCATTCCTTACTACTATAGTTGCATTCAAACAGTTGGGTGTGGATTGTTTGATAGTAGGTGACCCTATGCAGTTGCCACCTATCGTGAAACTCAATAATCCTCAATACAATTCATGGAATGTGTCAATGCAGGTAGAAGGTTTGAAGACGATGGCTTTAGGCTCGCAAATAAAGTCTTATCGTATTGTTACGACATTCCGTCTTACAAGCCGTTCGGCTGCTCTTACCAAGTGTTTCTATGGCAACCGCCTTGTTTCGGTAAAGAAAGAGTATCTTGATTTTGCCGATGCAAATAGCCCTCTTTTCCCATCCGAGGGGGGTGTGCTTTACTATTGTACTTACGATGCTCGTAATGGAGTTTATTCTGATAAGGCAGATGCGATTATCCGTAATGTGATTGATACGATGGAGAGGCATTATTTGACACGATCGTTGGCGATTATCACTCCTTTCCGTGACTCTGTTAAGGAGTTACAAAAGAGGTTCTGCACATCAGACATTGAGTTGGATATTACGATTGAAACAATCGATCGAATACAAGGTATGACGGTTGATTATGCTGTGCTCTATGTACCTGGACGTAATCCTGGATTTGCACTTGAAGATCGGCGTTTTAATGTAGCAACTAGCCGTTCGCTTAGTACTACACTCATTATTTCAGACATACCTTTACACGATTTCCATACCGTCTCACCAACGGTCATACAGTTTATTGACAGTTGTGATAAATATGATGGTGTAGCACGTGTCATTACAAATGATAGACTTGAAGGTACACCTATCATAGAACCTGATCAACCTGCAGAGGAAGCTCCAAAGCAGAAAATCACAACTCCTTCAATCGGTGTGAAAGTTGTCGGTAAAATCGACTTGTCGAAATTTGAGCGCAAGAAGAAGGAGCTGAGTTCGAACAAAAAAAACTACTACATCATAGATACGAATATATTTATGGACTGTCCTGACATTATCAGTAAGATTGATAAAAAATATCCAATTATTCTTTCTGCAAAGGTTACAGACGAACTTGACAAGATGAAGATAAAACAGAGTGATGAAGGTAAAAAACGTAATGCAGAAAAAGCACTTCGTGATCTCAACAATGAAACTCAACATGAAATTGTCTATGAATTTGCTGACACCTCATTATTACCGGATGATTTCGACAAACGTTCACCTGATAACATGATAGTATCTGTAGCATTGAAATACAAAGAACATAATCCAATAATGTTAACCTCAGATAATGGGTTACAACTCAAATGCAAAATTTTGGGAGTTTCTACAGTATCGCTTAAAAATTTTTTAAAAAGATGATCTGATGCTATTACCCTTGCTCCGCAGTCTGAAGCATAGCGAGGCTCTGCTGGGGAGCAACTCTATTGAGGATAGGATTGTAATGCACGAAGCATATGAGAATGTAAATTAAACAATTTCATCGCAACAAATGTTTTGGGTGCGATAGCTGCGTATTGTTTCTTTAAAAAGAAACCCGCCATTGACGTGGAATGAATTTGTCAATAACGGGCAACTTTCATTATTCTAATATTAAATCGAACTCATGTTAATTAGTATTCTTTAGTTATAAAAGATAGTTCCGCCCGTTCATATTAATGAGTATCAGGGCGGAATTATCAAAGAATGTAAATTCGTGCTACTTTTCTGTTTACTTCAATTTCATCAAGGCTTTCCTTGCTTTTTGAGGAGAAAGTCGAACATAGATTTGAGTACTACTCACTTGTTTATGTCCCAACAAGGTTGCTATAGTATATATATCTATGCCATTATCTAGCAGTCTCATTGCAAAGGTGTCGCGAAATCGATGAAAAGTGATGTGCTTGCTGATGCCTGCTGTTTTGATGAGTATGGGAACGTATTTGTTTAAAGCATGCTCTGTAAGCCCATTGAACACCACACCCTCTTTTAATGGTTTCCCTAATAG
>JAEIGA010018873.1_pt1 | contig 10511 bp, 5 predicted proteins | sample 9270691 | NCBI WGS metagenome assembly JAEIGA01 (sample SAMN17057246, study PRJNA624740) | gut metagenome | biome: biome; isolation source: fecal sample | host: Bos grunniens | place: China: Xizang | collected 2019
GGAGTAAACTCTACAAAGGCTTCTGCTTTGAATATTGGGGACAAGATATAACAAGCGGAAAAGGTCTATTAAACGACCATTCAAATGTAGCAGGAACAGATGCCGATATAGCTATTGCATACTTAAACAAAAAAGGCGAAAATTGTCTGTGGCTTATTGAACATAAACTAACCGAAACCGATTTTACAAACTGTGGAGGATATAAATCATACAAGAATTCTAATAAAAATTTATGCAAAAACAACTGCCTTGAAAAAATAATTGAAAATCCACAATTATGTCATTACCATAGAATAGGATATAAATATTGGTCTATTTTGCAATCAAAAAAAGACCTTTTCAAACCCCTTCAAAATCAAAAAGGATGTCCATTCCAAGATGGCACAAACCAATTATTCCGAAATCAAATGCTTGCTTTTGCTCTTGAAAACACAAATATGTATAAACATGTCTATTTTTCAGTCGTTATCCATAAAGGCAACACAGCATTAGAAAAAACAATGACTAAATATAGACAATTAATCTCTAATGATATAAAATTTACATCTTTTACCAATTCAGATGTTATTGATTCCGCTCAAAAGCACTCCAATACACTTACAGATTGGATAAATTGGTATAGAGAATTATACAGTATATAACAAAATTAAATACACTTATAAAAAAGAGGGTGATAAAAAAAAATCAACCCCCTTTTTCATATTAAATAACACACCTCTCCTCCCTACTCAACAGCAACCCTCTTCATAGGATAACCTACCCTCTAGCAACCTTCGTCAATAAAGTGTAAATTTAATAGCTGAACATAGAGCGGATGTCCGCTAAATTTTGTAACTTTGCCCATTATTTTAATTTTATGTCTTCGTCGACACTAATTAAATCAAAAGGGCTGATTCTCACAAGAAAATCAACCCTATTTTTTATTTTTTATCGGACAGCAATGAATCCATACATGTAAACATGAAACTTTCCTCAAATGTGTTGAATATAAATAAAATTTGTAAAAAGGCAATTAAATACAATATAAACAAAATTACATAATATAACCCCCAACATCAATAAAAATTAAATATAATTAACAACTTATATAAATTACAAAACTTATATTTAAATCATAATTATATAAGATGTTTTTCTATCTCAAATTTTACCAATGGGGACAACCCATTCATATATGTAATGAATTCTTTCTTTGCCTTAAGATTTCCATTTTTATCCCAATATAAATTATCTATTTGGTGATCATCGTATATCTTCTTTACAACATTTACACCTAGCCCCTGCTGTACGAGATTAATGACAGTTTCCTCTACTGTTCCATACATATATTGATTGTAGTAATCGTCAGGTATAATATTAAAATCATGTAAGAATTGTATTAACTTAACTAATTTATAACTAACAAAATCTTCTTCAATTTTAAGTTTAACAATAGCTAAATTTACCAGTTCACTTTCAGATTTTTCTGCAAGATTTACATATACCATTTTGCCTATTTGATAGTCATATGTGCTTTTTGAATATTCTCCATATGATGCTCCAATATATAACAATGGATCCTGTGTTTTCGCTCTCTCCTTAAAGTTATTTGTTGTAATAACTATTTTTTCATTCAAGGACCTCTTTTGTATATTATTCAAATAGTTATTATAATAATTTATCGCCTGTTGGTGTCGCAATCTAGATATTTCAATATCACAGATATAGTGCTCTAAGTTTTTAACAAATATATTGTATACAACATCAACTATCTGAATTTCATCAGAAAAAACAAAGGCTTTTATATTGTTCTCTATTATTGGATAGACATTGGCTAATCCAGTATACATAGATGCAATATCATTTTCTAATATATGTTTTACGATTCGGTCGTATAACGTTTCCGATTTGTTAGATAATATAATATCTGTTGTGTCTGTAATTTCCTTATCTCTAGCTTCTTTATTTTCGGTTTTCTTTTTATTGATATCGTATGATTCTATTAGAGGATTATCTATTTCATCTGAAAAGCTATAATCTCGTAATAGAACTATCTTATTTCTCATATCACTATTCGAATAATCATCATATTCTATAAAATGAATGGATGAAATTAATCGGTTAAGACCTGATTGGCTTCCTGAGAATACCTCATTTAAGCGATTTACTCTACCTATTAAGTTTACCAACTGCTTACCATGAAGTGAATATGTTGATGCGATAAATAAGTTATCAATAGGATGATTTACACCCTCTAAAATAACATTATTAGCAATCATATATTTAATTGATAATTCTTTCTTAAAGACATCCTCTAAGTACTCTTTAACTATAGTAGGCATTTTTGCGTGTAAGTATATAATACCTCGTTCGAGCATTGAGATCATATAAAATGATGGGTGCACCTCTGTCTTTAATGTCGATATAACTTTATTTAAATCATCACTTATAGGAATGGGCTCGAGTGTATTATATAAATTTCTCGCAAACTTTTCAATCTGTTTAGGTCGGTATAGATATACAAAATTCTTATTTTTTGAATGTGTATGGATGTATGACCAGAAGTTTATATTTTTGCTCACTTCTATGTATAGATCATTAAATCTATTATAAATAAAAGACTTATTCCATTTCCAATAATAGATCTCAAATGTTTTCAAATCATGGTTTATACCTTTTGTAACAAAATTAGAATTGATTTTCCTTAATTTAAGATTATTGCTATCATCTACTAATGGTGATAGATATATTAGTCTTTGCTTATCATTTTTACTATGATTTAGTAGGATTAATCTTGATAGTATTATGCTTCTTAGATCGTCTTTAAATAGATTATGTGCCTCATCGACAACCATTAAATCAAAATAGATTTGATGCTTGCTTAACAGTCTTGTGGCTCGTTCCTGAGTTAATATTCCTATAAACTTATCATATTTATCCGAATACATTTCATCGTGTAATATAAGTTTATAATCAAGATTTAAACCTTTAATGTCATTATAAGTTTGTGTTAACAATGATTTAGTTGGTACTATAATACCAATCTTATCATAATTGAACTTTCTGATAATATCCTTAATAAGAGAACTCTTACCATAAGATGTAGGTGCAATATATACAATATCACTTACTTCATCAGATAAAATTTCTTTACTAGTAGTATTTTGTTCAAACGTTTCAATATAATTACCTTCCGACCTATATCGCTCGGATATCGAATTATTTATCAATTCTTCGCATAGGGTTGATGTTTCAATTAATTTGCGTTTGAGAATAAAGTCAGATATAGGGTAAAATCCTATCTGCAACGAAATATCATAAAGAGGCTTATAATCATTGAACAAAAGAGCATATTTTAAAATAATGTAATATCCAATTCTAAAATAGTTCTTGTAGTCTGTATTAAGATTATAGTAATTAAAAAACAAAACCGCACAAGATAAGATATACTCCTTCTCTTTGTTAGTCCAATCCCCGACATCTGAAGACAACAACTCATGAAAACGCTTAGCAAAAAAATCATTTTTACCTATACGCTTAAACATACTCTTTTCTTGACCTCGTAAGTTCTTATCCATTTATATATTTTATAAACTGATTAATATCTTTCTTGTTTACACAAATCACATTCAGTTTGTTATATTCGTATTTAGAAATGGTTTCTTGAAGTCTACTTGATAAAATTTCTGCGTTTATTTCAATCCAATCATTTCCCAAATAAATTGTTGAACTTGGCATAATATTAAAATCACATATTTTAGCAAATTCATTTTGCGAATATTGATCTGATAACTCCCTTAATGTTTTAAGAATACTTTCATCATAATGCACGCTCCTACTGTTAGCATGATTATAGGCATTACGCCAAGGATTATATCCTGTATTAGGGCTATTATCTTCTATCTTTGCTTTTAAATCCGTATATGCTTCTTTAATTTTTATTTCGTGAGAGGTATTATTATTTTGAGTTGATTTACTCTCAAATAGCCACATTTCTTCATTCTTCTTATATAATCCATCAAACCCCTTTTTAAGGGATGCTTCCTCTAAATTTTGAAATAAAAAATGTTGTTTATAATCTATGCTGCGTAAAAAAAGATGGCAAATAAATTCTGCAATTATTCCATGCTTTTGCATCTCGCTTTTGTTATTTATGAAATTTTTTATTTGCAACTTAACAAGGGCAATATCAGACTCTTGATCCTCATCTCCATTCCATATTTTACAAATTTCAGAATCCATTAATTGTATAAATTTTTCAGAGTAGTTTTCAATATTTAGAAAATAAAAAACTACTGAATCTGACATTTCCTTCTTATTCAATCTAAACATGATAAATTAGAATTAATAATCTATCTCAATATAACTACAATATCTTTAACAAACATCGCAGTTTCAAATTTTTAAACGAAACTTTTTTAATTTCTTTGTAAAATTTACATGCAATAACTACAACATTTTCATCAAAAACAGTAACAACTTTCTCTATAATAAACATTTCTAGTTATAACACTTCCATCCAAATCCCTCTAACTGTAGTCTAATTATATTTATATTAATGCAATAAAAAACATACTGTCATATAAAAAAGAAAAACTTTAACTATGCCATCATGCCATATCGTTGACTAACGTAATTAAAAACAACATCTCTATAATAATTAATACTCTCGTCTGAATAGCTCTCTGGCAACTCACGCCATAACGTATCACGAATAGCAATAATTAAAGTCGCTTTTGTTTCTCGCTTATCAAAAGGATGATCCATTGTTTTGATTAAATCTTTTATTTTAGCCAATAAATCAACAGCAACTTTTTTAAGTTTGTTAATATCTCCTTTTGATAGATTATCTTTCATCAATAAATCATACATGGAAAGTTGCTCATCATTCTCGAATCCTTCTCTAACATAACGTTTCTCTTCTTCCGTTAATTTAGTAGAAAGCTGCATCAACTCTTCAAATGTTTGTTCAATATTCACTCGGTTTTGCTCTTGATTATATTCACGGATAATCTCTTGATACTTCTCATAAAAATTAACACGTGTAGGATTCTGAGATAACATCTGTGCAATACGCTCTTGCAATAAATCTTGAATATCTTTCAATATTAAATTCTTTTCCTTACTTTTAGCAAACTCCTGTCTAAGCAAATCAAAGTTAATACCACTAATATCAAAACATCGCGAAATTTCTGACTCTGCAGCTATGGTTACATCTATTTGTATATGCTCGTTTACAATCTCGTTTATAGCCACACTTAAATCTGTAATATCAGCATGTTTCCGTTTTTTCTGCAATTCCTTGTAAATAGCTTTTATAGCATCTTTCTGCTGTTTCATTTCTAAGGAAATATCTTCACGGTCCAAATATTTCCATAACTTCAACAAAGTAGTTGCATAGGTGCAATAAGTCTTTCTAATTTCAGCTGTTTCACACATAGCATTAGCAGCCTCCTTTAGTAAACATAATTTAAAGAAATTATCCGCTTCTATCAAATTTTTCAACTCAAATTCATGCTCATTTAAAAATGACATAGTAGCTAATATCGTTTCATGTACATGTTTGATAAGTTCTTTCTTATCTATTGTAGGGTCATTTCCACTTTCTCCTTCTGGATTAGCTGTATAATCGGCTAACGCCTGACGAAGAGCTTTGACAATACCGATATAATCAATAATCAATCCGTTGGTCTTACCTTCAGCTACACGATTAGCACGAGCAATGGTCTGCATCAATGTATGCGCTTTCATAGGCTTATCAATATATAAGCACGAAAGAGTCTTCACGTCAAAACCAGTTAGCCACATGGCACAAACAAACACCACCCTCAGTTTATTATCTTTATCCTTGAATTCCTTATCAAGTTCCCTTTTTTCCATCTTCGCACGATGCGGAAGTATATCTAATCCCCATTTTTGGAAAGTCTGTATCTCATTCTGCTCTTGCGAAACAACAACAGCCATTTCCGTTTCTTGCATCCACGTTAACTTACGATTCAACTCTTGCACCTCTTGCTGAGAAGTCGATTTTGCAATCAACTCTTTCAACAAAATTATTTCTTTTTGCCAATATTCCTGCACATATTCATACATTCGCACACAAGTCACTTTATTATAACTCACCATCATGGCTTTACCAGATGTCCAAAGGTCACTGTAATGACGCACGAAATCCTTGGCTACAATACACAAACGCTTTTTAACTGTCAACAAATGGACTTCTTTAGCAAATTCCCTTTCTAATTTTGCCAACTGCGAAGCATCCATATCTCCCGCTTGCTCCAAGGCAGTAGCTATCTCTTCATTAATTTCAGGATTTTGCAAATCTTGCAATCGCTCACCACGGTTTTCATAATACAAAGGCACCGTCGCCTTATCTTCTACCGCTCGTTTAAAATCGTAAATACTAACATAACCACCAAAAGTTCTAGCTGTGATATTATCATTAGAAAGCAACGGAGTACCGGTAAAACCAATACGATTAGCTGCAGGTAACAAATGCATCAAATTTTCAGCAAAAACACCATTCTGTGTACGATGGGCCTCGTCACTAATCACCACGATATCGTGGTCTGGATAAATAGGTTCTACATCTGGTCGATTAAATTTCTGTATCAACGAGAAAATAAACGAAGGATTTCCTTTCAATTTATTTATTAAATCTTCTCCACTTTGAGCAATAAATTCTCTTGCCTTTACCTTTCCCAATACACCACAATTTTCAAAAGTATCGCTTATCTGTTTATTCAGTTCTTCTCGGTCAGTCAATACCACAATAGTAGGAGAACCAACAAACTTGCGACGTATTTTCTGAGCCAAGAACAACATAGAATAACTCTTTCCGCTACCTTGAGTATGCCAAAATACACCAAGTTTACCGTTTACATACTCACGGTTTCTGTACATTTCTATAGCTTGATTTACACCCAAATACTGATGATTTCGCGATAAAATTTTAACTGTGCGCCCATCCGAATGGTCATAAAGAATAAAGTTTTCCAGCAAATCTAAGAAGTTTTCTTTTTTACAAATACCTTTCAACATAGTAGGCAGTTCTATACTTCCAGCTTCCATCTCATTAAGTCGCTTCCATTCATGAAAAAACTCCCACTTTGAATCAATCGTTCCAACACGTGCTTCAAGCCCATTACTAAACATAATAAACGCATTATGATAGAACAACTGCGGAATAGTATCTAAATAATCCCGATAGTTCTTGTTAAATGCATCCTCCACTTCTACATCATGGTTCTTCAATTCTATAAACAACAATGGAATTCCATTTACGAAACCTACAATATCAGCTCTTCTTCGATATAACGAACCATATACCCATAATTCACGCACACACAGAAACTCGTTCTTCTCCGGCGAAGCAAAGTCCATCACCTTAGCTCTTACTTCCTCTGTTTCACCATTCGGTTTGATGCGAGTTACCGGTATGCCATCCTTGATGTACTGATACTTCTGCTCATTGATTTGCATCAGCGATTGCGAGCTCATGTGCTCTGTCATTCGTTCTACCGCTTCGGCCAACTGTTTCTCCGTCATCCACGGATTCAGATTCTTCAGTGCCTTGCAGAAATGACGCACAAGCAACACTTCGTGATAGCTCTTTCTACCCAAGGTTCCTTCATTACCAAGTACCTCTTGGTCCCATGCCATCACATTGGTCCATCCGAGTTCTTTTTCCAACAAATCGGCTGCACTTTTCTGTATCAGTTGGTCTTCGCTGTAGTCTTTTGACATAATAAGTTACTTATTTATTGTAAATTTTCTTCCACTCTTTTACACACTTAAGACTATGGTCTACTTCTCTATCTTTATTTTTTGTCCCATCAAATCTTATTTCCATCTGATGGTCGCCTTTATCATCACATAGTTCCAGCATACCATGCTGCTTGTCAATAGAAAGAAATTGATACTTATGACCTATCTTTAAACTATATATTCGCTCTGCAAGTTTATTGCCATGATCTGCTTCAAGTTTTTCCAATTCTACTTCACGTTGGTAAAGATTTGCTTCACAAATTTTTGCACCGATTCTTTTTGATTCACAGATCCTTTCTCTTTCATCAAGGTGCTTCATTTTCTGCTCATGAAAATCATTGACTATTCTTTGAGGATCTAAAGGGACTGGTATATTGACTTTTTTTAATTCATAACTTAATATTGCCAATAGTCTTTCAAAGCAAATCCAAATCCCATTATGTAAAGCATCTGCCTCTGGTTCATCAGGATGCTCTAAATTCCACTTGTAATGCCAATCTTCCCAGGTCACAATATTATGTATATAATCCGTCAAAGGATGACCTTTATATTCAAATCCCCCATAAGTCTTTGGACCTTGCAATACGTCAAAGTCGGCAATACTATTTATTATTTTGGGATGACGAAATTCGTTTTGAAAATATGTTTTAATATTCATGTCAACATTTTCCCAATATTGATTATTTGGTGAATGTAAATAGACATAAAAATCATCCCATTCTTTACTATTGACACGAAAAAATCTATCGCGATTTTTGTTTGCTCTATTAAGCATATCCATATAATCACTTAATACCTGATTACGATTATTTATGTCAATTTTCCTTACATCAGCACCGTCATTATCAATAAATATATTACCGCTTTTCATTTTCCTGTTCCTTTCTATCTCTGTTTGTACGAATAATAGCAAGTGTATCCTGCCTTATTTGATCAAAGAAATCTTCTGGAAAATCAGAAAGGTTACCAAATTCGTCCATCGTAATCTCCATAATATCCTTTTCACCATTATAGTTTTGGAAGAAATAAATGGTCATGTCCTCATGTGACATTTCTGTTTTCCCCTCAACAATCATTCTGCGAATTCCATTGACGATATGCTCACTATGTGTCTCAATAATGACACGTACACCAGCCGCTGCCATTCGAGCTAGGAAATAACCCATATTAGACTGAGCTTTGGCATGAAGATGTGCTTCAGGGTTTTCAACAACTAGCATACCACTTTCAGGAATTGTTAATCCACTTACGATGATTGGCAATGCATAAGTTATACCGAAACCTATGTTCGGGGCTACATTATCATGATCCTTAATCTTATAGGTTTTGTCACCTTTCTCTAATTCAATTTCTATACTAGGAAATATATAGTCAATCCACTCATTAAGTTGCCTTCTTAATTTTATATCTTCTGTGTAATTAATTGACCGACGAGAATCCGTTTTAAAAAGGAAATCATTATTATTAATAATGTCTCCAGTATTTTTTCCATGGCAATCACATATAGTGGCATCCTTTATATATTCGTATTCATAATGAGGCGCCATGCGGTCTGCGCACATGTACGTAAAACCTTGAAGAAATATCTTCTTTAATGAAAGTCTGTCAGATGACTTTATGGTGAAACACACATCATTACCATCTTCCTCGTTATCTTCTTCTTTAGCACCCAACGGTATATCCTGCAACGAAATATTTATATCATAGTTATCTCTGTTGGCGTTTGATATGTCATAGAAATAACCTAAATCCATAGCATATTTGTCATTCTTCAATGATAATGGTATTTTTTCCAACTCTGGATTATCCACTATTGTTTCTGACACCGTTTTTGCTAATAATAAAGACTGAATAACAGAACTCTTACCTGCAGAATTTGCACCTGTAAGTAAGGTTATATTATTAAAGTTAAACTTATACTCCTTATCGAAGCATTTATACCCATCTATTGTCAGTTTTAATTTATCCATTTTTATCGAAGATATATGTCAAACAATCTATCTTTAATGCTTTGTATTGTATAAGCAATATTTGCTTTTTGAGTAGTACTTGAAGTTATTGCAGCATTTAATTTGTTATCTTGTCTAAGAAGTTGGTTCAGTGGTTCTACTAAATTAATATTTTGTTTGATGCCTTTCTGATATTCTAAGCCATGATGTGCCAGAAGAACAGAAATGGCAAGCATTAAAGATTTGTTTACAGAACTTTTCTTCCCAGTCTTTGGATTAATTTTTCTGAAAGCTGCCTCCCCAAATAAACGATAAGCAAATTCCATACTTTGGGTAAAAGATTCGTAATAAGTTCTTAATTTTGATTCTTCCTTGTCATTTAAAACATCTATATACCAATTTAAAGAATCTCGCATATAACCATTGTATCCGCCGATAGGATTATCCAATGAATATTCATCATAAAAATATATATAACGCAAAGCACATTCTTGAGCTGCTAAACGTGTATCCTTAACTCCAGAGTTAGTTGCCTTTTTAAATTCTAATGATCTAATCATATCCAATAACATTTTTTGGACCTTTGGCCTTGACATACAATTCCTAATTTCTTGATCATTGAGAGCCTTTCCACCTGTATTTAATCTACGGAATAAATCATACTTTAGCATTACAGGAGAGCGATAATCAATAACAAAACACATGATTTGTGTCTGCCTAAATTTTCGGAATTGCAACAAAGGTATTTTCCCCTTCAACTCTGAGTATTTGAAACCATTACATTCCCTGAAATATTCCATATTGCATAACACA
>JAEIGA010018874.1_pt1 | contig 10511 bp, 8 predicted proteins | sample 9270691 | NCBI WGS metagenome assembly JAEIGA01 (sample SAMN17057246, study PRJNA624740) | gut metagenome | biome: biome; isolation source: fecal sample | host: Bos grunniens | place: China: Xizang | collected 2019
AAAGATTTGTAAATGCAGCTGTCTTATATCTGATGCCTCTTACTCTGTCGAGTTTAAGGCCCTGGGATGATACTTCCATAACAAGGGAATCAGCACCCTTAGAAACAAGAGTACCCATCATTTCATAGAGATCTTTTGATTCAGGAGTCGTATGTGCGGCATGGATCTTTTCTCCTGCAATGATGTTGCAGACCGTGCCGATAAGACCTGTTTCTTTACCGCTCTTCTCGAGAATTTCTCTCAACATAAAAGCCGTAGTTGTCTTACCCTTAGTTCCGGTAATTCCAAATACGGCCAGTTTATTCTCAGGATGCCCGTAGAAGTTAGCACACAGATCAGATAAGTATTTATGAGTATGCTCTATTTCCACGACAGCTATGTCAAATTGCTGGCTGATCTTGATCAATTCTTCGTTACTGAGCAACTGTCTGTTTGTATCAACTACAACGGCAGAAGCACCCTGTTCAGCAGCCTTCACAGCAAAGGAATGACCGTCTACAGTAAAGCCCGCTACACAAACAAAAAGAGAACCCGGAACAACCTTACGTGAATCAAATTCAACAGAAGTGATCTCTTTATCAAGATCCCCGGATATAAGCTTATATTCGATATTGTTAAGAACGCTCTCGAGCAGCATTTCTAACTTCCTCTTTTGTTTCAGTAACCAATTGGTTTTGTATATTTGACCGACAACTATATTAAATCAAAATATGCAATCTCTTATGTGGCAAAAAGAATGAAATTATATAGCAAGGCTGTCTTATGTTTGTGCGTCAATATACTAGTCGTCTTCGTCGTCGTGATTTTCCGGCGGCAAAGCAACTCTTCCATCTTCATCGCTTCCGCTTGATGTATCAACAGGTGTAGGCGTTGCCTGCTGATATGAAGGTGTTATCGTATTCGAGAGTTTTACGTAGACAATATCTCCCGCATAGACGATCGATCCTGATGTGATGCTCTGTTCATAACAGATTCCCGTGATATCACTCTCACTGTCTATCTTGCAGTTGAGATTTACTTTCAGACATGCCTCAATACACTCGATAGCTGACATGCCCGTCATATTCGGAACTCTCGTTGTGAGCCACTCATCCTTTGTTACTCCTTCAGGATAAAGAACAACAATTCCTGTCTTATAGAGCATATATGTATAGTCAGGATGTGTTGTAGCAACGATAGTATCTGACTTCATATCCATTGTTCCGTAAAGTGTGGAAAGTCCGTTTACGGAGATTCTTGAAGCAGCCTGTGCTGCAGGTAATCCGTCAACCTTCTGTACATACCACTGCTTGAGGAGCTGGTCGTATTCTTCTGATGTAAATCTTCTCTCAACGCCCATGTAAGATAATGTACCCTCAACGATCTTTGCTGCAGTTGAAGCCGCAGAAGATGAACCTACTGAGAAGTCTCTCGGCTTGTTAATTACAACGAGGACTGCGATCTTAGGGTCGTAAGAAGGAGCATAGCATGAGAATGAGAGAACGTGTGCACCCTTAAGGTCACCAACGTCGATTGTAGATGTAGATGTCTTACCAGCTACAGAATAACCGGCAACTTTACCTGCAGAACCTGTACCGTCGGTTACAACGCCTTCCATCAGGGTTCTTACACGCTTACATGTATTTTCAGAGAACACCGTACGTACAACTTCAGGTTCGATCTCATCGACGATATTTCCCTGTGAATCCGTGATGTATTTTACGATGTGCGGAACCATAAGGTTACCACCGTTAATGATGGCGCAATATGAAGTGATCAGCTGGATAGGTGTAACCGTTGAAGACTCTCCGTATGCCAAAACCGCCATGTCGACCGATGTAGGATTCTTATGGAAGATTCCCTTACCTTCAGCAGGGAGATCGATACCGGTCTTATCGTAGAAACCGAGCATACGTACATATGAATAATACTTGGTAATTCCGATTCTGTATGCGAGCTGTGTAAAGACAGGGTTACAGGAGTTCTGGAACGCTTTCTCGAGTGTTTCCATACCGTGGTTATAGCCGCCGGATTTCTGGAGCCAGCAGGAGATCGTATGTGTTGAGGATATCGCGATAGGCTCATCACTGAACAACTCTTCTTCGTTTGCGAGATTCTCCTCAAATGCCATACATGTTGTAAGCGACTTAAATGTTGAACCAGGCTCGTAAGTATCAGATACGCATCTGTTACGCCAAGCATTAGCCATAACGTACTGGACACGGTCATCAGCGCTCATGTAATTCCAAGCTTCCTCACCTGTTCCGAACGGTCTGGCGTAAGGGTCGTTACAGTCGTAGTTCGGAAGTGAAACCATTGCGTAGATCGCACCGGTATAAGGATTCATTACGATGGCACAGACACCGTCAATAGGATCGTACTTTTCGTATGCTTCCTTAGCTGCCTCTTCCGCAATTCTCTGGATACTGATATCAATGTTGGTAACAATATTTTTTCCGTCAGTTACAGGAACTGATGTAGCATCAGAATAAGGTAATACACCGCCTGTGATTTCGTCTGTCTCTGAATATCTGTAACCGTCAGTACCGGATAAGACATCGTTATAGTAAGCTTCGAGACCATAGAGACCGTTAAGGCTCACGCCATCATTTTTAGCGTAACCGATAACCTGTGATGCGAGACTTCCGTAGTTGTAATATCTCTGCGGAACAGCAACAAAACCAAAGCCTTTGACCTTATTATCTTTCAAATACTTTTCAAAAGCTTCCTTCGTCTCAACAGGAACATTTTTGATGATGTCGCATCCTTCAACTGCATTTTTCGGATCGTTCGTATCAGTCGGATCAACAGGAATTATCGAATCGATCTTCTCATATGGAACTCCCAGATATTCAACAACAGCTGTCAGGATCTGTTCTCTGGTAAGTTCAGTGGAAGTAACCATCTTAGGTGAACAGATTACTGTGTAGTCGTAAGAATTGGATGCCAGAGGAACCATATTAGAATCGTAGATCATTCCTCTGTTTGCAGAATATGTCATAAGAGTCCACTGCTCATCTGCAGCAGCTCTCGCATATTTATCGTAATCTTTTACCGTAGTCTGATAGAGATTATATGTAACATAACCCAGGTATAAAACAACAAAGACAGCTACTACAACGATCCAGCCTTTTGCAAATACAGAAGGCTTGATGCGCAGCTGCTTTTTAGGCTCCGCATTTTCTGTCTGCGTGAGCTGTTCCTGATTCGATTCTTTGCGGAACTTATCAGACCCCTTAACGGGGCCTTTGCTGTTACTTATCGGGGTGTGCTGCATAGTAATCAGCCAATGCATCCTTGGAATCCTTGAACGCTTCATCACTGATTCCGTCGATGTTGTAATTTGTTCTGGTCTTCAACGAATCAGTATTAGGAATCGGAAGATTAATAACCTGATTCTGGTTAGGATCCTGCATGCCGAGATCGATTGCCTGTGCACGGATAACGTCCATGTCAGCGATACCGTTAGCATTCTCTTCAGCATTTACGATCTCTCGTTTTGTTGTATTGATCTGATCCTTGAGATTTGAATTATCTCTTGCGAGTTCTGAGATCTCAGTCTGAGGATAAAGAAGCAGCATTACAAAACATCCCATTAGGATAACTAATCCGATTGAAATGATCGTCTCGAAAAGCTTCCTTCTGGTAAGTCTTCTAGTCTTCTTCTTTTGCTCTAATTTTGCATTGGCATCTTCATGCTCTATTGCATACTGTACAGCTCTCTCGTGAACATCCTCATAAGTAAAGAGTTCATTCTCCGGCTCAATTGTCAGAGGTTCTTCTTCGATTATGAGGTTTTCTGTCTGTGAGAATTCACCGTCTTTATAAGTAAGATTTGTCTTATTTGCAGACAGCACTTCCTGGAGTGTCTTATCTTCCACTCCGATATCAAAGCTATGTGCTTTTCTTCTTGATGCTACTGCCATTTACTATTCTTACCTTAATCAGTTGTACTGTTCGTTATCGTTTCTCTCGAAAATTCTGAGCTTTGAACTTCTCGATCTTGGATTGATCTCGATCTCTTCCTGCTCAGGTTCGATCGGTTTCTTTGTAATTACTGTTCCCAATGATTTCTTACCGCAAACGCATACAGGGAAATCACGGGGACATGTGCAGGGACTCTCTGCTGTTCTGAACGCTTCCTTTACGATTCTGTCTTCCAAAGAATGGAAAGAAATAACGCAGAATCTTCCGCCCGGTTTAAGTTTTCTTATTCCGTCTGTCAGCAATGACTGCAGTCCGTCCAGCTCATGGTTAACTTCGATTCTTATCGCCTGGAAACATCTCTTTGCAGGATGCTGGTCTTCACCTCTTCCGTGACCGGGCATATACTCCTTGATAGCATTTGCCAGTTCGGTAGTTCTTGTGAAAGGCTTTGTCTTTCTTCTCTCACAGATTCCGTCAGCGATTCTTCCTGCGTGATGTTCTTCACCGTATTCTCTGAATATTCTTTCGAGATCATCTCTGGAATATCTGTTAACTACTTCTGCTGCCGTCAGCCACTCGTTAGGGTCCATTCTCATATCCAAAGGGCCATTCTTCATATACGAGAAACCTCTCTCAGCAGTGTCGAGCTGATATGAAGAAACACCGAGATCCGCCATGATGCCGTCGACCTTACCGATCTTCAGGCTGCGGATAATATCATCTATATCTCTATAGTCTGACTTAACAGGCATCCAGTTGATGCCTTCAAAGCATTCTCTTCTCTCCATGCAGGCTGCAAGTGCCGCGTCATCCTTATCGATCGATACAAGAATACCCTGGCCCTTCATTCTTCTTGCGATCTCAGCACTGTGGCTGCCGCCTCCGGCTGTGCAATCCACATATGTTCCGCCAGGTCTGACATTCAGGCCGTCAACAGTCTGATAAAGGAGTACCGGGATGTGGTCAAAATCAGAGACCTTCAACATAATACTTCGTCTCCAATCCTTCTATGCCGCTTAAGTCGTGATCTTCGTTGTCATAGAATGTCTTAGTGCAGATATCTAATTTACCGTCATCGTTAAAGACGCAAATCTCATCACCGGGCTTAGCGCCGATTCTGTCCCAAAGCTCGCTGTTTACGGAAATACGTCCCTGTGAATCTACATTAACTTCACAAGCTTCACCGATAATCGCTCTCTTGATCTTACGGGCATTGGCGTCCATGGTATTGAGCTTGCCGAGCTGTGTTTTTACAACATTCTCAAAATGATCCTTTGAGTAAACGCACAAATAGCCGACATCAAGGCTGTTTGTCACTACAACCTCTGTGCCGAGCAATTCTTTTTGCTTTGAAGGGATAAAGAATCTTCCCTTGGCGTCTACTTTCTTAATGTCTCTCATTCTGAGTCTCTGCTAGCTAGATTTGTGGTATAGTTGGATCCGTCTGATAAATTTCAGCCACTTTGCTCCACCAGAATGGGAAATATCTCCCAAAATCACCACACAACTGTATTTTATTCGTAACATTCTTTTAACGCAAGAGGTTTTTTGTAATTTCCTGGAAATTTGTTAAAAATTTTTTCTCTATGTCTTCAGTGCCCTAAAAACGCCTCAAAAAGAGCTCCGGGCGCAATAAAAAACTGACACATAATGCGTGTCAGTTTTATTAATTCAGTATTTATATAGAAGAAATAAGCCGCTAGAGGACATTCCGTGACATCGAATAGTTCAGTATTACGCCGAACGCCAGATAATTGATCAGCATCGCCGTGCCTCCCAGGCTGATAAACGGGAGCGGAATACCTGTGATAGGAAGAAGGCCAACAGCCATTCCCATGTTCTCGATAAAGTGGAAAGCAAAATATCCGGTAAGTCCGGTAATTGTATAAGAAGCTGTTTTCGAAGGGATCCTGGCAGCTACATAAAGGCATCTGCTCAGGAAGAAGAACGCGAGGATTATTACCGTCGTCGTCCCAATAAATCCCATGTGCTCCGATATGGCAGCGAAAATAAAGTCACTCTCCTTAACCGGAACCGATGTCAGAATTCCCGTGTGATTACCGGTAAGACCGCCGGAAGCAATAGCTGCCTTGGACTGCATGAGGTTATACTCAGATCTCGGGTCTGAACCCTGGAATACCAGCGAGAGGATTCTGTTCTTCTGATATGTTTCAAGATAGAACGTCCAGACCGCCGGGATAACGATAACTACGAATGTAGAGAAAGCCAGAAGGAAGTATCTGTATCTTACGCCCCAGGCAAAAAGCATGCAGACAAACGTAAATGCGATAACCATCGCAGTACCAAAGTCAGGCTGTAACAAAATAAGGAGCATAGGCGGCGCGTAAACAGCAGCCATTCTGGTAAATCCCTTAAGGATCGAATACTCCTTCGTCTTCATCTTCTCGAAAATATCGGCAGCGACCATAACGAGTCCGATCTTCGCGAGCTCGGAAGGCTGGAAGTTACCGATGATAGGAAGATTGAGCCATGAGTCTGCACCCCATGTTCCTGCGAGGGAATAACCGTCGATAGGAACGAGGACCAAAAGGAACAAGGAAACGCCGTAAATGATACGGCCGACAATCTTCATAAAATGCGCATCAAGAAGACCGATGATCAGGGCACCGATAATACCACCGACAGTAGCAACTATCTGTCTGTAGTAGTTTCCGGGATAAGCGGCATAGCCTTTGGATAAAACCCTCTGTAATACATAGAGACCAATTATCGTCATAGCCAGGATCGGCACGACAAGATAATAGTCGACGGACTTAAGGCCGTCTTTCCCGCGAAGTCTGACAACGCCGGAACCAGCTCTATCCATTACTTCTTCTTTCCTTCTCCAGCCTCAGCATAAAGAGCTGCGGGGAACGGCTTCTTCTCGATCTTCTTATATCTTGCATAAGCAATGTAGAGAAGTGCAGCAATTACAAAAATAAGAGACAGGAGCTGTGAAGTCCTGATGCTTGTGTGACCAATATAAAGTGAATCTGTTCTCATGCCTTCGATGAAGAATCTTGCTGTTCCATAGAGTGCAAAATAAGCACATGAAGTCTCGAAAGAAACCTTCGAATGCTTTCTGATGTAAAGAAGGATGAAAAAGATTGCGAGATCTGCAAGTGATTCGTATAGGAATGTCGGATGAACCGGCATTGTTGATACGAGTGTCGGGCAGTTCATGCTCAGATAGCTCTCGACTGTTGAGCTGGTCATTCCCCAGGGAAGTGTAGTTGTTGTTCCGAAGCACTCCTGGTTAAAGAAGTTGCCCCATCTGCCGATAGCCTGTCCCAAAGGAAGATATACAACACAGTAATCAGCGAGTTCTCTGAAAGGAATCTTACGGACATGGCACATTACAATGCCGCCGATGAATACGAGGATAACACCGCCGTAAACAGCGAGTCCGCCTGATCTCAAATCGAATATTGCCTTAAGGTTCTTACCATAGTAATCCCAGTTGCAGGCAACGAAATATATTCTCGCACCGATGATGGCACAAGGAATTGTCATAAGGATCGTATCGTAAACGAGACTCTCGGGGAAGTTATGTTTCTTAGCCTGCTTAACTGCGAGTACTACTGCCAGTACCAGAGCCAATGCAATCAAAAGGCCGTACCAGTAAACTTCTATACTGCCGATCTTAAAAGCAACCGGGCTTACGTTAACGTTAATTCCCAGTCCGGGGAACTTAACTTCAACAAAATTCGTCATGTATCCTTATCCTCCATGCCCTACAGTGGGTCATATAAATCCTTGATATATTACCACAAAATGAAGTATATAACTTTCGAAGTGTTCAATTCGCGGTCTAATTGAGGTTTTTGATGTATTCCAGAGCCTGCTTCTTATTGATATTTACCGCATTTACCAGCTCATCCTGGGAGTTGTAGTGTTCTTCCGCCCTTAAGAAATGCAACAGGTCTACGGTAATATTTGCACCATATATATCTTCATCAAAATCAAAGATAAACGTTTCGGCGACATCATTTACCGCATTTTCAACGGTAGGTCTCCTGCCGATGTTGGTTACGCCATAGAGAACTCCGGATCCCAGATGAACACGGGATACATAAACGCCTCTTCTGACGACGAACTTCTCTTCAGGAATATTGATGTTCGCAGTAGGAAATCCTAGTGTTCTTCCGAGCATCTTACCCTGAACAACACGGCCCGAATAAGAATAATCCCTGCCGCCGCACAATGCTCTCGCGAGATCAACATCACCATCAGCAAGAGCCTGACGGAGCCATGTGGTTGAAATCTTTTTATCAGTACCCTCGAGAAGGCGGTCACTGACTACAATTACTCGGATATCATTTACCTTGGCAAACTCTCTGATCATAGAGACATCGCCTCTGGCATTACGGCCGAATCTGTAGTCTTCACCCATTACGAGTGTATCGGCAATCGCACGGTTCAGAATTATATCCGTAAGATACTGCTCGGGTTCCATATCTTTGACCGAATCGAAATCAAGAACAAGTATCTCATCGACACCAACGTCACCAATAAGCTTGGTTCTCTCAACAGATGTGTATAAAGATTTGTTATCGTATTTATCGAGATTATTGAATGTCTGGACAGTTGAAGTGAGCCCGTCACGTTCAGCAATCTCTGCAGCCTTCCTGATTATGTCTAAATGTGCCTGATGAAGTCCGTCAAAAGCACCTAAGGCAATGACTCTTCCCTTTGTTCCCAAAGGAAGATCATTAAGTGTATATGTGGTGCAAACTTTAATCATGAGCGTAAAGCCTCTCTATTCTCATAGTTAATTGTCCCTTTTCCATCGCCGGGAAAACTACCGCAATGAGTTTTCCTTCAAAAGTAGTCCTGTAATAAACACGTGCTTCGTCTGAGATCTCATGATCAACATTAATTGGGAAAGCAATCTTTCTTCCGAATTTAATATCTTTTGTCTGCTTTTCATCGAGTTTTATCTCAGGCAGAAAACTTACAGTTTCTGATGCATCTCGCACGAAAGAAAAATCTTCTTGAGAAGCCATCTTCTCGAGCTGCTCCGGCGTATATGCATCCTTAACGTTAAATTGTCCATTAACCGTTCTTCTCAAAGAATCGGCATATGCACCGTATCCTGTAATCTCACCTAAGTCAGAACAGATCGTTCTGATGTACGTTCCCTTGGAACACATGCAATCAAAATCAACGGCAATTCCCTTTTCCAATTTTGAGATATCAGTAATATCAAGTGAATAAATGGTAACGGGTGCAGGTTTGAGATCAGGCATCTCACCTTTTCTCGCGAGTTCATATGCTTTGACACCGTCGATCTTCTTCGCAGAATAAGCCGGCGGAAGCTGTTCTTTTGTAGCCTTAACTTTCTCAGCGGCTTTGCGGATAAGTTCGTAATCAGTTTTCTCTAGCTCAGATATATCTTCTGATGAAGGATAATTCTCAGATGTTATCTCACCCATCTTATCCATCGTGTCTGTTGTCGCACCAAAAATACATTTGCAGGAATAACCCTTGTCGAATCCTTCGCAGAACCTTAAATACTTCAGGCCCTTACCTACAAACACCGGCAAAAGACCCGTTGCAAACGGATCTAACGTTCCCAAGTGTCCTACTTTACGTGTTCCGAGGAGTTTGCCTACAAAGCGGTCAGTCTTAAAGGAAGTCCATCCTTCAGGCTTATCTACAAGGATGAATCCGTCCTGAATCATAAGGCTTCCTTGACTCTCTTTATAACTTCTTCAGCGATCTCATTGATATCGCCTTCTTTGACAGTGAATCCGGCAGCTCTTACATGTCCGCCGCCGCCAAAACCTTCAGCGAATTTAGAACAATCAAAATACTCCTGGGATCTGATGTTTCCTCTAACTTCACCTGTCTCTAACTGTCTTAAAACAATTGCGAGTTCAACGCCGTCGATATCGCGCATAGCTGATACAACATCGTCAACGCCGTCAGGACCTGCACCATATTTTTTGAATTGTTCATAAGGAACAACAGTCAGTGCAAACTTCTCGTCGCAATAGAACTGTACTTCGGATCTGGCCTTAGCAGACAATAAAAACTTCTGCTTTGTCTTGCGGTCGAAAAGGTTATAGCAGACTTCAGAAATATCACCGCCGAGATCGATCAGGAGACCTGATGACTCGAGTGTCTCAGGGTGGGTATTTTTGAATGTATATCTTCCTGTATCCGTAACTATTCCGGCGAGTACTGCTTTCGCTGCGTTAGGGCAAAGGATCTCCCTCATTTCCTTACCGGTCATAAGAGATATCTGCTCTGCAACATAGAAAACCATTTCACATGCTGAAGATGCATCCGGATCTATCCAGAGGTTATCTGATCTGCTTGTTACAGAAGCATGGTGATCGATTACTATCTTAGGTTCAATTGAATCGAAGATCTCACCGCAAAGACCCATTCTGGATCCTTCCGAACAATCAGTCGCAATAGCTGCACCGACCTTCTTACCACCGATGGTTCCCTGCGCCCTGAATTCTCTGGCCAGTTCATAATCAGAATTAGGATGGAAGAACAACTCATCAATTTTGAGGAAAGACATATTCTCAGGTAAGTCCTCCGGGATGGCGACATATGCGTCGCCACCCAGGGCCCTTATCATACTTACAATT
>JAEIGA010018875.1_pt1 | contig 10511 bp, 9 predicted proteins | sample 9270691 | NCBI WGS metagenome assembly JAEIGA01 (sample SAMN17057246, study PRJNA624740) | gut metagenome | biome: biome; isolation source: fecal sample | host: Bos grunniens | place: China: Xizang | collected 2019
AACCAGTCGATGATTACTTGGTCGAAATCATCACCACCAAGGTGAGTGTCACCGTTGGTAGACAATACTTCGAATACACCGCCACCGAATTCAAGGATAGAGATATCGAATGTACCACCACCGAGGTCGAATACAGCTACTTTCATGTCCTTATCTGCCTTGTCGATACCGTAAGCAAGAGCAGCGGCAGTTGGTTCGTTCACGATACGCTTCACTTCAAGACCTGCAATCTGACCGGCTTCCTTAGTTGCCTGACGTTGAGAGTCAGAGAAGTAAGCAGGAACGGTAATAACCGCTTCGGTCACTTCCTGGCCAAGATAGTCTTCGGCTGTTTTCTTCATTTTCTGAAGAATCATGGCCGAGATTTCTTGCGGAGTGTAAAGACGACCATCGATGTCTACACGTGGGGTATTGTTGTCGCCCTTCACTACCTTATAAGGTACGCGTGAAATTTCCTTTTGTACTTGATCCCAATTTTCGCCCATGAAGCGCTTGATTGAGAAGATAGTACGTTGAGGGTTAGTGATTGCCTGACGCTTGGCCGGGTCACCAATCTTACGTTCACCACCGTCTACAAATGCTACGATAGACGGAGTAGTACGCTTACCTTCAGCGTTGGTGATTACTACAGGTTCGTTACCTTCGAATACAGAAACACATGAGTTAGTTGTTCCTAAGTCAATACCAATAATCTTTCCCATAATCTTTATTTGTTTTTTTACTTGTTATCTAATTAATTTGTTTAAATCTACGCCAATTATAGAGCAAAAGCTGTGCCAAAAAGATTTTGAAGAGGGATACTGACAAAAAGTCTGATTTTATGTCATGTTTATCATTGTCCATCGATGGAAATGTGTCAAAGATGGATCTTTCTGTCAGATTTTGATGTTTGTCCGATTTATTTTATATTTGCGAAGTATTAATTCAATAAATGGAAGAATGATGAAGAAATTATTTTTTGTATGCATGGCTGCCATGGCTCTTTGTGCATGTGGCGGAAGCAAGAAGGAAGATAAAGCGAAGGAAGAGGTGGAAGAAGCTATCGAAGCCGTAAAGGAAGCTGCCGAAGAGAAGATGGAAGAAGCCACTGAGGCCGTTGAAGAAGCCGCCGAAGAATTGAAGGACGCATTGAAAGATTTGAAGAAGAAGAAATAAGATGAAGAGAGGTTTATTACTATCATTATGCCTTTTTACAACCATAGCGGTTTCTGCTCAAAATTTACAGAAAGGTGATTATGGCTATTTGTATTGCCACATGAGCGATAAGGGTGAATATACGGCTTATGCCTTGAGTCGTGACGGATATCATTATGAAGATGTAATAGGAGGTGACCCAATATTCAATCCCGAAGAACATGCCCGTATAGAAGGAGGTACGCGCGATGCATATATTACCCGTACATTCGATGGTAAAGGGTATTTGATGGTGACTACCGACATGTGTGTGCGCAAGTCGAAGGTGTGGGACAATTATGGCATTGACCTCTTGCGTAGCGACGACCTGATACATTGGGAGTCGGTTACGTTCGATTTCCGCAAGGGGGCATCTGTCTTCTGCGATCCCGAGTCGCCCGATGTATATAATGACTGGTCGAAGGTGAATCGTGTGTGGGCACCTCAAATATTTTGGGACCCCAACTATGTGTGGCCCGATGGAAGCAAAGGGGGATATATGATTTATTATTCACTATGGAACCGGGCCGAAGAGGCGTATGACCGGATGTACTATTCGTATGCCGACCAGAGTTTTACCAAACTGACCAAACCTCGTTTGTTGTTCGATTGGGGGTATGCTACCATCGATGCCGACATCAATTATCTGGAGAGCGACGGGCTATACCACATGCTCATCAAGAAAGAGGGAGGAAAACCGGGTATCTATACGGCAACGGCCAAGTATCTGACGGGGCCTTGGAGTGAACCGGTAGAAGATGATTATGTGGATTTTGAAGGCAACAAGAAGTGCGAAGGTTCTTCGGCTTTCCAATTGATGGGAGATGATACTTGGCGTGTTGCTTATATTGAGTATTCGTCGCGTCCCAAGCATTACCGCATTTGTAAGGCCGACAAGTATCTGCGTAATTTCAGCGATCCGGTAGACATAAAAGGGGTTACCGGCCCCCAACACGGTTCGTTCATGCGGTTAACCAAGAAGGAGTACAAGCGTCTTCAAAAATGGTCGGCCGAGGAAATGAAGAAGCGTCAGGCCAAGTAACTTGCATTTCCTTCCTCCATTTCAGGAAAAATTCAGAATCGTTCCTTTCCTTTGAAAAAAAAGTTTGGTATATGAAGATTTTGATTGTAGAAGACGATCATTCCTTGAGGGAATTAATCCAACGTTCGCTGGAGAAGGAGCGTTTTGTGACGGAGGCGGCTCCCGACCTGATGACGGCATTCGATAAGATAGAAGTGTATGATTATGATTGTATACTTCTGGATGTGATGTTGCCCGATGGTAGTGGCCTGGATGTACTTGCCCGTTTGAAGGAACTACGAAAAAAGGAGAATGTCATCATCATATCGGCCAAAGACTCATTGGATGATAAGGTGAAGGGACTTGAATTAGGGGCCGATGATTATTTGGCAAAGCCTTTCCATTTGGCTGAGCTGACGGCCCGAGTACGTAGTGTGCTTCGTAGAAAGCATCGCGATGGTGAACATAGCATTGTATTGGGCAATGTACAATTGTTTCCCGACCGTTTTTTGGTAAATGTATTGGGAAAACCTTTGGAGTTGAGCCGAAAGGAATATGATATATTGCATTATTTTATGAATCGTCCCAATAGGATGGTGAACAAGAATTTGTTGGCCGAAGCCGTTTGGGGCGATCATATCGACCAGGTAGACAACTTTGATTTCATTTATGCGCAGATTAAGAATTTACGCAAGAAACTCAAGGATGCCGGCTCTTCCATCGAAATCAAGGCGGTATATGGATTGGGTTATAAACTGATGATAGAATAGGGGAGGAGGAATTGATGAAACTTTTTTACCGAGTATTTCTTCATTTGTCTTTGGGGGTTGTCCTGGTGCTTACCGTATGGGCAATCTATTTCTATATGGCGATGAAGAGCGAAATCAATGATGAAGTGGACGATTCGTTGGAAGATTATTCGGAGTTGATCATCATGCGTTCTTTGGCCGGTGAGAAACTACCCTCGCAAGATAACGGCACCAACAACCAATACCGATTGAATGAAGTGTCGAATGAGTATGCCTTTTCTCGTCCTTTTATCAGTTATAGGGATTCGATGGTGTATATCGAGGCCAAAAAAGAAACGGAGCCGGCCCGTATCCTTACCACTATATTCAAGGACAAAGGGGAGACGTATTATGAGTTGGAAGTTTCCGTTCCTACCATCGAAAAATCCGACCTTCGTAAAGCCATCCTGATGATGATTGTTTGTCTGTATCTGGTCATGCTTCTGGCTTTCCTCATTATCCACATTTGGGTGTTCCGTAGGAGTATGAAACCCTTCTACCGTTTGTTAGGATGGCTCGATACCCATCGTTTGGGCAGTAAATCTTCTCCTCTTCATAATCCGACAGACATTCTTGAGTTCAAGCAATTGAATGAAGCCGTAAGCCGGTATGCCTCTCATAGCGAAGCGCTTTATGAACAACAGAAGCAGTTTATCGGCCATGCGTCTCATGAGTTGCAAACTCCGCTTGCCATTTGTAGAAATCGCATTGAGATGATGATGGAAGAAGAAACGCTTACCGAGCATCAAATGGAAGAATTGGCGAAGCTACACCATACATTGGAGCATATCACCAAACTCAACAAGTCATTGTTGTTGCTCTCGAAGATAGAAAATCATCAATACTCGGATGTGGCGGATATCAATCTCAATGAAATTCTCCATCGGTACATCGACGATTATCGGGAAGTGTACGATTATCTCGACATTACGTTGAAGCTGGATGAGAAAGATAATTTCCAAATCAGCATGAACGAAACATTGGCCGTAGTCCTGGTTACCAATTTGTTGAAAAATGCCTTTGTGCATAATCGCGAACACGGTACTATCCATATTTCTATCGATAAGGAAAGCATTATTTTTGTCAATACGGGCGATGAGGCTTCGCTAGATGGGCAAAAGATTTTCCAACGCTTCTATCAAGGCAAGAAGAAGGAGGGCTCCACCGGCTTGGGCCTGGCTGTCGTGCGTGCCATTTGTGACTTGTTCAAGTTGGATATTCGTTATTCATATTTTAATAAGGCACATCGTTTTGTCATAACCCGTCCTTAAAGTGCAGGGATTTCTTAAACATTTTCTACTCTCGGCTGTTTTTTTTGAAAAAAAATGAGATTACACCCCCAATTTCAGAATCTTTTCAGTTTTGGGTATCATCTTTGTAGTAGAAAATTAAGATGTATAATCAATAATAATAAGGAGGAATCATTATGAAGAAGTTATTTTTAGTATTAGTATCGGTTTTGGCAATCAATAGTGTTGTTATGGCAAGTGAAGATAAGCCGATTGCGGTTGAAAGAATGCCTCAAAAGGCCCAGCAATTCATCAAGTCTCATTTTGGAAATCATCAAGTGGCCATGGCCAAGGTGGAAACCGATTTCTTGAGCAAGAGTTACGATGTGATCTTTACCAATGGTGATAAAGTGGAGTTCGATGGAAAGGGCGAATGGACTAATGTGGATTGCGAATATAGTGCCGTGCCGGTTGCAGTTATACCGGCTGCTATCAAGGCTTATGTAGACAAGCATTATCCGGATGCCAAGGTAAAGCAGATTGAAAAGGACCGTAGAGAATATGATGTAGAGCTTACCAACGGATGGGACATCAAGTTCGACAAGTCCTTCAGAGTGGTAGAGTTGGATAAGTGATGTATAGGTTGTTTATAGTATAACTTGGAGTCAGACTTTGATTTATCAAGGTCTGATTCTTTTTTTATCGGAATATGTTGTGTAATTTTGCACGCGTTTTTTAAATGATAGAAATGATGAAAAAGTTTTCTGTATTATTATTTGCTTTGTTGAGCTCTGTTTGCACGTTTGCTCAGATTGATTTGGGAAAGGATATGAGCCTGAAGATTTATGGCCACGTACGTACCGATTTCTATTACAATAGCCGCAATAATGTTCAGTCGGTAGACGGATTGTTTTATTCCTATCCCATGGATAAGGATATTGATGGCAATGGTAACGATATCAACGGGTCGGACAATAGCAACATGTATACCGTATACTCTCGCATGGGCTTCGATTTTGCCGGTCCTATGATTGGCAAGGCCAAGACTTCGGCCAAGATTGAATTCGACTTCCGTGGTAATGGCAACGATAACCTTTCGGCTCTCCGTTTGCGCCATGCTTACTTCAACTTTGACTGGGGAAAGGATAAGTTGTTGGTAGGTCAGACATCGCACCCCTTCTTTGGCGAGGTCTCTCCTCAAATCTTGAACTTGAACACCGGTTCTCCCTTCCAACCGTTCGGTCGTGCGCCCCAAATCCGTTATCGTCGTAACAAGGGTGCGTTTCAATTTCAGTTGGCTGCCGTATGGCAATCGCAATTCAAGTCACACGGTCCTACGGCCGATGATGGCACCGGTAAGGGCAATGCCCGCAATCAGTATCCGCACAAGAACTCAAACATCCCCGAACTGGCCGTAAATTTGGATTACAAGGCCAACGGATGGATTTTGGGGGTAGGTGCAGATTTACTTTCCATTACTCCGCGTACCAAGGCCATTGGCGAGAATGGAGGCACTTACAAGGTAGACGAACGCCTCACTACCTTATCTTACGAAGCACACGTCAAGTATCAGAAGGACAAGCTTTTCGTGGCTGCCAAGAGCGTATTGGGTGCCAACTTCACTCACACCTCCATGTTGGGCGGTTATGCGGTAAAGTCGCACGATGCCAAGACCGGCAAGCGCGAATATACTCCTTTCCGCAATACCAGCAATTGGATTAACATTGTATATGGCAAGAAGTGGAAACCGGGTATCTTCATAGGCTATATCAAGAACTTGGGTACGGCCGATGATATGGACTTGGGGGCAAACAAACAAATATACGGGGCAGGAACCGAAATAGACCAATTGTTGAGCACTACATTCGAACTGACTTACAACGTACCCCATTGGAAGATTGGTGCCGAGTATAACTACACTACCGCCTGGTATGGTGCAAAGGATGAAAATGGCAAGTATATTTATAAGGCGAATGGTAAGGTAACCGATACTCACTCGGTAGGAAACAACCGTTTGGTGCTGAGTGCCACTTATTCATTCTAAAAAATAAAGCCCGGAAAAACCGGGCTTTATTTTTAGTTGAACTCCAATCCGAACACTTCTTTCAGCACCATTAGCTTGGGGTTTCGTTTGCACATCAAGGTGAACTTTTCGGGTTGGCTATAGGCGCGTATCACCTCGTTGGGTGCACTTACCCGCACAGTCATGGTAATCTTGCGGTTATGCAACTGCTCGCGTAGGTATGTCTGGATTTGGGGCAACAAATTCAGCATGTATTTCTGTACCATCTCGTTGTCTACCAATACCTCGAAGGTTACATCGTTCAGTAGCTTGGGGGTGATGTTCATCATACGTGCCGAATTGGCCTTTTCTTCTACGGGCAATTGGTTGCATGCAAAATCTCGCCAATAGTAGCTCAAATCCTTTTGATTGAATATATAGTCTTCGTAATCCTTTTCGGTGGTTGTTGGGCTCAAGGGTTGAACGGTTTTTTCTACCTTTGCGGGTTGTTGGATGGTTCGGCGTATGGACATACCTATACCACCCGCCTTCATTGTCGGAATTTTCTTTTCAATCTTGATTTCCGGCAATGGGCTTTTGCGTTCACCCGGATTGTTTCCTACCGTCGAGGAGGGTGCAGCGGCAACATTTGTCTGGGACTCGGGCTGCTGGGCGGCGTTGGGTTGTGCCGCTTGCTGCTTGAACAGGGGTTTTAATCTTCTCTTAGGGCTACGCCCACCAATGAGGTCGTCTGCATCGGGAAGGGTGAGCTGTGCACATTGTATCAAGGTCAGCTCCACCAACAAGCGTTTGTTCTTGCTTGTCCGATAGTTCAAGTCGCAATCGTTGGCCAGCTTCATGGCGCGGTACAAGAATCTCTGGTCGCATTTCTGAGCCTGCTCCTGATAGCGTTGGCGGATGCTTGCACCTACTTCCAACAAGGGTAGGGTAGCGGCATCCTTGCTTACGAGCAAGTTGCGGAAGTGTGAGGCCAGCCCCGTAATGAAATGACTAGCTTCGAATCCCTTCTTCAGCACTTCGTTCAAGAGCAGCATGGCATCAGATACCTTGTTGCCCAGGAAGTGGTCGGTCAGTTTGAAGTAATATTCATAATCCAATACGTTCAGGTTCTCTATCACCCCTTGGTAAGTGATGTTTCCGCCCGTAAAGCTTGCTACCTGGTCGAAGATGGAGAGTGCATCGCGCATGCCTCCGTCGGCTTTTTGTGCAATGACCGTCAGTGCTTCGGGTTCGGCCTGAATGTTTTCCTTTTGGGCTACATACTGAAGATGCTCTACGGTATCGTTCACCCCGATGCGGTTGAAGTCGTATATCTGGCATCGGCTCAGGATGGTAGGCAGAATCTTATGCTTTTCGGTGGTGGCTAGGATAAAGATGGCATGGTGAGGCGGTTCTTCCAACGTCTTGAGGAAAGCATTGAAGGCCGCTTGCGAAAGCATGTGCACCTCGTCTATGATGTACACCTTGTACTTGCCTATCTGAGGCGGTATGCGTACCTGTTCAATGAGCGAACGGATATCGTCTACCGAGTTGTTCGATGCGGCATCCAGTTCGTGTATGTTGTACGAGCGCTGTTCGTTGAAAGCCTGGCACGATTCGCATTCGTTGCATGCTTCGCCATCGGTTGCCTGATTCAAGCAGTTGATGGTCTTGGCAAAGATACGTGCGCAGGTAGTCTTACCTACACCTCTGGGCCCGCAAAACAGATAGGCGTGCGCCAGTTTGCCCGTTGCGATGGCATTCTTCAGGGTGGTTGTCAAGGCACGTTGCCCCACAACCGAATCGAAGGTGGAAGGGCGGTATTTGCGTGCCGATACAATATAGTTTTCCATATCTTAGGATATATTATCTGAATGAGTTTTGCAAATGTACATAAAATCTTGCGTTTTATGGTGCATAATGCTTGAATATTTTCTATCTTTGCAAAAAGTAAAATCCTTTCATCGCTTATGGGCAGACTCTTCACTTTATGGAATTTCATCGGACGGCACAAGTATCTCATTACTTTGCTGGTGTTTGGCGTGATTATTGTTTTCCTCGATGAGAACAGTTTGGTTCAACGTACCAAGCATCAGGAGGAAATCAAGATACTGAACGCTGAAATTGCCAAATACCGCGAACAGTTCGAGGAGGATACCCGTAAACTGAAGGAACTCACCAACAATCCCGAAGCGTTGGAAAAGATTGCCCGTGAGAAATATCTGATGAAGAAGCCTAACGAAGACATTTTTATATTCGAAGAATGAACAAGACTTACTCCTTGATACAAATGGTGGGTGCCGTGTTGTTGCTCGTAGGAGCCATGTTGCAAATCACCTATTGGGCACTTTCGCCCTATATCTATACCCTGGGTGCCGTATTGTTTGCCTATGTGCAGGTGGTGATGAGCCGTTACGAGGGCAAGAACCTCATTATCCGTCGTTTGCGCCGCCAGCAAATCATTGGTGCCGCCCTGCTTGTTTTTGCCGGTGTACTGATGTTCACTTCCAAGCGCAACGAGTGGATAGTGTGCCTCACCATTGCGGCGGTGCTCCAACTTTATACGGCTTATCGCATTCCTTCAGAGTTGGAGAAGGAGAGATGATACGCCCCAAACCGTTTCCTTTGTACATGATTTAAACGTAATTTACATGAAGAAACTTTTATTCCTTTTCGCTTTCCTCGTGATGGGAGCAACGCAGATGCGTGCCGATGAGGGCATGTGGCTTCCCTCGGAAATTCTCAAGAAGATAAAGGATATTCAGAGCCAGGGCTTCAAGCTCTCGGCCGAAGATATCTATAGTGTAAACCAATCGTCGCTCAAGGATGCCGTGGTGCGCTTCGGTGGCGGATGTACCGGTGAGCTTATCTCGCCCGAAGGTCTCCTTATCACCAATCACCATTGTGGCTACGGACAGATCCAGTCGCACAGCTCTGTAGAGCACGATTATCTGCGCGATGGCTTCTGGGCCATGTCGCGTGCCGAAGAGCTCCCCAATCCGGGTCTCTCGGTTTCGTTCCTCGAATATATGGTGGATGTTACCGACCAAGTGCTGAAAGGCTATAAGGAGAGCATGACCGAAGAAAAGCGCATCGCCCTGGTCGAAAAGAACTCCAAGAAGATAGAGGAAAAGGCCGTGAAGGGCAATGCCAGCCTGCAAGCCTTTGTAAAGCCCATCTACTACGGCAACCAGTATTTCCTCTTTGTGTATAAGGTGTATACCGACGTGCGCCTGGTAGGTGCTCCTCCCAGCTCTATCGGTAAGTTCGGTGGCGATACCGACAACTGGATGTGGCCCCGCCATACGGGCGATTTCAGCATCTTCCGTGTATACGCCGGTGCCGACAATGAACCTGCTGCCTATAGCGAAAACAATGTGCCTTTCCGCCCCAAGAAGTATTTCAAGGTAAATGCCAAGGGCATTAAGGAAGGCGATTTTACCATGGTGTACGGTTTTCCCGGACGTACCAACGAGTACCTCTTCTCGGATGCTGTGAAGTACACCGCCCTTGTATCGAATCCCCATAAGATAGCCCTCCGCACCCTCCGCCTCAATATCCAGCGCGAAGAAATGGGCAAGGATCAGGCCGTGCGCATCAAGTATGCGTCGAAGAACGCTAGTGTATCCAATGCCTGGAAGAAGTGGCAGGGCGAAGCCAAGGGCATCCTCCGCATGAAGGCCATCGAAAACAAGCAGGCATTCGAAGCCAAGTTCGACCAATGGGCCGAAGGCAAGCCCGAGTACCAGGACCTTGTAGAGCGATTCAAGGAACTCTATGCATCGATTGAAGAACTCTCGTTGGTGAACGATTACCAGGTGGAAGCCCTCAATGCCGTAGAGCTCATCGCTTTTGCGGGTAGAGGACAGGCGGGTGCCGAAAAGTTCTACAAGGACTACTACATGCCCATAGACAAGGCATCGTTCATCGCCCTCTATCAGGCATACCGTAAGAATATTGCCGAAAAATACCAGTCGCCTTACTTCAAGAACCAGCTACAGAAGTTCGGCACCGTAGAAGTTTGGGCCGACAGCCTCTTTACCGAAACTCCTAATCTGGCCATGGCCAAGGAAATTTATGTGGAGACCAACAAATGGTTCATGCACCACATTGCCCCCACATTGAAGGAAGTGAACAACGAAATCACGCTGCTTTACAGAGCCTATATGCGCGGCATGATGGAGTATAACGAAGCCACTCAGGGCGGTAAGGTATTCTATCCCGATGCCAACTCCACGCTTCGCGTAACCTACGGACAAGTGAAGGGTTACAAGCCCGCCGATGCCGTATACTACACC
>JAEIGA010018876.1_pt1 | contig 10511 bp, 10 predicted proteins | sample 9270691 | NCBI WGS metagenome assembly JAEIGA01 (sample SAMN17057246, study PRJNA624740) | gut metagenome | biome: biome; isolation source: fecal sample | host: Bos grunniens | place: China: Xizang | collected 2019
CTCGTCCTGAGCTGCTGCATTCTGTGCAGAAAAGGCCATAACGCCCATTACTGCCAAAAACATGAAAATTTTTTTCATAATTGTTTTTGTGTGTTTAATTAATTTAAGTTATTGAATTTGTTTTAGTTAATATATCACTGTCGGATGGGCTACAGTGTAGCCTACTCAAAATTCGGTGCAATTTAGCAAATAATTTTCAATCAACAATATTTATTTTGATATTTCACCTCGCAGATCCAGCTCCAGCATTGACTTGACCAGGATGTTGTCACCAAACAGTCCCATAAGGTAAAAAAGTTTTCCCAGAGCGCTCTCGGTTGTGCTGTCATAACCGTTTGTCACACCGGCTTCCTTGAGACTCTTGCCTGTGGCATAGATGTCCATGTTGACGCTTCCTGCAATACATTGGGTCACATTCATCAGAATCTTACCCATTGCAGCAGCTTCCTTGACAATCGATAGGAACCATTCCTTGGATGGCGCATTGCCGGCCCCGTAGGTCTCGATGATGACGGCCCTTGTTTCCGGGCTGCAGAGAATATGACGGACCACGTCCGGAGTTATGCCTGGGTGCATTTTCAGGATCGATACCCGGGTGTCAAGATGCTTATGGAAAGTGGGTTTGAGGTCCCATGAGTCGGGCTTTCTGATAAGTGGGAAATTGTATCGGATATTTATGCCGGCTTCTGCAAGTGGGGCAAGGTTTTCTGAACGGAAGGCCCTGAAGTTGTCCGAATTGATCTTCGATGAACGGTTGCCTCGCATGAGGACATTGTCGAAGTATACGCAGACTTCTGGAACCAGGGCATGCCCGTCCTTGTCCTTTGCAGCGGCGATTTCGACTGCCGATATGAGGTTTTCCTTTCCGTCTGTTCTCGGAACTCCGATCGGCAGCTGGCTTCCGGTGAATATGACTGGCTTGGTCAGTCCTTCAAGCATGAAACTCAGTACCGAAGCTGAATATGCCATGGTGTCGGTGCCATGGAGAATTACAAAACCATCGTAGTCATCATATCTGGATTCTATGAGTTTCGTGAGTGATGTCCATAATGATGGCTCGACATCGGAAGAGTCTATCAGAGGGGCAAATGTGTAGGAGTCTATCCTGCATGCGAACTTTGCCAGTTCCGGGACTTCTGCGAGTATTTGGCTGAAGTCGAACGGTCTGAGTGCCTGTATCGAGGTGTCTTCCTTCATGCCGATTGTGCCTCCTGTGTAAATCAGGAGAATAGAGGACTTGTCCTTCCTGAGTGTGTCTGCTATCATATGCTGAATAGTTTTCGTGCGTTGGCAGTTGTGGCTTCCGCTATGGTTTCCAGGGGCTTTCCCGTCAGTTCAGCGAGCCTTTGGGCTATATGAGGAATGTAGCTGCTCTCATTCCTTTTGCCTCTGAACGGAACAGGGGTCAGATACGGTGAGTCGGTTTCCAGAAGGATGCGCTCAAGCGGTATCTTCTTTACAGTTTCTGCAATCGATGCTTTTTTGTAGGTCAATACTCCACCGATTCCGATATACCAATCTCCAAGCCGGTCTAATTCTCTGAATGTTTCCGCACTGCCGCTGAATGCATGGAAGACGCCTCTGTTTCCCAGATGTTTACACTCTTTAAGTATATTGATTATCAGTTCGGTGGATTCTCTGGAGTGGATGATGACCGGCAGGTCGGACTTGGATGCCATTTCAAGCTGGATTCTGAGTGCTTCCTGTTGTTCTCTGATGAATTCCTTCGACCAGTAGCAGTCCATTCCGATCTCTCCTATGGCCCATATCTTTCGTGATACGTGTGCCTCCATCTTCTGAAGTTCTTCCTGCCAGTCGGCTCCTATCGATGTGGGGTGCAGGCCCAGGCAGGGGTATATGACTCCCGGATGTCGGTCTGCAAAGGAAAACATAGCCTCTCTGCTCTGAGCATCGATATCGGGGAATATTATCCGTTTCACACCAGCTTCGACGGCGCGGACTACGGCCGCGTCCTCCTCGCCGGCAAAGGCTTCGTCATAAAGATGGGAATGTGTGTCTATGAACTCCATTCGGGTCTATAATTGCATATCGGACAAATTTAAGCATTTTATCGGAAAACCTATGCTTTCGCCCCGCTATTTACAGGCTTTGTCTGAAGTTTATGAAGCATCTCTGCATTAAGTCTATGCTTATTATGCCGTCGGTCTCCAATATCCCTGTAAGTTGGGTTATCTTGCGATATTCCGTATCAAGCCTGGTGGCAATTTCATCAATCGTTATCCCTTTTTCCTTACGTATAAGCAGAAGGATCCGACTCATTTGGCTTATCTTGTCATCGGGCAGGTTGCCCTTATAGAGCCTTGTCAGACGCTCTGTTTCCGACTCCTTTCTCTGGCTTTTCATGCAGGATATGCCAACCTCTTTCATGAAGCCTTCTAGTGATGTTATGGGTGAGGCTGTCCTATTGTTTATCAAGAGATTGCATCCTTGGGACCGAAGGTCGTCTATTCTTCCGGGAAGAGCAAATACGTCGCGGTTATATGATCCGGCAAGACGGGCTGTCATCATGCCTCCTCCCTTGATCTTGGATTCTATGAGGACCGTTGCTTCTGAAAGTCCTGCGATGATTCTGTTTCTTCTGAGGAAATGGATGGCAAGAGGGGCGGTTCCCGGAGGATAATCTGTAATCAAGGCAGAGCCCGGGGTATCCGCAATCCGGTCGGCGATGGTACGATGGCGGGTAGGGTAGATGTCTTCAGGGCCGGTAGCCATGACAGCTATGGTTGGCAGTCCGCATTCAAGTGCGGTCTTGTGTGCACATATGTCCGTGCCGAGTGCCAGTCCGCTGACTATGATAGGCATGTCCCTTGGAGGGATGTCGGAAAACTGTCTCACAAGTCTTTCACACCACTCCTTGCCATATGGTGATATGTCTCTTGTGCCGACTATGGCAATGGTTCTGCGGCTGCCCCATATGGCTTCCGGGGAGGATGTGCTGCGGATATAGAGCCCTGCTGGAGCGTCCTCGCATTCCTTGAGAAGGGGAGGATAGCCGTTTTCGTTCCACCCAATGAATCCGATCCCTTTTTTCTGCAGTTGCTCAAGTTCCCTGAAAGCTTCCTCTATAGCTTGTTGGCGGATCTTGCCCTTATATTTTGAATATGGCCCAAGGATCGCTTCTACCTCCTCTGACGTCAAGTCGAATGCTGCCGAGGCGGTCCCCAGATGTGATATGAGTGCCAGTGCTATCTTCGGTTCGAAGCCGAATATGCGGTTCAAGGCGCAGTGGCAAGCCTTCTCATGTGTAATTTCCATGAGGGCTAAGTAAAGAAAAAATCGGCCTTCCGGAGCATCCGGCTGACCGATTTTTCTTTTTTTTATTCAAACTTTTTCTCTTTTTTATGATTCGTGATCTTTTTTTATTCAGAATCGCGAAAGAGAGGTGAAGTCATCAGATGATCAGGAGGGCATCTCCGTAAGGTCCGAACTTGTAGTCCATCTCAAGAGCTGTCTTGTATGCCTTCATTACGTTCTCATATCCTCCGAATGCGGCCACTGACATGAGCATGGTAGAGCCGGGACGGTGGAAGTTCGATACGATGCAGTTAGGGATAGCGAACCTGTACGGTGGGAAGATGAACTTGTTGGTCCAGCCGTCATATGCGTTGACTTCGTCGTTTGTCGTCGTATAGGTCTCAAGACCTCTCATTGTGGTGATTCCCACTGCGCATACTCTATGACCTGCCTTCTTTGTGCTGTTGATCAGGTCTGCGGTCTCCTGGGTTATGATGACCCTTTCCGAGTCCATCTTATGCTTCGAGAGATCCTCCACATCCACTTCGCGGAAATGTCCTATTCCCATGTGAAGAGTCATGAATGCCTTGTTTATGTCCTTGAGGATCATTCTGTTGAAGAGCTCGCGACTGAAGTGGAGTCCTGCCGCTGGTGCGGAGACTGCTCCTTCATGCTTTGCATATATCGTCTGGAAGTTCTCGGAATCCTCAGGGGTCACTTCTTTCTTTACCCAGTTCGGAACCGGCGTCTGACCGAGACCGAAGAGAGTTTCCTTGAACTCCTCGTAGTTTCCGTCATAGAGGAAGCGTAGGGTACGTCCTCTTGATGTCGTATTGTCGATGACCTCAGCTACAAGGCTGTCGTCCTCTCCGAAATAGAGCTTGTTGCCTATGCGGATCTTTCTGGCAGGGTCGACAATCACGTCCCAAAGCCTCTGCTCGCGGTTGAGTTCCCTAAGAAGGAATACCTCGATGTCTGCGCCGGTCTTTTCCTTGTTTCCATAAAGTCTGGCCGGGAATACCTTAGTGTCGTTGAATACGAACGTATCTCCTTTTCCGAAGTAATCAAGGATGTCCTTGAACAGTTTGTGCTCGATCTCGCCAGTCTTCCTGTCGAGAATCATCAGTTTGCATTCATCACGCCATCTTGGTGGCTCGGATGCTATCCTGTCTGCAGGAAGATTGAACTGAAATTGTGAAAGTTTCATATGTTATCTGTAATTATCTGCTTGCTATGGACCGCAAAATACATATCATTATACGGTTTTTTGAAAACTTTGTTTCAGAAATTGCAGATTTTTTTGAAAAAATCACACTTTTGCCTCGCGGAATACCTCTACAATCGATGGATATGTGTTCAGAAGGAAAGGGGGAAGACTGGATTTTGCTACCCAGGCTGCCTTGGATATATCCTCTTCCTTCTGAGGTGTGAGGTCGGTCGGATCAGTGTACAGCATGTCGTACCACCATGTGTGCTTGAGATGCCATATGCCGCTCCGTTTGTAGCAGTGGTCGGTCACGCAGATCAGGTCGCGGAGAATAAGATCATTGATTCCTGTTTCTTCCTGTACTTCGCGCAGGGCTGTCACTTCTATATCCTCTCCTGGATCCTGATGTCCCTTAGGGAGATCCCAGATTCCGTTTCTGTTGATGAGAAGATAGTCTCCTCTTCGATTTGAAACCAGCCCTCCGCCAGCGTTTACCTCCATGAATTCTGTGCAGATCATTTCATATGTGCCTTCGATATCCGAGGTAGGAATGCATATGCGGTGAAGAGAGTCGGATACCTCGACCATTTCCACTAGAGAGTGGATGTCTGTGCTTTTCCCGATGCAGAACTGGACTGCATTAGGGTCGGAAAGAGCCGGGTCGTTCGGACTGCAGATTATTATTGCCCTCTTTTCAAAATATATCTTGTGCATTTGGACTGTTTCTGATTAGTTTTGGTTATATTTGCACGATATGTGTTTCGATGCATGCAAAACCGTGCAAAGATACAGAAGAACCGAAAACAATCAAACAATGGAAATATGAAAACTGTTGAGAAAGCTGTGGCTAAGTCTCTGATGGAGATCAAGGCCGTTATGTTGAGACCAGAGAATCCGTTTACATGGGCATCCGGCTGGAATTCACCTATATACTGTGACAATCGCAGAATTCTGTCTTATCCGGAAATCCGTGAAAACGTGTGCCGCTGGATGGCTGATATAATTCAAAAACAGTATCCTGATGCCGAGGTTATTGCAGGTGTGGCTACTGGTGCGATCGCACATGGATATCTTGTGGCTCATATGCTTGGAAAGCCTTTCTGCTATGTCAGGCCGAAACCGAAGGACCATGGAACAGGTTCTCAGATCGAGGGAATACTTGAGAAGGGAGCAAAGGTGGTGATTGTCGAAGACCTGATTTCAACAGGAATGAGCAGTCTTGCTGCCAAGAATGCACTTGTGAATGCCGGAGCTGATGTGTTGGGTATGGTGGCGATTTTCTCCTATAACTTCAATCAGGCGAGAAAGGCATTTGAGGATGCGAATGTGGAGCTTACCACTCTCTCGAATTATGATACCCTTGTTGAGGTGGCTCATGAGACAGGTTATATAAAGGAATCGGAGATTGCTGTTCTCAAGGAGTGGAGAGTGTCTCCTTCTACCTGGGGAAAATAAAGTGTTATGGTAAGTTACAGCAGTAAAAGGGCAGTCGTGTCCAAGGCTCCATATGAACTGTATATGGCCTTTGTGGATATGCGTAATTTTGTTCAGTTCCTTCCTGAAGACAAGAAGGAAGGTGTGGCTGCGGATTATGATTCCATACATGCCATGGTTCAAGGTTTCAATATCGGCGTAAAGGTTACAGACAGGATTCCATATTCGAGGATTGAGTTCGCGGATGACGGAGCTCCTTTTCAGTTCAGATTGACCATGAACTTCAATCCGGCTTCAGACCCGTATAAGACAGATTTTCATATCGGTTTGGATGCTGATCTGAACTTCATGATGAAGACACTGCTTGGATCCAAGATACAGAAGGTTCTGGATAAGGTGGTGGATTCGCTTGTGGATCTCTCGGAAGGACGTATGCCTGAGGGAGTAGACCTCTCGGATATCAGTCATGATCAAAGATAGTTTCAGGAAATATCTGGAAGAGTCGATAGGGCGTGAAAATGCCCTTGTCGCTTTTTCGGCATTTGATGCACCTGCGTCTGTGTCGGTGCGACTGAATCCGTTCAAAAGCGGGAAGGCGCCTTCAGGCCGTATGGTGCCTTGGTCTGAATATGGCCGAATATTGCCTGAACGTCCTCAGTTTACTCTGGATCCTCATTTCCATGGCGGAGCCTACTATGTTCAGGATTCTTCCTCTATGTTTGTGGGGCATGTCTTCCGGACTCTTGCCGCTAAGCTGGATCTGCCTCAGGACCGACCGGTCAGGGTGCTGGATCTCTGTGCGGCTCCTGGTGGAAAGACAACCGACCTGGCTGCGTCGCTCAGGACTATGTTCGGAGACCGTTTCCTTCTTGTTTCGAATGAAGTCATGAAACAGAGGGTGGGGATTCTGGCTGACAATGTCGCATTGTGGGGAGATCCCAATGTGGTGGTTACTTCGGATGACCCTCGCGCATTCTCTTCCATGACCGGTTTCTTTGACATTATCGTGGCTGATGTACCTTGCTCCGGTGAAGGAATGTTCAGGAAGGATGAAGAGGCTCAGAATCAGTGGTCAGAAGACAATGTCTCCTTATGTGAAGCCCGTCAGAGGAGGATTATTGCTGATGTGTGGCCTTCTCTGGCTTGTGGTGGTCTGATGATATATTCGACATGTACATTCAATAAATATGAGAATGACGGTAATGTGGCGTGGATTGCAGGAGAACTCGGCGCAGAGTGCCTGCTGGAGAATAATCCTGAAGGAAATTGTGAAGGTGTATTGAAGACATCTCTGGGATACAGCCTTGTTCCTGGCTTTGTGGATGGTGAAGGACAGTATTGCAGTGCTTTGAGAAAGACCTCCGATGCGGAATATATTGAAGGAAGACAGCGGCAGGTACGTATGGTAAAGCCGACTCCGCTTCCGAAAGGCTTGGAATCTCTGCTGGATAAGGATGTGGTCTTCAGGCAGAAAGGGGATATGGTGACGGCGGTTCCGTCGGTGATCGCGCAGTCCGTGGCTGCTCTGGAGCAATATCTTCATGTAATTGCTGCGGGATGTGCAGTCGGAAAAGTCAAAGGAAGTGTTTTGGTGCCGGATGCGGATCTGGCACTGTCCCTGATGCTGAAAAAGAGTGCTTTCCCATCGGTTGATGTAGATAGAATGACCGCACTCTCTTATCTGCATAGGGATGCGGTTACGCTCGAGGCCGGTGCTCCTAAAGGTCATGTGCTTGTATGTTACGAGGGATTGCCGCTCGGTTTCGTGAAGAATCTGGGTAACCGTTGCAACAGCCTTCATCCTCAGAGCCGCAGAATCCGTATGGATATAAGATAGAATATGAATAGAATAATATATACCCTGACAGCCATCTTCATGGTACTGAATCTTTCTGCCCAGACTTCGGAAAAGTATGAGCAGAGATATGACCTTCTCCTGTCCCAGTTCGGTCCGGCCGGGGTCGGTATAGAGACGGTACTGGACAAGTGGGAAGCGGTGGATTCCACCAATTCCAAGATGCTGTTTGCTCGTTTCAGCTATCTTTTTACAAAAGCTCAGACTGCATCTGTTGTGGTGAAGCCTCAGAAGAGATATCTCGGAATGGATCCGGTCCTTTCCTTGAAGGACAGTCTTGGGAATGATATACATTATTATCAGGTCAACGATTTTGATGATGAACTCTATGGCAAGGCTGTCCAGGTCATCGACAGGACTATTGCGCTTTATCCGGACAGGCTGGACTATAGGTTTGTCAAGGCTAATGCATATATCGCATATGAAAAGGAAAGTCCGGACATGGCTCTGGCTTATCTTCTGAAACTTTCCGATATTTACTCAGAGAGTGATTGCACATGGATTTATGAGGGGGATACCGCAGACGAGGCCTTTTTTGCAGATGCTATGCAGGAGTATTGTTACAGCTTCTATTCGATAGGCACACCTCAGGCGATGAATGCCTTTCTGGCCTTATCGCAGAAGATGTTGCAATTGTATCCGGATGACACTGATTTCTTGAATAATGTAGGTTCTTACTATATGATCGTCAAGGAAGACTTCAAGGCAGCCGTGAAATGCTATTCAAAGGTGTTGAAGAAGAAACCGGATGATTATACGGCCATAAAGAACAGTGTTCTGGCTGCGCGCAGGATGAATAATCGTAAACTTGAAATCAAATATCTCAGGATGCTTGCAGAACATGGCCCGGAAAAGGAACGGGCTCTTGCAGAAGGGCGTATAAAGGTATTGGAATCTAAATAAATGCAGATGGATGTATCCCTCTTCATATCACGCAGACTCCGTTTCAAGGGGAATATCGCGATGATTTCTATTGCGGTAAGTTTTCTTGTGATGATAATAGCAGTTGCTGTTTCCTCCGGTTTTCGGCACGAGATCAGGGCAGGAATAGCTTCTGTGTCAGGAGATATTCAGCTCATGCCTCTGAATATGAATCTTATGAATGAGGCGGAACCGGTTGAGAGCGATGCATCATATATGCCATATCTGAAGAATGTCGATGGTGTGGAATCGATTGTGCCAGTGATATATAGGGCAGGTATAGTGAAGGTTGGGCAGGATATTCACGGCGTTCTGGTCAAGGGGCTTCCAGAGGGACACCCTTTGCATCCGGAGGCTGACTCAGTGGCCTTGGCTGTGACAATCCCGAGATCCCTCTCGGAGCGTGCCGGGATAGCCCCTGGTGACAGGATGCTTACTTATTTTGTGGGTGGTAAAGTGCGGGCACGGCAGTTCAATGTTATCGGAGTTCATGATTCGGTTCTTGAAACAGACGATCAGCTGGTGGTTTATGCGGATATGTCTGATATGCAACGTCTTAACGGTTGGATGGAGAATCAGGTGTCTGCTGTGGAGCTTATGCTTGAAAGGGGAAGACGAAGTGAGGAGTCAATAAGTTCCATCACGGAAGAAGTAGGTGCTGTGGTATATGCATATACAGACGACGATGAGACTGCTGTGGTGGCCTCTTCTTGCCTTTCCCGTTATCCACAGATCTTTGACTGGCTGAATCTTCTGGATTTCAATGTCCTTTTCATTCTTGTCCTGATGACTGTTGTTGCGGGATTCAATATGATATCAGGATTGCTTATAATGCTCTTTGAGAATATTTCCACCATTGGTCTGCTGAAGACGTTAGGTATGACTGACAAGGCTATAGCAAAGGTCTTTCTTTCAAGCTCTGCTGTGCTTGCTGCAAAAGGAATGGCCATAGGCAATGCCCTGGCCATCATCTTCTGTGTCATTCAGTCTCTGACACATCTTCTCAAACTTGATCCGGAGAATTATTTCGTTTCGTATGTTCCGGTTCATCTGAATCTCGGATTGATCCTGACTGCCGACATAGTCTCTTTCGCTGTCATTCTTCTCCTTCTGCTGGTACCTTGTCTATTTATATCCAAGGTCGATCCTGCAGATACTGTCAGAGTCAGATAGAGGGGCAGATTTCACAAAATGCCGCATAATGGGATAATATCTGGTCCACATATGCGATTGTCTCGTGGCCCTGAAATTTGCCAAGTTTTACAGCCTTGTCTTCCAGAATCGAATCCTCTCTCATGAGAGGGATTATATTGACGATACTGTCCCAACTGGTGTTGTCCATCTGACGGCTGGCAGCAAGATTCCTGCAGTCTATGATCCTACCTTCACCCGCATTATATGCTGCAAGTGTGAACTTTACGAGTTCGTCTCCTTCAAGGCCATCTTTTTTCAACATGTTCTGGAGTCTCTTCAGATGCTTTGTTCCTACCAGAATGTTCTGCTCTGGATCGAGAAGATTGTCAGCATTATAGTAGCTTGCTGTTGAAGGCATCACCTGCATCAGACCCTGGGCACCTCTTACAGAGGATGAACCGATGGCAAAACGTGATTCCTGATAAATAACTGAGGCTAACATTCTCCAGTCCCATCCAAGTTCACGTGCATATTTGCGTATGAGACTGTCGTAAGGGCTGATTGTACTTGTTCTTACTCCTCTTTCTGCCCGTTTATACGGATTATAGGACAGGGAGTACCTGTCTGTCATTCTTGAGTAATCCTCCGTAGTCCTGATATAGCTTATCCATCTGTTCAGCAGCATTGCGTCATTGTCATTTCTGC
>JAEIGA010018877.1_pt1 | contig 10510 bp, 4 predicted proteins | sample 9270691 | NCBI WGS metagenome assembly JAEIGA01 (sample SAMN17057246, study PRJNA624740) | gut metagenome | biome: biome; isolation source: fecal sample | host: Bos grunniens | place: China: Xizang | collected 2019
ACTCCGGTGGTAACTTTTTGACCTGTTCTGCGTGGTCATACGCCCTAGGCTTCAGGATTGCCTTGGATGACAGATCTTGGCGGAATCTGTAAACCTCCAACTTTTCAAAGAACTTGTGTGCTGCACTCTCTCTGCCTCTGCCTCTCTGCCTCTGTCTCTCTTCCTCTGTCTCTCTTCCTCTGGTTTCCGTCCCTCCTGGTCTCCTCTCCTTGCCCCCTAAAAGAAGAGCACCCAGAAGATTCGGAAATCTTACTGAGTGCAAAGCTACGTAAAAAAATATTTTCACGCCAAATATTTAAGTAACTAAATATCAAGCAGATATAATCATAAAATGGGTGAAAAATCACCCATTAAATGAAGAAAGTTATTTGGTTATATATTTTAGCTTCTTTTTACATGAGTTCGTCAGATAGCGATACTTTGACAGGTCGTAGTTTATCGGCTCTGGCTCTCGTGCTTTTCTCCTACGAGGCCTACGATTGATCGCATTGTTGATATATGTATCTGTGAATTTCTCACCGTTGTGTGAGGCTCCATAGCCAAGAAACTCCAGGAAATCAGCCACGAAAAAACGGAAGTCGCTACAGTTCTTACTTACAAGGCCCATGTCCTTCGATAGGTCATATAATTTACCGATGATAAAGTTTACGGTACGATTCTCAATCAGCATACGCTCCGGTCTTTTCTGTAAGAGCTTTTGTGCATCAAGTACCGATTCCACATTTGGGAAAAGAATTTTGCACTTGGCGTCTATCAGTTCACCGAACCAGTCGCCCATAGGAATATATTTTTTGCTGTACCTTGATTCGGCGTTATTGCTGTTTGTCACCTTGAAAGTCTTCCCATCTTTGCCTACGAGAATCGGCTTGTCTGGATTGCTGTGTATTAAGATATATAAGTGTAGTATATCCTGTTCCGCACGTTGCAAAGCATCGTAATACTCTACATCTTCCCAATAATCCGTTTCCAACTCTCGTTCTTTGGCTTCTTTGTCAGTCTCCTCTTTACATAATTTATTCGCCACGAACCAGAGAACTCCTGCATACGATTGGCTGTACTTGCCTTCATCAAAGGTCTGCTCTATTATGCTTTCCACTTCTTGAATCGTGAAGCGGGGATCAAATTCATATGATCCTTCTATTATGGGTAGAGACAATGTCTCGTCTTCAATTCCGAAATATTCGCGTGCGATTTTGTAGATGTCCTGTAAAACATATATGGGATTGAATTCAGGAGGAAGACCCTGTGAGGGATCCTCCTTAGGGTTGTTCATGAATTGCTTTAAGAGTTGTATTTCAATGTCTTTCATGGCTTTAGGATTCTTTATTCAACTTCGCTTTCGCTCTCCTTTCTCTCATCTTGACTTTCTCTGATTGTCGTTTTCTTTCCCTGAACCCTTCCTTCTGCTCTTTTATGAGATCTCGATTGTCAAGAATGGTCTTCTCTGTTGGGAACTGATAGAGGTCTAACTCATTGCCGTCTTTGTCAGTTACAATGCCATCTTCAAGGTTAAATGTGAAGTCAGTATCCTTTGTAAACGCTGTCCAAATAATCTGCTCCGAATCCTTCGCTTTGGGATTAATGAGCATTGTCAGCTCGCAAATATCATCGAAGTTAAAAACCATGACCTTGTGGAGATGGTGTTTGTAAAGCACCACTTCTTTCAGATGCTCAATGATTAGGGCAGCGATTGTATCTTCATCATCCTGATAAGTAGATGGATCATCATAATTCGTGGAGTTCTCCACAACCTTTCTCAACAGATCCAGTTCGCTTTTTAATGCAATTGATTCAGTTTCAAGATTTTTAATCTTCTTTTTAGTGTTCCTGATGCTTTGTAGTTCACCCTTAAGACTCGTTTCTGGGATGCCATTATCAATAAGGATTTTTACCTTGTTTTGTGATGACTCAAGGCTCTCCAGCAAGCCTAGTTTCGTTTCGGCAGTTGCTTCATACTTAACTTTCAATTGTATCATCTTGTCAATGGCATCTTGAAGTTGCTCTGCATTACCGTGGAAGTGTTTCATGTATGCAAACAATGCCTGTTTGACTGCTTTTGTCGCTATAGGGTGAAGTATGCTCACATTCTTGCATTGACAAGCCCACTGCTCATACTTACGCTTGATTGCTCTTCCGTAATTCAGGTGTCTTGTTTTGCAATAAGGACATAATATCTTTCTTCGCAGAGGTTGGAATATGTTTGTTCTTTTGTAGACCAATCTTGCAGATAGTGCTTCGTTTGCTTTAATCCATAATTCTTTTTCTACGATTGCTGGAATGGGGATAGGGGTTTCACCCGTAGTTTTGTTGAAGGCCTCACCGTAGTATGCAGTCCTTCTTATTATGTGGCCTATCGTTCCTGCGTCAAGTCCAAATCTAATGCTCATTTCATTAGTGGAGTAGTCTTCTGCGCACATTTGGAACATTTCCCTTACGTTAGGAGCCGTGTCTTCATTAATGACTAATTGCTTCTGGTCATTATATTTATAACCGTATGGTGCAACAGATTGGGAATAAGCCATTTTGCCTGTAAGCAATGCATGCCTTTTACCATCCATCATTCTAGCCTTGATGTTGTCAGCTTCGGTTTGGGCCATTGATGCGAGAAGACCGATTACCATACTGGCTGTCTGATTCTTTGATCCGTCATCGTTTAAGGTCCAGAGATTTTCTTTGATGGTAAAAACACAGATTCCCTTGTCTGTGAAATCTTCTATGGCCTTAATGGTTGTTGAAGTTTTTCTTCCCAATCGGCTTAACTCCCAAACGCCAATATAATCGACATCTTCTTTGGTAAGTTGACAGAGCTTTTGGAACTCCGGCCTTTCATCAGATAGACCAGAAAGTTTTTCTTCAAAGGTGTGTACAAGAGTGAATCCTCTCATATGACATGCATGTGTCAAAGATTCTCTTTGCCTTTCGTAATCCTGTTGATCTGTCGATGTGCGAAGATATATTGCAGCTTTTTTCATTTAAAAATCAATAAATTATTATCTGACAGCAAAGCTAATAGATAAAAATTAAAGATGCAATAGTCTGATAAATAAAGTGTTGTATAATATTATGGTAGTCCTATCAACGATTCAAGAACGTTTCAGAGTTTGAACTGCGATGAGAAGATTTCTGATTTGGATCCCTCTGGTTCTTTATGGCTGCATCACTGAGGTGGAATTTCCTGATGTCGATTGTCAGGGTGATGCAGAGGTCGAGGTGCTGTTAGAACTGAAAGGCTGTACTAAGACCAGAAGCAGTCTCCTTCTGGATGAGTATGCAATAAGTGATATTGATGTCGTCATATATAGAGACGGACTTTTGGTCTTGCATGACCATATGACAGACCCTGCTGCCAGACTGCGTCTTTCTTTGGCAGAAGGATATGGCTATGACATATATGTTCTTGCCAACTGGGGAGAACACTCGGCACTTACATATGAACGAGACTTTCAGGATCAGTGTGTCTTTGAAGTGTCTTCGATTTCTGAATTGAATGGTCCGCTACCTATGGTGTGGAACAAGTCAGGGGTGGTGGCTGAATCAGGAATGGATCCTGTTCAGGTACAGCTGGACAGACTGGTCGCTAAGGTCACTTTCTCCATTGATGACGAACTGCTGGATGGTCTGTTGGTTACTTCTGCGAGAATGTGTCAGTGTGCCGCTGCAGTGCATCCTTTCAAGGATTATGGTGGTGTCGGAAGTAAGGTGGAATCCGTAGGTGATGTGATAGATGGTGACTATGCTACACCGTCTGACCTGTCTGTCCTGAACGATGGAGGCTTTATGACCTTCTATGTTCTGGAAAACTGTCAGGGTTTGCTGCTGCCTGACAACAGCAAACCTTCTGGTAAACTTCCTGACCAGTTGGGTGATAAGGCGGAACTCTGCACCTATCTCGAGATAGATTGCATCTTTGATGGGGAGGGATTTCTTGAAGGAGAAGTCACTTACAGGTTCTATCTTGGCCTTGATTCCTTTGCCAGTTTTGATATTCCGGGCAACTCATGCATAGATGTCGCTCTTCAGCTTACGGATATAGGTCTCAGAGAAGTCTCCTGGAGAGTGGATGCTGACGTGTCTGTGCGGGAAGGATACGCCTGGGGCAGAGTGGAGAAGGGTATGCACCAGATGGATGAATTATATGTCGGCGAACGTCTTTTGTATAGAGTGGAGATCTCTGATGAGATACTGTCTTATGTCGGAGGTGATGTGTCGGGATGTACTCTGGAGTATTCTGGAGAAGGCTCCATGGAATTCACGCCTCTTGCCGGCAGCGGAAATGTCTATACATCGGAAATAACCTGCTTGTCTTCCGGACAAGGTGTTCTGTATCTCTGTGGTCCTGAGGGACAGCGCCTTGCTACATTGAACCCGGATGTGATGATAACCCCTCCCTCTCTTCTTTTATGTGAATATTCCACATGGCACCACGATGAACCGGTCGAGTCGCTGACTTATCGTATGGACTGTATCATCAATGGCGCCGGCACAGATGTGTTTCTTTATCTTGTGGATAAGGATAAGTTCAACTTGAACTCAAGGGATGCTTATGGCTTTGATCTCAGCCAGTTTGACTTTTCCTTACAATCTGTATCTGCGCGTAGCGATGTGTCAGAGGCGATATCTGTAGATTTTTATCCGGGAACATCGCTTTCGGGTGGTTATGCTGCAAAGATGGTTGTCAGATGCAGCAATGACGGAAGTGGAAGCGAGCTGCCATATTCTTTGGCAGAGGTGTTCGGCAGCAGGTCGGATGTCAGTCTGACTATAGGAGACTCAGCACATGGAGTCAGATCCAGATGTAAGTTCGGATTAGGTATAGTACCCGTGACTCTCAAACTTGTGGACAATGGTTGGGCAGGCTACCATCAGACTCAGCTTTCCATGGTGGTGGACAATGTTTCGGCTATTCCATTGGATATTACTGTCTATCAGATGCTTGACAGCAATGATGACTGGTCCTCGTCGAAAGTTACAGCTCAGTTGAAGGATTATGTCAATAATGATTTGACCAGAACCCCGGTATCATACATAACTGGTGAGGTAAATAGTTGGAATCAAGTGATGCATGTGTCCAAGGCCGTATTGAATGATGCAGGAAATGGTGTCTGGGCCTTGGAGGGCATAAGTACTGATGACCTTCTGAAATCTCTTACATATGACGGATTCGGCAACGACAGGATGTTCCATGTAGTTGATGTTACGGCGGACGGGTGGAAGCTGACTGGTGACGAGGTAAGGATAGTCGACTCGCTGAGTGACGGATCTTCCAAGTATAATACTATTTATCTGAACAGCAAGGGAATATGGCTGTACAGCAATAATACCCTTGTCAGCTCAGCCGGTAATTATCTTGTACATTTCCCCAATCTGACTCCGATGAACATCGACACTATGAGGCAACGTTACAATTTATGTCCGTCACTGTATGCGGAACTATGGTTTGATGATGGGCAGTTCAGGATGTTCACCCCGTATTCACAAGGCAGTAATTACGGAATAACCATGAGCATACGTTTCAGTGGCACTGTCACAGGTTATGTCCAGACAGATCCTAAGGGTATATGGGGATCTAAGCAGGATAATTATTGTTATGCTGACTTTGGCAGGACTACAAGAGGAGTGCCTCTGTCTTCTTTTAGTGCCAATGTGTCTGCAGACGGAGGTGCCGTTCAGGCAGCGATGGATGCAATCTACGCTCAGACTTTTGAGGATAAGAAGAATGGAAATAAGTTCCAGCATTCTGCCCACCCAACATCGATGGACTGTCTGGTGGAGATTTCAGTTGAAGGAGATGCCGGAAAAGAACTATATCCTCTTAGGTTTACTTGGGAGAGTACATCTGTGGGATATTATCACGCCCAAGATGCCTGCACTTATTCGTGTAAAATGGTAACTGAGATTCCGGTGTTCAATATGGTTTTTGTTGAAAATTAGAGATTATAATCTGTAACTTGATACGCTGGAAATTCCCTATTCTACGGGCTGTCCTGCCTGTTTGACTTATGCCTTATGTCCGATATGCTTATAGTTTGAAAGCATGTCGGACTTTTTAACTTAAAAATCATCCAAAATACACAATATATAATATAAACAGGAAATTTGTATTAAATCGAAATTTATCTATCTTTGCACGCTTTTGAAAACAACAACACATAAAATAGATGAAAAGATTTAAGTTATTTATTCTTACCACCATCATAGCCATGTCGGCTTCGTGCCTACAGGCTTATGCTCAGGACGTGGTGAAAGTCACCGGAGTGGTGACCTCTTCAGAAGACGGCCTGCCTATGATGGGAGTGGGAGTCATGGCCGGTCAAGGCAATGGTGTAATCACCTCTCTGGATGGTGATTATACAATCGAGGTGGCTCCGGGAACAGAACTTACATTCTCAAGCATCGGATATGAGGACCAGAAGGTGATAGTTCCTTCCGTGGAGGAATTTGTCCACAATGTCGTGATGGATCCTGAAAGCCTGAAGCTTGATGATGTGGTTGTCATTGCCTATGGTGTCCGTAAGAAAGGCACTGTTGCAGGTTCGGTTTCGACTGTGAAGTCGGAGAAACTGGAGAATACTCCTACGGCAGCCTTTGACCAGGCTCTTCAGGGACAGGTAGCAGGTCTTACCGTATTGTCAAGCACAGGTGAGCCAAGTTCTTCTGCTACCATGACTATCCGTGGTACGAACTCCATCAACTCGGGTACAGCACCTCTGTACATTCTCGATGGTGTTGCAATTTCAGCTTCTGACTTCAATACCATCAATCCTGCAGATATCGAAAGCATGTCTGTGCTCAAGGATGCATCTTCGACATCAATCTACGGAGCGCGTGCAGCCAACGGTGTGATCGTGATCACCACAAAGCGTGGACGTAACATGTCTCAGCCGAATGTGAACTATCGTATGCAGATGGGTTGGTCGGCTATCGCCCATGGTAACTGGGACCTGATGAACACAGCTGAGCGTATCCAGTACGAGAAGGAACTCGGCCTTACAGCAGGACAGAATTACAACTATCTGTCGCTCACAGATGTGAACTGGATGGAGGCTGTCTTCAATGATTCGGCGATGCTTCAGAGCCACGAGCTTTCAGTATCAGGTGCAACTGAGACAACAAACTATTATTTCTCAGGCGGATATTATGACCAGGAGGGTATTGCTCCGGGATCACAGTTCACCCGTTACTCGATGCGTTTCAACTTTGAGCAGCAGATGTCAAAGTGGCTGAAGATGGGAACAAACACCATGTTCAACTATCAGGACATCCAGCAGGCTGATGAGGGAGCATATACACTTGTGACTCCTATCTCGGCCGCACGTTTCATGTTGCCTTACTGGAATCCTTTCAAGCAGGATGGCTCGCTTGCGTCAATCAACGACGGCTCATGGACAGGCTCGGGTCAGAACCCTCTTGAGTGGCTTGAGAACAACCCAGTGACATACAAGAAGTACAAGGTCTTCTCGACTGTATTTGCAGAACTGAACCTCTATAAGAATCTCGTGTTCAAGTCACAGTTTGGTGTGGACCTTTCACATACAACAGGTTTCAGCCAGTCGTTCCCTGATTATGCTCCTAACCAGGGCGAGGGTAGCGCTGCAAGAAGCTCAAGCGATGGTCTTAACCTCCAGCTGTCAAATACGTTGACATACAGATTCGATATCGACAATGTTCATGATTTCAACTTCCTTCTCGGTCACGAGTGGCAGGACTATCATGTTGAGGCTTTCAGTGTAAGCACTGCAGGTCAGAACAATAATCTGCTTACAGACCTTACAACAGGAACACGTGCAACTTCGTGGACAAGTACTTCTGACTCAGATTATTCACGCGTTTCATTCTTTGGACGTGCCGAGTATAACTTTGCAGACCGTTACTATGGTGAGGTGTCTCTCCGCACTGACGGATCGTCCCGTTTCGGTAAGAACAACCGTTGGGGAGTCTTCGGAGCAGTCGGCTTCATGTGGAACATGAGAAACGAGGACTTCATGTCTTCTACACGTGATTGGCTGACCATGGCTCAGGTAGCAGTCAGCTCAGGTACCTCAGGTAACTCTGAGATTCCGAATTATGAGCACCTTGCCCTTGTAGGTGGAGGTTCAGACTATGTCGGAGATGCAGGTGTGGCTCCTATCCAGCCAGGAAACGAGAACCTCACTTGGGAGAATACATGGACTACCAACCTTGCATTCCATCTCGGATTCTGGTCAAGACTCAATGTGGACCTCGAACTTTATAACAAGAAGACTACAGACATGCTCATGTCAGTTCCGTTGGCTTACTCACAGTCGAACGGTTACGGATATCAGTGGTCTAACGTAGGTGCCATGGTCAACAGGGGTGTGGAGCTCAATGTGAATGCAGCTGTCATCCAGACCCAGGATTTCCTCTGGTCAGTGAATGCCAATGTTGGCTACAATCACAACAGACTTACAGAGCTTTATAACGGTGTGGATGAGTATGAGACATCCAATACCAGCACCAAGCTCGTTGTGGGACGTCCAGTCGGAGAGTTCTACATCAACCGTTACGCTGGTGTGAACCCTGCAAACGGTGATGCCCTCTGGTATGACAAGGACGGAAACATCACCAATGAGCTTCGCGACGAGGACAAGGTCATGATCGGAAAGACTTATCATGCTCCATGGCAGGGTGGTTTCGGTACCAACCTTTCATGGAAGGGCCTCAGCCTCAGCGCTCAGTTCAGCTGGGTAGGTGACCGCTGGATGATCAACAATGACCGTTATTTCGATGAGTCTAACGGACGTTTCATGACTTATAACCAGTCAAGCAGACTTCTCAATCGTTGGAAGAACCCTGGCGATGTGACAGACATCCCTCGTCATGGCGAATATACTGAGTTTGACAGCCGCCTTCTTGAGGACGCATCATTCCTTCGTCTGAAGAACCTGATGCTTTCATATTCTCTGCCTTCAGGCCTGCTCAAGAAGACAGGATTCATCAGAAGCCTCAGAGTGTATGCCCAGGGACAGAACCTTCTGACATTTACAAACTTCTCAGGCCTTGATCCTGAGGGTGTTGCAAACGTGTATGCGGCTCAGTACCCGATGTCACGTCAGTTTACTTTTGGTCTTGACATCTTGTTTTAACGAATGCTTATGATGAAGAATATATATATGAATTTTGTCAGAGTTGCAGCTGTGATAGCTGTAGCTTTTGGACTGTCTTCATGTCTTGAGAAGACTCCGGGAGATTATATTCCGGAGACTGAAAGCATGAACAGTCTGAACGGCGCTGAGCAGGTGCTTACAGGTATCTATACTTCCTATATGAGCAGCGGCCTGTACAGTGGCTACCTCACTCTTTGTCCGGATGTTCAGTCTGACCTTGTTTATGCGGTTCAGGGAAATACCAATACTTTGGGTAACATCTGGCAGTGGGACATCCGTTCTACAAACTCAGAGGTGGAGTCTGTTTATGCAGCGCTTTACAGAGTTATCGGACGATGCAACTTCTTCCTTGATCAGGTTGAGGAGCTTCGTAACTCGATGACAGACGATGAGTCTATCCAGACATTGGATTACTATACAGGTGAGGTTTACTGCGCAAGAGCACTTGCCTACTCAGAGCTTATCAAGTGCTTCTGCAAAGCTTACGACCCTGCTACGGCGAAAAATGAGCTTGGTGTTGTGCTTGCCGACACTTATTTCGGCAAGAATCCGGCAAAGCGTGCCAGCCTGTATGATTCATATCAGTTCGTGATTTCTGACCTTGAAAAGGCTGAGGACCTTCTCGAACCTGAATATGACTATTATGATGCTCCATATTTCACGCATGCAGCAGCTCATGCCATCCATGCCCGTGTAGCACTCTATATGCAGGATTGGGACAAGGCTATCTCGGAGTCGACAATCCTTATCGATTCGGATGCGTTTGCTCTTGCAACATGCCGCAGCTATGCATCATCAAGCCAGACATTCCTTCAGTATCTCTGGACCAATGATGCTTCATACGAGGACATCTGGAGAATAGGTTATACCCAGACTTCATATGGTGGAGCGCAGGGATCTATCTTCCTCAACTTCACTACTGATTATACTTACTATTATCCGGACTATGTTCCAGCTCAGTGGGTTCTGGACCTGTATACATCAGGAGATGCAAGATACAATGCTTATTTTGCGACTCTTCAGACAGGTTACTCCCATCAGCTGACCTGGCCGCTTCTTGTCAAGTATTATGGAAACGAGTCTCTGATGGCCAACATGATATATCATGTGAATATGCCAAAGCCGCTCCGTCTTGCCGAGCAGTATCTGATCCGTGCGGAGGCATATTGCAGAAAGAACAATTTCTCTCAGGCATCTGCAGACCTCTCTGCCCTTCGTCAGACAAGATTCACAACCGGAGGATCGATTTCTCTTAAGGAGTCCAACTGGCTTGAGACAATTTCTGAAGAGCGTGTACGCGAGCTTTATATGGAAGGCTTCCGTCTGCATGACCTTAAACGTTGGGGTATGGGATTCGAACGTACTCCACAGACTCACACGCAGTC
>JAEIGA010018878.1_pt1 | contig 10510 bp, 7 predicted proteins | sample 9270691 | NCBI WGS metagenome assembly JAEIGA01 (sample SAMN17057246, study PRJNA624740) | gut metagenome | biome: biome; isolation source: fecal sample | host: Bos grunniens | place: China: Xizang | collected 2019
ATACCGCGGTCGTTGACAATGTTGGTCTTCACCACCTTGTAGCCGTTAGCCTTGAGGATTAGAGAAAGCGAATAACCGAGAAGATTGTTGCGAACGTGACCAAGGTGGAGAGGCTTGTTGGTGTTAGGCGATGAGTATTCGACCATTACGAGCTGCGACTCATCAGTCACCGGCTTGATACCGAAATCATCGGCGTTAGCCACGTCATTAAGCACGTCAATCCAGAAGTCAGACTTGATGCTGATGTTGAGGAAGCCCTTCACTACGTTAAACTTTTCGACAGCCGCTTCGTTAGCCACGAGCCATTCGCCAAGCTCAGTCGCAGTAGCTTCAGGCGACTTGCGAGAAGCCTTGAGGAATGGGAAGACCACCACAGTGAGGTTGCCTTCAAATTCTTTACGAGTGGCTTGAGGCACAATAGATTCTGCACTCACTTCCACAGCATACAATTCTGCCACTGCGCGTGACACTGCTTGAGAGATAATTTTATCTAACGACATCTTATATCTTTGATTAAATGATTAACAAAACTATATTAGAGAACAAAGTTACAAAAAATTGTGCAATTCTCCACATTTACACCTTAAATTAAAGAAATTTAGACTCTTAACACCCGATTTCACCATTATTCTCCCCCACGACAAAGCCACAGAAATGCTCAAGAGCCGGCTCCGACTATACCGAAACCGACCCTTGAATATGTATTTCTTCCGATGTGACAATCTGTCGACATCAATTATGAAGTCCTTTTAGATCACAAGTTTTTGACGAAGCTGAACTTGGCTTCTTCTTGGACTACGCCGTTGAGAGAGTACGAGCATTCGATTTCGCCTGCCTTCTCTACATGCGAGCTGAAAAGGATTGTGTCGGTCGAGCCATCGCTCCACTTGAGCACCACCTCTTCGTCTCTAAAGAAAGCTCCTCCTTCAAACTCACCAAAATTCAAGCAATACTCTCCATCATAGTCGGTCGCTCTGACAAGGCCCCACCATCTCGGTGCTACAACTCGTTGAGGCCTAGGTTTGCCATCTTCAAACGTAAATTCTTCGCCACGGAAAGAGACTGTAAGTGCTTTTGAAAGTTCCTCCTTACTCATTTTCTTTGCAAGATTCACACCCTGCTCGTCGTAGACATAAAGTGAGAGGTAGAACGGAGCATAATCCCAGATGTAGTCGGGCTTGTCGGATATCTCTTGGCTTACGACAAGATAGCCCACAGCATCTCCCTCGATACTCTCAAACTTGAAGGTATATTCTGCCGCATATCCATGATTTGCCCCCATACGCAATACAAACTTAGATGAGTCTATCTTCTGGATATAAGAGTGCTTTCCGTATTCCCAATCGTAGACCTTCTCACCTTCGGGATCATAGGAAACGTATGTAAGTCTCGTCACATTCCAATCGCCCAATCGATCGGCATTGGTCACTTCGATTACCATCTCGTTGAAGCTGTTGTCAAATTTTATATCGTTCTGACTAAACGTATATAAGAGCTCTGCAGGTGGATCGCTCGGTCCGTCCGGCTCAATCGGTGGCTCATCGTTCTTGTCGGAGCAAGAAACAAACACGCTCATACAAATCATTGTGGCAAACATGGCCAAAAATCTTAATGTTTTCATATCAATTTAGGTTTATAGGTTAATACTGACCGCAAATATACATAAAATAATTTAATTTACTCCCCCGATGCATTTTTAACACTTTTCTACTGCAAAAATCTACAAAATCGGTCTTCCGGCCATCTTCGCCATGCCTAAGCAGCCCTTTTAGGATAGTAATGATAATATTTATAACATCTATAGCATCTATTATACTCTTCACCATAGGCTCTATCCTCTCCCTTCACATTGATTGCTGCCGATACAACGGCACGGCTCTGAAATCTGCGTTTTTTTGCTGCACTCGGCTCTCATTTGCTCACTTTGGACAAGCCGAAGTTAGGCGGCGGTTCGGAAAAAATTGCAAACAAGTTTGCTTTTTCGCTCACCTTGCACTAACTTTGCAACATAAATCAATTTTTGAACGAATTTTGGACACAGACCCTTTACCTACGCCGTCTTTGACGGTGAATTTATCAATACTTCTCCAACGAGTAATCGAGTTTCATGCACCCGACTCATGGCTGAGTTGGGCTCTTATCGTAGGCGTGGCTTTGCTATGCCTTTGTATGTCGGCATTCGTGTCGGGTAGCGAAATCGCTTTCTTCGGACTCACTCCGCAAGACATTGAAGAACTGGAAGAAAACCAAGACGATGACAATCATAGCAAGGCTTTCAACCTCATCTCTCAAAGCGAACGCCTTCTCGCCACTATCCTTATATCCAACAATCTTGTCAATGTGACGCTCGTCATATTGCTGTCGTTTGCCATCAGCCAGACCGTTGTGTTTAATAGTCCGGTGGTCGACTTCTTGCTGCAGACTGTCTTTTTGACATTCCTCTTGCTCCTCTTTGGCGAAATCTTCCCTAAGTTGGTGGCTAAAGGTCGCAAGAAGAAATGGGCGTTGTTTGCAGCCGGTCCGCTGACCGTAGTCTATAATATTGTCGGTCCGTTGGCCAAACTGATGGCTCGCTCTACGACGTTGGTCAACCGCGTTATCACTAAGCGTGCCGACAGCATTTCGACCGATGAGCTCTCGCAAGCACTCGAAATTTCTGATGTCAAGTCCGAACAAGACAAGGAGATGCTTGAAGGTATCCTTTCGTTTGGCGAAAAGGAGGTGTCGGAAATCATGGTGTCGCGCATCGATGTGACCGACATCGACTGGAACAGCTCATGGAGCGAGGTCGTCGAGACTATCCTTCAGTCGGGTTTCTCTCGCATTCCTGTCTACGACAAGACTCAAGACAACATCAAGGGCGTGCTTTAGAGCAAGGACCTTATCCCTTATATCGGCAAACGCGACGACTCTTTCAATTGGCAAAATTTGCTGCGTCCCGCGTTCTTCATCCCTGAGTCGAAGATGATCGACGACTTGCTCGAGGATTTCCGTCGCAAGAAAACCCACATCGCTATCGTGGTCGACGAGTATGGTTGCACACAAGGCATCGTGACTCTGGAAGACATTTTGGAAGAGATTGTCGGCGACATCGATGACGAATACGATGAGGAAGACAAACTCTATCAGCAACTATCCGAAGACACCTATGTCTTCGAGGCTAAAATCTCGCTTAGCGACTTCTGCCGTGTGACAGGCGTCGAAGAGGAAGAGTTTGGCGAAATAGGCGAAGTCGAAACACTTGCCGGCCTTATCCTCTCGCTCAAGGGCGACTTCCCGACCAAAAACGAGTCAGTGGTCGGCGGTCGTTGCCGTTTCTTGGTGCTCGAAATACGCCGACATCGCATCATCTCCGTCCGCGTTAAGGTGATGAGCGAAATCCAAAGTGACGCAAGCAACCCGGAGGACTAACTTTTTCTCAACAACTCTCTAATCCCCACACAAACTATGGAAACCGAATTTATCTATTATCGACATAACACCCCGATCGGTGTACAAGTGGAAGAAATCACAGGCTACGAGCAATTGTCGGGACCAAACTGGGTCGCTTTTGCCAAGCAGGTGTTCAGCGAAAACAGCAAGGACGCCTATCGTGTCATCGACCACTATGAGTCGGGCGCTCCATTCCTCGACGGCGAGTCTTCACGCATCTCCGTGTCCCACACCGGCCACATGCTTATCGTCGCATCATTGCCACGCACCCCGGAAGCCGACCTATCGGTCTTCTCTCCACGCACAGCTCTCGGCATCGACGTAGAATCAAAGGAGCGTGAGCAAGTGCTCAAGGTGCGCGAACGCTACCTCAACGATAACGAACTCACAATGGTCCCTGCCGACGATGTGGTGGCCAACGTTATCGCATGGACAGCCAAAGAGGCACTATTCAAAGCTGCACTGATGGAGGGAGTAGACTTCCGCAGTCGCATCATTCTCAAGTCATTGCCTACCCTTGACAGCCCACAGACAGCCGAGGCCTATGTGGTCGACAACGACGGCAACAACATCGACTTCCTTCTCTACAGCTACGAGTCAGAAGGCAACGTAGTGACAATCGCTATCACTGCCAAGACAGCCACTTTCAAGAAACGCAAATAAGCCCCTACACCTTCATAAGCATCAAGGAGACAGATTCGCATGCAATCTTGTCTCCTTTTACTTTTATGACAGTCGTTGCTTGCCTACACGCTTTAGGACTGAGCCGACATACCGATACAAGCAAAGATAGCAGCAGAGACCTCCCACCTGCATTGAGACAAAAAAACACTGCAGACTCAAAGCGAATGAGCCTGCAGCATATCTAATTGCTAAATCTGAAATCTTTCGGATTAGAAATTGTAGTACATACCGAATGTCAACGGACTATTGTTGAGGTTGATGCCGAAAGTATGGTATGCGTCGTCGACAAATTCATAACCGATGAAACCGAGTTTTGCCACCATGCCCACTTTCTGAGAAAGAGCGATGTTTACGCCCGGACGGAAACCAAGGTAGAAATTAAATCTTGAATCGCCGAAGAAATCATCACCTTCGAATCCTGAAGCACCGACACCAATACCGCCATCAACGAAGAATGATGCGATACCTGTCTTAGCAAATGTGTAACGTGCGTATGGCTCGAACGTGAATGTGTTGTAAAACTCACCGTCTACAGCGATAAACGACTCATTGAGAGCCACAGCGACATCCCATTTGTCATTGATTTTATAACCCACCTCAGGAGCAAGGGTAAAGTTGGTTAACACTTCAGAATTAGAGTAGTCAGGCTTGATAAAATTAAGGCCAAAAGAGCCACCTACCCAAAATTGTGCATTGGCAACGACAGCGGTCATTGCGACGATTACTGCGAGTAAAATCTTTTTCATGTGTTGATGATTATTAATTAGTTAATGTGAGTCTTTGCTTACTAACGAGCGACTTCTACCGACGACTATCGACTACTGACAATCGCCTATGGATAGCACAGACACCCAATTCATCAACACATTGCCCTGCGCGATTGTTCGCTATCTCCTCAACATTGGTCTATTTTCCTCCACCCCAAATTAGACAGCAAGAGGATGTAGCAACGAAGTGCGAATAACACACTGAATAATAAATCTATCTAACTACACAGTTGATGTAATCAGCACATGCCATTCTCTATCGGAATCTTTGCGTTGAATATATCCTTTCTTGATTAGATTATTAATTTGTTTCTGAATGGCAGATGTATTAATACCAATCAACTTAGTCAATTCTTCATACGAAATCGATGGATTTTCTTGTAAAGCAAACAATATTTTTGAGGTGTTAGGACTTCTAAATGTGACAATTTGACCATCATACCACCATATATTTTCGGCTGATTTGGTGACAAAATCGATATCTGCTTTTATTTCTTTTTTTACCAATTTGTTGAAATAAGTCATAAAATGACGAATTTCTCTTAACGATGCATGAGCACCATCTGAAGGAGTCGGTCCTACTACAAGGTCTGACTGATGCAATGCTTCTAAATATGCATGCTTATCTCTATTGCGCACTACAATCATAGGCCAATCGTGGCGAGAAAGAATATAGTTGACCATCAATCGTGCAATGCGTCCATTGCCATCTTCAAATGGGTGAATACGAATATATCTATAATGAAACAACGCAGCAAGTTCGATTGGGGTATACATACCACTTTGTTCAACTTCGTTATACCAATTTACCAAATCATTCATCAATGCCGGAGTTTCTTCAGGTGAAGCATATTCAAAACGATCGCCATAGCGTGTAATAACACTATTAGGTCGGGTTTTATATGAACCGGCATGGACAACATAGCTTGATTGCAATCCTCCTGGCAAAGTGGTGTAAACTATATAATCTTCTCGCAATAAGGTCTTATGAAGTTGACGAATAAACGTTTCTGTCAACGGCAACTTTTCCCCGGCAACCTCAGTCATCATTTTCAGTCCGACATTGCTAGCTTTCATCTCTTCAAAATCTTTCATTTCGGCCTCACCACTTACTTTTCCAAATAGCAACAACAACTCGGTTTGACCATATGTCAAGGTATTACCTTCTATATGATTTGAATTGTAGTTGTATTCAACAGTGAATTTACGAGCCAATTGAGCCTGCTTCTTCTCTGTCAAAGGAAGAAGAGACTTCCATTGATTATAAATGCTATTAATGTCTGCCATATGCTTTAATGTGTTAAAAACGGCTTTTTAGGTGGTATGATACCACCTTTAAGGCGTTATTTTGTGCAAAAGTAGTAAAAATATTTGATGTGAGGGGATAGCGGGACTCGTTTTGCAAAACTTTTTGGACTTTCGGTCTTCCTTTTTTTGAATTAGAGCGACGACTACAAGGCGGAGGAACGGCGAAGGGCGCGGCGGAAGGCTTTGTAGAGGAGTATGGCTGCGAGGAAGAGTGCGCCGGAGAAACTGTAGTAGACCCCGATGCTTTGCATGTCGAATGTGATGGACAGCAGTAGCAACAATGGTATGCCGACAAGCAGATAGGACACGATGGAAATCCACAATAATGGGGTGACATGAGATGTGCCACGCAAAGCATTGGCGTAGGTGATCTGTATCGCATCGCCATACTGATATAGCACCAGTGGGATTATGAGCGAGACTGCCACGGCGATGACCTGCGGGTCGTCGGTGAAGAGTCCGAGCAGATGCTCCGAGCCAAGTAGGAAGACGAGACTTGCTAATGTGCCAAGCACCAGATTGATGTGCAACCCTGCCGACGAAATACGGTCGACTGCTACATAGTCGCGCAGACCCATATAGTTGGCTACGCGAATTGAGGTCGCAATGCCGAAACTTAGGTAGGTCATAAAGCCAAGTTGACTGATGGTCACGACCACCTGATATCCAGCCAATTGCAGTGTCCCAAACCAACCACAAACCACTGCTCCAAACGACCACAACACTGTCTCTATACCACTCTGAAACATCACCGGCAATGCCACTTTGAGAGCATGTCGATGCTCACCGGGCAGAGCCGCCTTGTGGAGAAATCCTTCGCGATATGGCAGATAGCGACGACGCGTCATGACAAGTGCAACGATGACCAGCATGCCGACAATTCGCGACAGCAACGTACTTATACCTGCCCCGACAAGTCCGAGTTCGGGCAGTCCGAGATGGCCGAAGATGAGCAGGTAATTGCCCCCTATATTCAACGCATTCATGCCCAACATAATCCACATCGGCATAGCGGTGTCGGTGGTGCCATTGACCATCTGCTGGAAGCAGTTGAATATCGCCATAGGCACGAGCGACGATAGCACTATGAGATAGTAGGGGCGTATCAGTGGCAGCAACTCTGCAGGTTGCCCCATGCGATCAAGGAAGAAATAAGCGATGCCCATGATTATGGTAAACACCACCCCGGCTGCAGCGTTGAGATGGGTCGTCACACGCAGAGTGCGACCGACTTCGATGTCTTTCTTTTGGCTATAAAGTGCACCGACGAGTGGTGTCACCCCCGACGCAAACCCTATCAGCATCACGATGCCGACCATGAAGAAATTGTTGACAAAGGCAGCGGCAGCCAATTCCTTGGTGCCATACATGCCGACCATCATCGTGTCGGCAAAACTGACCACGATGATTCCCAATTGCGTCACCAAGACCGGCAACCCAAGTCGGAGAAGTGTCTTATACTCAGCCTTATAGGCCTCCCATATTTTCAATCGTTGAAGCGATGTTCTACTCATATTCCTACATACTTATCGAATGGAAACTCCGAAAATTCGGCAAACGACTGCAGTTGCTCTATGCTTCCACCACACTCCAAGTAACGCTGCAATCGTTGTGACATGGTGCTATCAGCATGCTTCAGAGCCTGCGACTCACGCTCTCTTTGCGACGGCTCAAGGGCATCGTAACGACTCAACGGTCGAGCATCGCGCAGCAAGGTCTGTCGCGTGTGATAAAGACTCCACGACTTCTCTGCCTTGTCGAAATCGACATAAGGCAACCTCTCTCTCAACTCTGCATCGTCGCCAAAGTGCTGACGATAAAGGTCGATTGTCTCAAAGAAATTGCGAGCAGCAAGCGAGGTGTAGGCAGTCGTATATGCAGCCTTGCTTCCGAGCGAATGATAGTAGCGATAGTATTTCGCACCTTCATAGATAGTGGTCGTGAGCAGATCGCGAGCAATGGTCTTCAGTGACTCATCGTGGGTAAATTCGGAGATACGGATATAGCAACGGGCGATATCGACAGCCTCTGAGCGAGGCACATAGTCCTTGGTGTAGGTCACATAGCGATATGCTTCCGTGGGCATATAGTCGGCGATAATTGTCAACAGTCGCAAAGCATCGTCGAGTTTCTGCGTCCTCTGCTGAGGCATCATCTCTGCCTCATCGATTAAGGCCGTAGCCAACTCTATAAGCATTCGACGCTGATAGGACAGCATCTTGCCATTCATATCGTCATAGTATGGTCGGCGGTCGGCGGTCTTTTCTCCCCAAGCAAATCTATCAACGGCAGCGAGTGAGCGATCGGTGTCAATAGAGATGCAGCCGGCGCGATTGACAGGTGTCAACCGATAAGCCAACGCTTCTTGGCGCAGATAGGGTGAGAATCCGAGCAAATCTTTGCCGCTACACATATTCATCCAATAGATAGGACGCTCCCAACCGTTAGCAGCGTTGGTGGCAATGATGTCGAGCATCAAAAGTTCGTCCATGCGGATATAAGATGTACGGCCCGACAGCATCTTACGCATGTCGATAGTCATCACTTGGGGCAGATGGGCTGTGTCACTCTCTTCCACCACCCCGGCACGGAGTAATGCCTCACGATCGAGTGGAACGGTGATGACCGGATGAGCCACACGAGGCAGACGGCGATGATTGTCGGACGCTGAGTCGGCATAGATTTCACGCAACGACTCGACGGCATCGGTCGGCGTCGCATCGCAGTCGAAGAAATAGGCTATCTTGCGACGACGCATCGCGATATCCTGAGGCGTGGCAGTAGTAGGCACAGGAGCGGCATCGTAGACAGGGAGCATCAATTGAGAGGCATACCACTCGGTCGACAGATAAGCGAGGTTGATGATTCTGACATCACGACGCACACCCTCCACCTCTTGTGCATACCAGAGAGGGAATGTGAAATTGTCACCATTGGTGAAGAGTATGGCATTCGGCTCGAGGCTTTCAAGATAGTTGACTGCCGCATCGCGAGCAATCGTGCGACCGCTACGGTCATTGTCGTCGGCTGTCTGCGAGAGCATCTGCAACGGCACACACATCCCTATGACAACGGCTGCCGAAGCGACTGCAGTTTTACCCAACCTCAACCGTTTAGTCGCTGATTCCACCAGTCGATAAAGCATCATCACGCCCATAGCGATCCAGATGGCAAATGCGTAGAACGAGCCGGCAAATGCGTAGTCGCGCTCACGGGGCTCGCCGGGTGTCTGATTGAGATAGATGACAATAGCAATGCCGGTCATAAAGAAGAGCATAAATACCATGAACGCCTGTCCACGACCATCTCGTGAGCGTCTGCACTGCCATATGATGCCGAGCACACCCAACAACAACGGCAACATATAGTAGACATTATGCCCCTTGTTGTCGCGACCGATAGCGTCGGGCATCAGCGACTGATTGCCAAGCATAGCATCGTCTGCCCACGATATTCCGGTGATAAAATTCCCGGCGTCGGCTTGTCCTTGACTCTGCAGGTCGTTCTGTCGGCCACAGAAATTCCACATGAAATAGCGCATATACATGTAACCAATCTGATAACCAAAGAGATAGCTCATGTTTTGCACAAAGGTGGGTCGAGGCAATCGACGCGCAGTGCGTTCACCCGTAGCAGGGTCGGCCATCACCACAAAGTCGCCATCAGCATTGACAGCATCAGAGACCTCAACGCTATCCATATTCTCGGGAGTCATGCCGGTCCATCCTTTATAGGCATCGATGTGAGACGAGCTGAAGATGCGAGGCAAGACCATGTTGAGTTCGGGAGTCATGACATATTCATAGTCGTAGTCGTTGAAGAGATAGCAGTCGCCACCACGCTCAAGCAGCGCAGCATTCGATAGCGAGTCGTCGACGGTGGCAAATCCGCTTGTCAACTCCGGAGCCTGATTGCCGGCAGCCTTGACATATCGTGCCTTGCCCTTCTTCTTATGGGCAGAGCCGTAGGTGTAGCTCACCTCGCCGCTAAGCGTATCAATGCTCTCGTATTCAAGTTTGACACGCTCCGAGAAGGGAGTCGGACCATAGAGCAACGGATGGGCTTTGTATTGCTCACGATTGAGATACGACGATAGGGCAAACAGATTGTCGACGGCATTCTGATTCATCGGAGGATTGGCATTGGCACGGAGCAAAATCACAGCATAACTCGAGTAACCTACGAATATCACAAATATGCTCCACACCACCATATTGTAGAGTCTCACACTGAGTCGGCGGTCGAAAAAGAGTACCCATAGACACATCACGGCAGGCAACACCACCGACAACAATCCGTCGCCGATGCAAAGCAGTCCC
>JAEIGA010018879.1_pt1 | contig 10510 bp, 9 predicted proteins | sample 9270691 | NCBI WGS metagenome assembly JAEIGA01 (sample SAMN17057246, study PRJNA624740) | gut metagenome | biome: biome; isolation source: fecal sample | host: Bos grunniens | place: China: Xizang | collected 2019
ACAAAGCTTCGCGATAGGCTCTACCTTGAGCATGGTCGCTACCGCTACCGCTTGGACTTCGACTGCGCAAAGTGTCGCATGTCGCTAATAGATTGTACAGAGAACGAAAACAGAAGATAGGATGATTAAGCAACTTACACCCCACATCCCCGATTACGAACTCCTCGACACGGGCGAAGGTGAGAAATTGGAGCGTTTCGGACGTTATATCGTACGCCGACCAGAGCCACAAGCCATCTGGCGCAAGAGCCTCAGCAACGCCGAGTGGCTCAAAGCCGACGCCTCATTCCTTCGCGACACGAAGAGTGAGGAGCGCGGCGAGTGGCGACTAAAGCCCCAAATGCCCTCACGCTGGACGGTTGGCTTCGACTACCATGATATGCATCTACGCATGCGCTTGGCGTTAACATCGTTTAAGCACGTAGGCATATTTCCCGAACAGGCTGCAAACTGGGAGTTTATATACGACACTATCACCGAGCTACGCGCTTCGGGCATTGAGCGTCCTCGTATCTTGAACCTATTTGCATATACCGGTGGCGCTTCGCTGGCTGCACGCGCTGCGGGCGCAGATGTCACACACGTTGACTCGGTAAAGCAGGTAGTCACATGGTCGCGAGAGAATATGGAGTCGTCGGGCTTGGATGGTATACGCTGGATAGTTGAGGATGCCACAAAATTCGTGGAACGTGAACGTAGACGTGGCAACCACTACCACGGTATAATCCTTGACCCTCCGGCCTACGGTCGCGGAGCAAACGGCGAGAAGTGGGTGTTGGAGAGCGACATCTGCAACATGTTGGAGTGCTGCGCCGAGCTACTCGAAAAGAGCAACTCGTTTTTAGTGCTGAACCTCTACTCTATGGGGCTATCTGCGATGCTTGCGCGTACGGCCGTACATCAGGCTTTTGGAGAACCCAAGATGGAGCAGATGGGTGAGCTATACTTCGAGGACCGCACTAAGAAGCAGATACCATTTGGCACATATTATCGCTTTAGAAGATAAAGAGAGATACGAAAATCTATACGACCGTACTTCGTGGAAGCAGATGAGCGAACTAATTAAAATATTTTGGACATTTCTAAAAATCGGAGCCTTCACCTTTGGTGGCGGCTACGCCATGATTCCACTCATCCAGCACGAAGTCATCAACAATCGTAAATGGCTGTCGGACGGAGAGTTCTCCGATTTACTCACTTTGGCACAAGCTGCACCTGGACCAATTGCCCTAAACACGGCGGTCTTTGTTGGCTACAAACAACGTCGCTATCTTGGATCGCTATCGGCCGTGTTGGGTGTCGTTGTACCATCGTTCACGATAATACTCCTTGTTGCCATATTCTTTGCCGACATGCGTCAAAATTGCTGGGTAGATGCTGCCTTCAAGGGCATGCGTCCTGCGGTAGTGGCACTTATCATAGCTCCGATTGTGGGCTTGGCAAAGGGCACGCACTGGAGCATGATGTCGATTGCCGCAGCCACGGCCGTTGCCGTATGGTATTTTGGGTTCTCACCCGTATGGCTTCTTATTGCAGGGGCCTTGGGAGGCGTTATCTGGGCAACACTTAAAGCAAGGAGGGTCAAAGAATGATAGGTGCGCTCGTTCAGCTATTTATAAGCTATCTCAAGATTGGATTCTTCGGCTTTGGTGGAGGCTATGCTATGCTATCGCTAATCCATAGCGAGGTGGTCGTTCACAACGGGTGGCTCAGCAATGCCGAGTTCTCAGATATTGTAGCCATATCACAAATGACACCTGGGCCTATTGCTATCAACTCTGCCACCTACATAGGCTATGAGGTAGCTGGCGTGTGGGGTTCAATAGTGGCAACAACGGCGGTGTGCATACCTGCACTCACGATAATGATGCTTATCACTCGCTTCTTCCTAAAACTCCACGACAACCCATACGTCAATGGCGTAGTGCGCGGCATGAAGCCTGTGGTAATAGGCATGATTGCGGCAGCAGCATTGCTACTGATTTTCCCCTCTTCGGACCAAGGGCGTAGCTTTATCGATGGCTGGAGCTGGGCCATATTCGCTCTCACACTCCTTGGCTCGGCACGCAAGATAAATCCGATACTGCTTATCGCTATTTCGGGTATAGCTGGAATACTAATTTATGGCATGTAAATTACTGATATATAATGACAAACGAAATAATACAACCTACCACCGATAACACATCACTTCTCGAAGGACTAAACGAGGCTCAACGCGAGGCGGTAATAAACTACGAGGGTCCGTCGCTAATCATCGCTGGTGCTGGCTCAGGTAAGACCCGTGTGCTAACTACGCGAATAGCATACATGCTCTCTAAAGGTGTATCGCCCTCGTCGATACTCGCCCTCACGTTTACGAACAAGGCTGCCCGCGAGATGCGCGAACGTATCGAACGCATGGTCGGCCCCGCAGCACGCTACATACGCATGGGAACATTTCACTCGGTATTTGCCCGTATATTGCGCGAAAATGCTGAGCGTATAGGCTACACCCAGAGCTACACAATCTACGAGCCTAACGATGTCAAAAACCTTGTAAAGAGCATTATAAAGGATAAGAACCTCAGCGAAGAGCGTTATAAGCCGCAAGCCGTAGCATCGCGTATATCGATGGCGAAAAACAACCTTATAACTCCAGGCGCATACATTGCTAATGCCTCGCTCGGAGCCGAGGATCGAGAGGCCAAGATGCCTGAAATTGGCGATATATACAACGAATACTGTAGACGCTGTAAGCGCAACGGCGCGATGGACTTCGACGACCTACTGCTGCAAACCAACATCCTCCTACGCGATGCACCTGAGGTTTTAGAGAAATACCAGGAGCAGTTCAAGTATGTTTTGGTGGATGAGTATCAGGATACGAATATGGCGCAGTACATCATCGTGCGTCGCTTGGCCCTCAAGCACTCGAACGTATGTGTTGTGGGTGACGATGCGCAGAGTATCTACGCCTTCCGTGGTGCCAAAATCGAGAATATCCTATCATTCCAGCGCGACTACCCCTCTACACGAGTCTACAAGTTGGAGCAAAATTATCGCTCCACGCAGACGATTGTCGATGCTGCCAACTCGCTTATTGCTCACAACTCACGACGTTTAGAAAAGAGATGCTTCTCGGCAGCCGAGCAAGGGTCGAAGATTGCCTTGGTGCGCGTTGTCGAGGATAGCTACGAGCCAGTAGAGGTTGCCATGGACATTAAGGATAAGGCACGCAATGGAGCGCAGTGGAGCGACTTTGCGATACTCTACCGTACCAACAAGCAGCATGGTCTGTTCGAGGCTGCACTCGCTCGACGAGGCATACCCTATCGAGTCTATAAAGGCATGTCGCTATTGGAGCATAAGGATGTGCGCAACATGCTGGCCTACTTCAGCATAATCTTAAATCCGAATGACGATGAGTCGTTCAAGCGCATCGTAAACTACCCTGCGCGAGGCATTGGAGAGACAACCATTGCCCGAATTGAAGAGATAGCGCGTCGTCGCAACACATCGATGTGGAATGCCGTAAGCGAGTTAGTGGCTACGGCCAACCCGATGGACCAAGTCGAGAAGGTCGTAGTGCGCAAGGTGGGTGATTTTGTACGACTGATAAATGAGCTTGCAGGGCTACGTCGCGAGATGGGAGTGTGCGACTTCGGTAAGGAGGTTATGACGCGCTCAGGCATACTTCACGCCTTAGAGACGGAGCGCAAGCCAGAGAACGATACGGCTAAGGACTACTTAGACCAGCTATTGGCGATGATGAGCTCCTACGAGGATGAGTGTAACCGCGAAATGGATGAGGGGCTACGCGAGGTGGCCTATACCCCAACTATCGAGGAGTGGATGCAGAATATAATGCTCCAGACCGACCAAGATGCCGAAGATGATGGCAATCGTGTAACACTCAGGACCGTACACTCAGCCAAGGGTCTTGAGTACGACTATGTCTATATTGTAGGTATGGAGGAGGGATTATTCCCATCGAGCCGTTCGGTGGAGTCGTTGGCCGACTTGGAGGAGGAGCGACGACTGATGTATGTAGCCATAACACGCGCCAAGAAGGGTGTTATGCTCACCTTCTCGGAGATGCGACGCGTGTGGGGCAAGACCGAAAACACCTCACCAAGCCGCTTCCTTAAGGAGATAGATGCCGACTATATCGATGCGAACTTCAACATCAAGGAGCTATCGGGACGCAACCGCTGGGAACGCGTAATGGAGGAAAACGATGGCTTCAAACCGCGCTTTGAATCGCTCAAAAGCCGCTATGGAGGCGATAACGATAGGGGCTACGAACGCACTGCACAGAGTCGTAGTGGTGGTAATTTCCAGGGCCGTGGCGGCAATTTCCAAAGCCACAACCAACGTCCACGTCCGGAGGTTGTAACGACACCACCTCCTATTGACCCAGCTCGCGCAGGCATGCGCTCGGTAGGTATTCGACCAGAGGTAAAGCCTGAAGATGTGATGGCAAAGTCGGGCAGTCAAACTACGACGGCGTGTGAATACTCGATAGGCGAACATGTCGAACACCCTAAGTTTGGACGTGGCACAGTAGAGCGCATAGAACAACTTGTGACCGACCATAAGATTGTGGTCAACTTCACAAACTACGGTTCAAAGACGTTGCTTGCGAAGTATGCTAAGCTAACAAAACTATAAACAATTAGGCCAGATGCGAGAGGTGATGCTATCGGTCGTAATGACCACCTACAATCATGAACGCTACATAGCCGAAGCTATCGAGAGCGTCTTAAGACAGCAGACTACGTTTGCCGTCGAGATAGTCATTGGCGAGGATTGTAGTAGTGACCGCACCCTTAACATAGCCCTTGACTACCAGAGGCAATACCCCGAGGCTATTCACATCGTGCGCTCAGAGCATAACGTAGGATGGCGCGCAAACTACCGCCGAACTATTGCAGCCTCAACAGGCAAATACATCGCCCTACTCGATGGTGACGACTACTTCACACACCGCAAAAAGCTACAGATGCAGGTCGACCTACTGGAGGCTAATCCCGATGTTGGAATGTGCTATACTCGTTCGGAGCGCGTCGATGAAAATGGAGTATCAACGCTATATCCCGAAGGGGAGTGTGCAACATCGTTCGATGCGATGCTTCGACGCAACCCTGCCGAGAACTGTACGGTCGTAGCACGACGCGACTTAGTGGAGCGATATTATAGCGAAATTCAACCCCAGAACCATCCAGAGTGGCTCACAGACGATCTACCGATGTGGCTCTGGTTTGCAGCCAATAGTCGATACATGGCTATCGACTGCCCGACGGCTGTTCACCGAGTCCTCACCTATAGCGTGAGCCATAGCCCTGAGTACCGTAAAAAGATTGCTTTTGTGGACTCGCTTGCCGATATAAGCATTTGGTATGACGAGCGTTACAACAACTCTGCCTTAGGTCATGAACTTCGCACGGCAAAGCACAATACGGCCTTGTGGGTTTTGTCGTTCAACGGCAGCATCGCCGAGTATCTACGGCGTTGGTGTGCCGATGTAAAGGCCTACAGACCACTGATGAAAAACATTGCTTCGTACGGACTATTTGTCAAGAAGATTGGCTGGCGTATGTGGCGTAAAAAGCAAAAATAGAGATGACCACCAAGGAGCGATATAAGGCCGTTGTAGAGTACTTCTCCATAGCAATGCCTACGGCCGAAAGCGAGCTTAACTTTAGTAACCCGTTTGAGTTGTTAGTCGCCGTTGTACTATCAGCACAATGTACCGATAAGCGCGTAAACCTAACTACGCCCGCACTATTCGAGGCATATCCGACAGCCGAGGCGATGTCAAAGGCCTCGGTCGAGGAGATATACGCTTTCATCAAGAGCATTTCATACCCCAACAATAAGGCGAAACACTTAGCATCGTTAGCCCGTCAAATAGTTGAGCGATTCGGAGGTGAGGTTCCTAAAGATCCCGATGACCTACAGTCGCTATCGGGCGTAGGCCGTAAAACAGCAAATGTTGTTGGCGCGGTACTCTGGGGTAGAGAGGTAATGCCCGTAGATACTCATGTCTTTCGTGTAGCAGCACGCATAGGATTAAGTCGAAATGCGCGAACACCATTGGCCACCGAGCGTCAGTTGGAGAAGGGCTTTCCTAAAGAGCTACTACCGTTAGCACACCACTGGTTGATACTTCATGGACGATATACCTGTACGGCACGTGCGCCAAAGTGTCGCGAGTGCGGTCTCACAACTATCTGCCGTCACTATCAAGAGAGTCAAAAACAAAAATTGTAACACTTCAGCACCGATAATCACTATGACAAAAATATTTAGACTACTGCTCAATCTACTCATCGTCGTCGAATTGGTAGGATGCACATCGCCATCATACCCAGGCGTAGATAAGCCCACATACAATATAACCGAAACCGATAGACAGATTATCGACTACATCGACCAGCGTCTATCTGGCGAATACTATTGGCTTGATGAGGTACACGAGAAAAGCCATCTCTTCAATCGCAATGTTAAATGGAGCGACTACCTTGCAGCGTCACTCCGTCGCCTCTCAACCAACGAGGATGACGGTTATGTGAATGGCAATGGACAGCGAGTATTCTATTCATACATCCGCTCTATCGAGAATCAGACACGCGCCACAACAACGGGGTTTGGCATCGGACTATACTTCACGGTTGTTAAGATTGGCGAGAATGAGTATGGCTTTGTTGTAGACAACGTTTACGCCGAGTCGCCAGCAGCCGAGGCCGGTATTCTACGAGGCGATATCATAACACGCATAAACAATAGCGCTATCACCTCTTCGAACTACAATTCACTATTTAACTCTGTTCACTACAACACTGCAACCTCTCTGCGCCTTGGACTAAGACGACAAATAGTTGAGGAGCAAAACAATGCAGACTATGCGGTGACCATCGAACGTGGCGTATACGAGTCTAATCCGGTGGTTTATAGCGATGTGATTGTATTGGAGAGTGGAGAGCGAATTGGATATTTAGTCTATTCGAGTTTTGATAGCGACTACGACGAAGAGCTGCTCGACGCACTAAGTAGCATGGCAACTGAAGGTGTCGATTATGTTGTGCTTGACCTAAGATGCAATCGAGGAGGCAATGTAGACTCGGCCGTAACACTATGCTCTGCACTATTAGGCGGGGAGCATCAAGGAGATATACTATGCACCTTAGAGCGAAACCCTCGTAACACCTCGTCGACGGCAACAACCTCGTGCGAACTCGAAGATGTGGGCATCGACGTGGGCATTGAGTCGCTGGTAGTTGTATGCTCGAATAATACCGCTTCGGCCTCCGAACTCGTCATTACCGGATTACGCGGTTTGGATATACCGGTTACTCTTGTTGGCACAACAACCGAGGGTAAAAATTGCGGCATGGATGTTACACGCCGTAAAATAGGCGACCTCTACTTAGAGTTTGCACCAATCACATTTATGTGCTACAACGCCAAAGGCTTCGGCGACTGGGGCGAGGGTATAGGCGCAGACATAGACCTCACCACCGAGAATAGTTTGGGTATAAGCGATCAGCACTACCCACTCCCACGATGTGCATGGGGCGATATTCGCCACGACATAGGCCTTGTAGCTGCCATAGCCGCAGCTACCGGGAAGGGCGTAAACACAAATCCACAGGCAAGGAGGTTAAGTAGTCAGCCTATTACGCCAGCCTACTCAATTCCTATGGAGAGTATCGGCATACGCTTTGATGTAGAATAGTTGCGTTAGGCGAGTTAAAATAAATTTTGTATATTTGCAATATTATGCGCCCGTAGGGCGTTTCATCCTCAATTGAAAAGAGTAATTAAACACGATAAAAATGAACGAAGTAGTAAACATCAAAGAGCTTAATGCTCACATCCAGGAGGAGTCGGTGTTTGTCGACACTCTGCGCAAGGAGATTTCGCGCGTCATTGTCGGACAGCAGCACCTCATAGATACTCTGCTTATTGGTCTACTTTCGGATGGACACATCCTTCTCGAAGGTGTCCCTGGACTTGCTAAGACATTGGCCATCACAACCCTGTCGAAGGCCATAGATGCTAAGTTCGCCCGCATACAGTTTACCCCCGATTTGCTACCCGCCGACCTTATCGGTACGCTTATCTACTCACAGCGCAACGAGGAGTTTAGTGTTAAGCATGGTCCTATCTTTGCTAACTTCATACTCGCCGACGAGATTAACCGCTCTCCAGCAAAGGTACAATCGGCACTCTTGGAGGCTATGCAGGAGAAGCAGGTGACCATAGGCGATGGCACATATCCACTACCTCAACCATTCTTGGTTCTCGCAACGCAGAACCCATTGGAGCAAGAGGGAACATACCCTCTGCCTGAGGCTCAAGTTGACCGATTCATGCTAAAGGCTAAGATTTCGTATCCGAAGCGTCACGAGGAGCTTGAGATTATACGCATGAATCTCTCAGGTGCAGGCATGCCCAAGGTTGAAAAGGTTATATCGCCTGAGGACATCATGCGAGCCCGCAAGGTTGTGGAGGAGGTCTACATGGATGAGAAGATAGAGAAGTATATTATCGACATCATCTTCGCCACACGCGAACCTATGGAGTACAAGCTCAACCACCTACAGCCACTCATCGCCTACGGAGGCTCACCTCGTGCAAGCATCGCTCTGGCAAAGGCTACACGCGCCTACGCCTTCATACAGCGTCGCGGATATGTCATTCCTGAGGATGTTCGCGCCGTATGTCACGACGTATTGCGCCACCGTATCGGCCTAACCTACGAGGCTGAGGCAAACAACATTACTACCGAGCAGATTATCACCGACATATTGAATAACGTTATCGTACCATAATGCAGCCAAACGAGAACGACATACTCAAGCGTGTCCGTCAAATTGAGATTAAGACACGCGGACTCTCCGACGAGATATTCGCCGGCAAGTATCATACGGCCTTTAGGGGTCGAGGCATGTCGTTTGCCGAGGTAAGAGAGTACCGCATAGGCGATGACATACGCGATATAGACTGGAATGTTACGGCCCGCTCAGAACGTACCCACGTAAAGGTCTACGAAGAGGAGCGCGAGTTGACAATGATGCTACTAATCGACGTATCGCCATCGCGCATGTTTGGTTCTACGGAGCTTACCAAAAAGAATATGATAACCGAGATAGCTGCGACCTTGGCATTCTCGGCCTCGAAGAACAACGACAAGGTGGGTTGCATACTATTCTCCGATCGCGTGGAGCGATTTATCCCTCCAAAGAAGTGGCGTAGCCACATTCTTGCGATAATTCGCGAATTGGTAGGTTTTCAACCCAAAGGCCACGGCACAAACATTTCTGAAGCATTGCGCTATTTGGTGGGTGTCAACAAGAAACGTACGACAAGCTTTCTACTATCGGACCTTATCAACTCCGAAGAGGATATGCCCCACCTGGACGATGCCCTGAAGATAGCATCGATGAAACACGACATCATGGCTATTAACGTATACGACCAACGCGATAAGGAGCTTCCCAACGTAGGTATAATCGAGATGCGCGATGCCGAGACAGGTCGCACGGAGTGGATGGATACATCGTCGCGTGCTGTACGTCGCTACTGGAGCGAATGTTACGACCAGCGCAACGAAGCGATAAAGTCTATGCTCCGTCAGAGGCGCATAGATATTGCCGAGGTGGCTACCGACGAGGATTATGTTCGTGCATTGTTAAAGATGTTCAAACAGCGATGATACAACATTCAACTATATATAGGACTGTAGCTACTCTCATAGCAATAGCGACACTCGGCACCGCAACGGCCGAGGTGCCAACATTTACCGCCCGCTTTGAGCCTGACAGCGCGCGCGTTGGCGACCGCGTTGACTATATCATTGACATTGAGTTGGACCGCGCAACCGAGATTGGAGTCCCTGATTTTAGGGAGCAGCTAACCGAAGAGCAGCAGAGCGCGCGTCGCTCTATCTCAACCTACGAGGAGTATGACGAGGATCTATTCGAGCTAATCGAAGATTACGAAATAGATACCATGGCCATAGACGGCCGACGCCTACAACTGCGAAAACGATATAAGTTGGCTGTGATGGAGACTGGAAATATCCCTATGCTCCCGGCCATACTATACTTCGACAAAAATCGCGATTTGCCCGACACACTCCTACTGCCCGACACGTTGTATCTACGAGTTGAACGCTACGAAGAGCTTGATACCACGCTATTCCTAACGGTCGACACAGCATCCATGCAATTAGCAATCGACAATCAGCGCGCTAAGAGCATGCTACGCGATGAGGGCATAAACTCACAAAAGGATCTGCCATTCATCTTTGATGAGGTGCGCGACTATGTGATATACGGAGCCATTGCGCTAATCATAATCGCACTCCTTGGCTGGTGGATTATAACCATCATACGTCGCAACATCGAGAAGCGTCGCCGAAGAGTGAAGGTCGAGCCAAAGCTACCTCCTCATGTTGTGGCAAACAAGGCTCTTGTAGAGTTAGCACATAAGAAACTATGGCAGAATGGCAAGTTTAAGC